>Ga0209573_1004799_pt1 | contig 12929 bp, 4 predicted proteins | sample TNRBio252014_DNA_FD_185870 | JGI IMG/M metagenome (GOLD analysis project Ga0209573, IMG submission 185870) | Wastewater treatment Type I Accumulibacter community from EBPR Bioreactor in Madison, WI, USA - TNR Reactor_6/25/2014_ DNA (SPAdes)... | ecosystem: Engineered > Bioreactor > EBPR >...
TGTATAATGTGTAATCATGCCACCTGCAGGCAAATAGCTGCTTCCAGGCGCGGTATTCAGGGATGAAACCGAAACATCCAAACCGGAATTTCGCCGGTAAGTCGTTTCAAATCCGTTCAATTCCTGCGAAACATCGCCTAGATTAATTGCCTGAGGGAGCTGACCAGGAACAGACCATCTGTAGAACGAGCGGTAAGCAACCCTGACATATTCATTCGTATAAATATACATACCGGGTTCCGGTTCCATCCTGAATTTGTCTATCATCATTCGATTCAAATCATGATCATAGTCACGATTCAACGGATCATTCAAAAAGGAATGCACCCAAACTGTTTGGCTCAGATCTTCTGAAAATTTGTAAACATTGTTTTTAACACGTGATAAAGTGGGATCAGAATAGGGTTCAATGAACTCCACCAATGATTTAAAGACTCTGGATGAATTATAAGGCGCTAAATACCCGTTTTTATCAAATTTGTCAAATGGTTCTGCTCCGGTATAGTCCATAACTTGTGCGCCCCAAACTTTTGAAACCGAATTTTGTGTCATATCTGCGAACTTTTCCCTGAGGTTTGGATACATACTTGTTCTAAAGTAAAATTCCAAAAGCACTTTATCAAAAAGGCCTAAACCATCATCTGCTGATGTGCCGATCCTGTAACCTTTGATAGCGGCACTGCTTGTTTCTTCTCCGGCACTCCGGGTTACGGTTCTGATGGTTTCCTTTCTGGCCGTCATGAAAGGGCTGCTGCCTCCGACCTCTGTTTTGCTGACACGTTTGATGAGTCTTGCTCTGTAAATCTGACCTTTGATGAGGTTTGCCGGTATATCGTAAGACAAACTTCTGTTTGAAAGATATTGGACATGAACTTTAAAAACACCGGCATCAGGATTTGAATTGTCTGAAGGCACAAGCTCCAGTTCATAACTTGTGGAAGTAGTGACCGATCTGCTGACTGTATGGCTGCCAACTCTTTTAGTGATCGTACTGGTTACAACACCCGCAGGAACCAGACACCTGGCACCGCTTTGCAGATCCACCCAGCCATTTCTTGCCGATGCAGAGTGTCCGTTTTCACCCGTCATAAAATTTCTTTGACTGATAAATGGATAAGTGCTGATCAGGTTGTCCAAAGTGATCATTTCCTGAACAGAACCTGTTCTGAATGTCACTTCTTTCGAGTTTGTCCATGGAACACCACCTGGTTTCATCACCTGTACCAATCCACTGCGTCCCGGGATCCTTTCAAATGCGATCACGGTTGCCTTTATTCTGTACTCTGTATGACCTTCCAGCTCGTCCGCCAGGTATTGTCTGAGGCTATAACCACCATTAAATTCGTCTATGTCAGGTAATAAGGGGATCAATAAATTTCCGGTTATTTTTGTGACTTCCATTTCCTTAAATTGAGGTATGAAATATCGGTATACAGGTCTGTCTGAATCAGGACCGCTGTATTGATCATCTTCCAGTTTAAGTTCTTTATTCATGGGTAACACGAAAGATACTGTAGGCCGGGCGAATGTACCCGAGCTCCCTTCCGGCAATATTTCTGAAATAAAATCCAGTCCATCCAGTGGGCTGTAGTTTGGATCATAGCACTTTTCACCTATTTCAAAAACAAAGTTGGCCCGTCCTTCAATGGCGCCGTCCAAAATTGAATAATAAAGGCCTGCCCTTGCCTTGAACCATTCCGGATTGGGGAATTCTGCCTGCATGGTTATGGCACAACCCAATTCCACAATGGGCACTTTGGCTGAGAAAAAGCCCAAATCGACCCCTATACCAAATTCTCCTTCCAGACCTGCATAAGCCTGACCTTTAGCGAACCAACCATTGATGCCCAATGGCCTGACTTCACCATCACTTCTTAAGCAGGTGCTCCCTTCATAATACCTGAAATTAATATCATATCCGAGTATCACTTTCATTTTAGCATAGAAGAGTAAAAAATTGAATGTATTGTCTACCCTGAAGTTCAGTCCGTGAGCGAAACCATCTCCGCTTACCATGTCACTTGGTCGGGTTGGATCAACGGGCAATGCAGTCAACCGGTCATCAAAACCTGTGGATCTTGCCATGATCGCTTCGATCTCCTCATCGATGGGTGGAATATCAGGTATGGATTTTCCGATCATAAAATAGCTGTTGACAGATAATGCATCCAGTATCTTAATGCCGGCAGGTCCGGGATAATTGGCCATGGCACTTCCTTCTCTGCCGTCCACCTTAAATGTTCTGTCCTGAATGCCTTTTGGCGCGCCCAGGAAAAAATACCACATATCTCTGTTGTCTGCATGGAAAACAGCATCTACCATTTTATTGTCAGGACCTGATCCTGTCAGCACGCCAGCCAGATTAAGATATACCTGAATGATCCCATGGATGCCTTCATAATATGTTTCTCCATCCCTGCTCCGTGTATAATCGATATTGACCCTTGCTCTCAGGGGCGCTTCATCGGAACCGGTTCCGATATTGCAGGCAACATACAAATTGCCTTCAAAATTCACTGAGGAGATTCCAACCACTTCTCCCCTGTCATTTCCTTCCAGCATTGCCTGTATCATGATATCCAGGTTGTACGCAGATCCGCCTCCGTTATCACCCAGGTAAGCTTTGAACTTGAATCCCATAAAGGTATTAAAATCTGGCCGGTAAGGTGCGTTGTTGCAGCCAAGCGCCACAGGTTCGGGAAAGTCATCCGCATCTGCATCAGCAGGTCTTTCTCCGGGTTTGGTACTGGTAGGGGGCATGGTGAGCGAAGGATTGTCATTCCTTGCCATGCGGTAAAATACGCCACCGCCCAATCCATATAAAGCCACACCCGGAAATAATGTTATTCCTGTGCTCAGGATCACGGAGCCTTCGATTGCAAAGAAAGAAAAGTATTCTTCTGTGTTGAAAGCTGCGGTTGTATTATCCCTTTTGGTGCCGAAATCTGCATACAGGTTGATCTCGCCCAATGACGGAACTTTCACTTTTAATGCGCCAATGAACCTTTCATTCAGTCCCTGATTGCAAAAACTTACCCTTCCCATCAGCTCAATACCTCCCAGATCTTTAGCTTCCACTTCAATGGTAGTTGGAGGTAAAAATTCCTGTAAAGTAAACTGGTTAAATTTTCCGCTGTCACCTAACTTGAATCTGAACCCCAGATCGCCAGCTGCGCGTATCTGATCGCTGAAACTCAGGGAAAGCATGAACCTGATGTCATAGGTCATGTCACTAATGTCTGTACCTTCGGTAAGCCCCAGGCTGATCCCTTCCAGATTGATAGGGAAACCTGCTGTACTGGATTGTTCCGAATCGTCTCTGTCTGAGTCTCTGCCCGATCTTCCACGTGAACTACCTTCGCGTTCAGAAGATGAATCATCACTGTCATCTTCTCCGGTATGTGACCATAGATTGGTCCTTGAATCTCCATTCACCAGAACTATGGATCCTTGTAAACCTGACTCACTGGTCGAAAATCTGAGGTTTTCAAGTCTTAGGTGCGGAACCTCGATCGTAATATCGTCGCTTTCCCGTTCTTCATTGTTTGAACTCTGGAACGATACACTTCCTGTGATACCAAATGAAAATCTGGTAGTAGTTCCAAGGCTTAATTCTACATTTGTCGCCGGATCCAATTCTATGTTCGCGATATCCCACATAGGTATCAGAAGCTTTCTGCCGGATGGAACGCGTATGTTAAAGATCAGATTTGCAGCCACTGCACCTGGGCTGGATCCTTCCGGAGCTGGTCCGCCCATGACCAGTGCGGCAGAATAACTCAGATAATCTTCTTCCCTGAAAACAGGTAAGCCTATCTTTCCTTCAAGTGAGAAAGAAACACTTCTGCTTTGGATCACACCAATGCTGAATGCGTCCAAAGAGAGTAAATATCCTTCTTCCGTATCTCTCAGTTCAGCCCATCCTGAAGCGGCTCTGACAGAAACCGTCAATCCGGAATTGTCGATCAGCATATTTCTGATACCTATCCCTGTCCTGGTCCCGGATATCTCTTTTGGTAACCTCAAATCAAGGGTTTTTAGAAAAAATCCTGTCCAGGCATTCCTGAGACGATCACCGGATAATCCCGACATACCTGATCTTTCCCCATAATAGGCGATTTCGTATCCATCAGGAAATACCATGGAACTGTGATTAGAAACTTCCGAAAGATCCAGTACTGCAGAAGTGATAGTAAATCCCACACCATTCAATGCAGTGATTTGGAAAGGTTTGTCAAATGTGATATCGATGATAAAATTTTCACTTCTCGGTTCACTGCTTCCTCCTTCAGGTGAAGATGATGTGGAGCCCGAAGGTCTGGGTTTGGTAATAATGGTTCCAAAAACAGCTGAAACTTTTTTGTCATCACCTTCAACGATCTCGCCGCTTTCTTCATTCTCTGGTACAATTGCATCCCTACTGAAAGTAACTTTTCCTCTGAATGCGAATTCTTTGAACCCGTCACAATCAAATTCTATATAAGTTGAATTTCCTGCTCCAGAACCTCCGTTAACCCCCAATATCCAACCGTTGCCTAGTTCAGCTTCAATAGATTCTGCCAAAAGGTATTTTCCTGAGGATGTCATGCCTTCAGGATTGAAACATACATTTTCAGCTTTAAAAAGTAAGGGAGGAGCATTGAGTTCTTCTGGCAATTTTACTCCTGCCAGGTAAGTTGCTCTCGCACCTGCAGGTGTGATGCTGATTTGATCAATGGCACAAACTATCCTCAATTCATCGTTATCATTAACATCCAATCCCAACGGCAGGCTGGTGCCGTCGTCAGTGGTAGCTTCAGCAAATCTGGTTAGCCAGGATATAGCATCCACTACGGCTGCTCTTTCTTCATCATCATCTGTCGGTCTGCTGCTTGTGTTAATTGTTTCAGCTGTAATGGTTCCGGAGATCAGTTTGTAATTTGCATTGATGCCAATATTATTGAATCGAACCCTGATCTTTATTTCACCCAAAGTGGGGGAAGGTAAAATAAGCACACCTGTTCCTGTATGTCCTGAATCATTGTTCGTAATGGAAGTGATCCTGATACGTAAAGGGCCTGCCATGATGGTTTGACCATTGTTTACAGACCGGATATTTGCCCTCTGAGATTCCGGTACAGGTGTGAAATTGCAGATCCGTTCGCAATCATTGGGTTCCTCACTTTCTTCTGATTCCGTGCCTCCCGTTCCGGAAACACCATCAGGAGAAATCGTAAAACGCCTGGTCTGACTGGCGTGATAGATCATGTCCGGAGTTATTTCAATATTTTCTAAATGAGGATTGACCACATTCACCGTGGTCGGGTCTTTGAGCCACACCACTCTCCAAAAATATTCTCCGTTTTCACCGATTGATGCTGTGGTTGAAATGTCTCTGTAAACTTTTTCAATGAAGCTTGTTTCATCAATTGCCATTTCAGGAGCAGTGTCATATGCCGGGGAAAACGCTTCGATCTCAGGATTGTCTTCATCGAAATGATCGTTTGAGTCCATGATATTGGCCTGTATCTTTTTTACCTGCGAGTAAACAATGCTTTCAGGAGTGAATTCCCTGCTCCTGGCAATCTGGAGCACACATTTTTCCATGACCCTCAATTGCAGGACTATCGGTGGCTGTCCTGGCTGGATCGTATACATTTTATAGGGAGGAACCAGTTTGGTGGGTTGCATCCCGGTATCAAACCCAAATCCGACGACACCTGGTGCAATATCCAGCCCTTCCTCAGGATAGGACAGCCTTGGCTTTGGCATGCCGCTGACACCCGTATTCCCGGCAAATTCATTAAAAGAGACCGTGCGGGTCAGCAATGTGCCAGCAAGATCACTGTTAAAGCTTACATCAGCCCGCCCGATGATCGCGAAAGCATCTCCTCTTTCAACCTGAAACATACCGGGCCCATTATCATACAATAAAAAATCGAGATGTCTGTCAGATCCGTCAGGGTAATAATAATCCATTCTGGATCCATAGGTGGAACCGCTGTTATTGATAAAATCAGTCAGGAATTGTCGCGGACTTCCGGATTCAGTATAATCATATCCCTGCGAAACATTCATCAGATTGCTGCCTCCGTCAGATGAAAAATTGAACCTTAAATTAATTTCTGTATAATTGTCACAATCCGGTAATATTTTTGCCACGCCATATATCCTCGAATAAGGTATGGTATCGCCAGGTAGAGGAAACACTATTTCCCCGGCTACATTTGGCAACCTGCATGCCATACTTTCGTCGGAGCCATAATGGAATAAAACGATCCTGGACCTGCCTTCCTGCCTGATAAACAGATCTGGATTGACTGCTGTTACCCTTATTCCGATGATGTCCCTTGGCTCAAAATCCACTGGTGAATCATTTTGTAAAGTACTGTAGCTATACGAATTGATCTCATCCTGTTCCAGGATCCGAGGAAGAGCATCAAAAATATCATCTGGTCTGCCCTGACTTTCAAAAATTTCAGCCTGAGCCCTGGAATCAAATCTGACCATCTCCAAGAAGAAAGTGGTTCCTGCCCTGGCCTGAGGCATGTTCCAGTAAACGATCACTTCATCGAGCGGATTGTCTGTCACCAGCGCATTGTGATCAGGAGAGGTAATTATCGGAGGATCAAGATACTGAATGTCAAAAACAAAACAACTTTGTATCATCGGTTCACTGATCAGTTCTCCAAAAGGATAGGACCGGGCTTCTAAACAGATCTGGTAATGGCCCTCCGGAAGTCTTCTGGATTGTATTATTTGGTCACGACGGTCTTCCGGAACGAAATTGTAGTCTTCCAGTGTAGAACCCTGGTATTCCTCGACTAATCTCCTGATCGTGAAGTTTTCGCCTCCCGGTGCAATGATCACCTCATGAAATTCACTGAAAAAATTATCTATTCTGATCCTGGTTCCTTCACTGTCAGTTCCGATGATGGAAGCGACAAAATGTGTAGCTACAGGATCAGGTGTGAGATTCCTGACCTGGATCAATACATTATCCAGCAATGTTTCAATATCAGCGCTGATAACCCCGGCTTGATTTAGCTCGATCTCCAGTTGTTGCTGACTGAATGATTTGCCGGCAATTATTATGATGGCCGAAATAATGAAAGTTTTTATGTAATTGAATTTCATTTGAATGGAATTATATCAGGTTAATGACCATGTCAATAAAAAATGCTTTTGAATGGCTGACCAAATTTTTTTTGGCTATCAAATGCTGTTTTTTACATTTTAAAAAGTATAGTTGTATGCCGCCCGAACATGGATGCCTCTTTTTGCTTTCAGTATGATTGTTTTTCTGTCAAAATATTGGAATCCGAAAGTCATCTTATGTTTTTTCATTAGAGGAATACTTAAGTTAGAGCCCGCATTGATGATAAAACCATCGTTGTTGCCTTGTGTATTGTTTAATTTGAACCCTGCATCGAATCTGATATTCAGGCCACCTTTCACGCTCCTTGAAATATTTGTTGTGACCCCCATTCTTTGTGTTGGTAGTTCAAAATTGATATTGGTCGTCTGATAATTGACACCTCCTCCAAAGTGCCAATTGTTTTTTGGAATATACTGGTAGCTTAAAACATAATTATTACTCAAATTGGATGACTGAAGTGTATCCTGATTCACTATCTCAAACTGGAAAGAGGATGCATTCAGCATGATCCTGTGCATTTTATCCCGCTTGCCAAAAGAATAGACAGTAGATCCGGTCCAGCCGCTATTATTGATTTTTACCCGGATGGAATCCTGCAATTCTTCCACTATAGGTGCTGAGTTTTGCTGATTATTGTTGTATCCGCCGTTTAAGCTCAGGTTGTCTGTTATCACAATGTTTGCATTGGCATTAACGATCAACCTGCGCTGGGGGAATCCGGTAAATCCTTCTTTATGAACCCTTTGTTGTCCGGCTGAAATGCCTAAGTTGATCCGATTGCCAATTGGGCCGAATAGGTTCAATGTGATGTTTTCATAATTGCCTTGATTGAATGAAACACCCAGTGAATTGAAATGCTGGTCAACAGATTCAAACTTTAAGCCCAATTGCATCCGGGCAATGGGAAAAGACAAAGAACCCTGATAAGCAAGACCGAGACGACTGGTTTGGTTAACTATGAGCAATGGTTTTACCTGGTCAATGATTTTTTGATCCTCAGGACTGGCTACTATTTCCAGTCCTTCAATATTGTTGGTCACAATGCTGCCCACAACAGATGCAAAAAACTGGATTTTTTTGAATAGTTGGAATTTTAAGTCTGCGTTCATTCCAAAATTTTGTTTTGGAGAAATCCCAAGCATTTTTAAACTGTCAAAAGAACCTGATTCAGGGTTTTCATAGATTTTCATTCCACCCATTGCAAAATGATTTTGCTCGGTTCCAAATCTGAGCTTTCCTCCAATGATCCATCTGTCATATGCCTGAATTCTTTCATCCAGTAAAAAAAAATCATTTCCGGCACTGTACAGGTCATTGAATTTTCCATAAAATGCCAGTATTCCAAATCGTTTAGGTTTCCATTCAATGCCACCGCCTATGATCGTTTTACCCTCCAGTAAATTACTATTCAATTGGTAAGATCTGTAGCCAACATGCAGTGTAAGGTTTTTAAAAGCCGGGCTAAAACCCAAACGTCTCAGATTGACTGAACTGGCACCAAATCCGTTCACGCCATAACTGAGATTCAATGGTAAATTAAATCCTTTGATCCGCCAGTTTAGCCCGAGATTCACATGATATCCAAAAGGCGTTCTTGAATTCAGCGTCGAATAGGAAGTACTGCCGCCGAGGAATCCTGAAAAACTGCTCCACTTTTCTTCCTTCAATTGAGAAAGATCCTGACAAATAATCATTTGAATATTGATCAGTAATATAATTAGTACTAAAACTGTTTTATTCATCAGGATCTTTTTAATGATCAGTTCAGGTGTTTTCAATTTACTTTTGCTCCAAAGCCGCTACTTTTGCTTCGAGCGCTTTAATGATTTCCTGTTGTTCCTGAATGGCCTTCACCAGAACAGGTATGATCTCTGAGTAATTGACTGCATACAGGTCGGCCTCCTCGGGTTTGATCCGGCCTGATTCGTCAACAGTTCTGTTTGGGTCAGGTATGGTAACGATCTCGGGAAGGACCTGCTCCATTTCCTGAGCCAGGAAACCAAGATGTGTTTTTCCGTCATCTTTTTTCCATTTGTAGGAAACAGGGTTCATTTGGAGCACTTTTGTCAAACCGTTTGTCAGAGGAATAATTTCCTTTTTAAGGCGTCTGTCCGAGGTTTGGTTCAAACCGTTGACACTCCAGATCTCACTCCAGCGGAACGAGCTGGATCCAAGCCGGATATTATTATGATTTACCGGGCCGAACTCATTGGTTGAAGGATAATAACCGATTGCCGGAGTACCGTTCATCCCCAGTAGAAGTGAAGATGTGCTACCCTCAATCGATCCACCTGAGGAACCAAACCTGATTTCATTATCCAACACCCGAACTCCCTGGTATTCAATTCCACCAGATATATTGGACCATTGTCCGGCATTGTCCGGAGCAGGTTCCCATTGCTGGGTGTTGCCGGGAAACCATTTCAGGACATATCCCTGAACAGGAGCCGCTGAGCTTACATTCCTGCCCTGAAGTTGATTTGCATTCCATAATGCATCACTGGTCTGAGCGTTGAGTGTGTTTCCGGAAATGCTGATCCCCGTACCTGCTACATATGTACCTGCAGGTCCTTGAGGTCCTTGAGGTCCTTGGGTTCCTTGTGGACCTTGTGGTCCGGCAGGTCCCTGAGGTCCGATTGGCCCTGTCATTCCCTGAGGTCCTTGCGGTCCTTCTGGACCCTGAGGCCCGGGCAATCCTTCCTGACCCTGTGGTCCTGTTGGTCCGGTAAGTCCCTGAGGTCCTTCAGGGCCAGGATCTCCGGTCATACCTTGTGGTCCGGCAGGTCCGGCAGGTCCCTGAGGTCCATCATCACCCTTTAGCCCGGTCAATCCTTGTGGTCCGGCAGGTCCTTGTGGTCCGGCAGGTCCTTGTGGCCCCGTGAAAATGGAATGGTTGATCTGGGAAGTTGCTATTTCCTGGTAATTGCCACTATCAGTTTCCGAGCAGTCCACTGACAGGAATTTGGCTCCGCTATTCCAATTGATCTCATTGATATTTCCACTAAGCGGGTTTCCGTTGCCGACCGTTGCACTCAACCAGCCATACTGATCGGTCCGGATGGTCTGGGTTTCGCTGTATAATGAAGTTCCGGTTGTCGAAAGATCCCTGATCGTAAAACGAAGGTATACATCTATATTGGGCTGAGGCGTTCCCGATGCATTTCGCACTATGGACTGATAGGTAAAACCAGATTGTGCAAAAATTCCCGCTGATAATACACTGAATAAAACAATGATAAATAAATTTTTCATTTTATACACTTTTTTTAGATTAGTTGATTTTAACAAATTTCCTGGTGACAGGCTTTGAATCGTGAAACCACAGTTGGATATAGTATATCCCTGGAACGATGGATTGAATATCTACAAGATTATTAAGGTATTGGCTTTCTAGGTGTAACGATATTTGTCCGGTAGAATTAAAAATAATGATGTTTTTTAAAACCTGACGTTCATCATGAAGGATCTCAAGCCTGTCTACCGCCGGGTTGGGCCTGATGACCACTGCTTCGTATTGAATTGGTTCGACTTTCGTATTTACATCACTTCCTGAGATTGGAGGAGAAAAGTACAGGTCTCCGCAAGTGCCAAACCCGGTGCTTGTACTGCCGATCACACCTTGAAAAATCAAATTGCCGCAGTTACCTGAAAAATATGCGCTAGATTGTAGCTGTGAAGAGTTACACTGTCCATTGGCAACTCCGGTTCCCAGTAACAACATATAAAATGAAAAGGAATGGATACATAAGATCTGGGAGATATTTATTTTCATAATATTTATTTTTTTATGAAATGAAATTTTTTTGATTGGAACGAATTCACCTCTTGCCAATACTTCCAATGAATATTGTGATTTAATTAAAGTTTAAAGTCAAAAGTGTTGGTTATTTCTCATATCTTCAAATTTCCTTTATCACATAATGATGTGATGAAATTATTATAGTCATTCTAAATCAAAGTTGACAGATTGATTGAGTGCTTTGTAAAATTGGCTGAATGGGTGTCAGGATTCCCTGTTTTTCTGTTTTATTATGCGTTTATCGATTATGTTTCCTTCAGTTTATTTAAGGTACAAATAATTGAAAACCGGTTGATCATGTGACCAAATCATGTTGTTTTGAAATGTTCCGGATGAAGGAAATTTTGTTCAGAAAGTTATGAAAAATAACCGTATGAAGGACAGTCCTTATATTTTAAGGATTCCATATAACCTGGTGGGGAGAATTATTTCATCAGATAAGTTACATCAACTTCAGCAAATCACAATCTACAGACATGGGCTACCATTGACTTGCAGGTTCGTGCAAATTGTTTTTTCATTTGCGCTCAATTCCTGCATCTTTCCAGGCTAAACTGCCGTTTCTGAAAGAATACTTCACTTAATACATGTTGTTTTTTTTTCAATCGGCAACTTTATTAAAAATTGAACTTTTAAGATAAGACATTATTGAAAATTAAAATTCAATCCGAAAGTCAGATTGGACTTATCCTGTTTAAAATCACGTTCTGAAGCATTTAAGCTATAAGTATATTGTATTTGTATTTTCACTTTTTCAAGACCAGCTTTCAGGGTCAGTGCAGGCTCAATCAAAATAAAACCTGAGTTTTCATTCAGGTATTTCACCTGATCAACATTGTCAAAAATAAGATCTCCATTGATATTGGAATAATTCAGGTTAGACAACCTGGCAGAGACAGCTGCGGACAAATATTTTGATTTGTATCCAAATGAAGGTTGAACTCCAATTCTGAAAATACTCCCTGAAATTTTTCCGGTTGTTTGCGGAAAGGATGCTATCGTTGAAGGCAAATGATTTTCAAATGTTCCATAACCTAAAATAGCATAAGACTCAAATAGCCAGTTATCCAGAATTTTCCTGAAATATCCTCCTCCAATTTCTGCCAGCTTTCCTGAACCTCCATTGCCGTTATCTAGCTCTGCGGGAATGTATAATCCTCCGTTTGCCATCAATGAAAAAGAATTAGTCATACCATAGGCTGCCTGGAATTCAATCTGATTTCCATTTCCGGCAACAGTCAGATTTGTCTCAGCTTTTTGTGAGATCAATGGTACATTCAATGTGTTGGGGCTATAATATTTTGGGCTGCAGGCAGAGATTGTGATCAGTACACAAAATAGAAAAAATACACGATTACTCATATTTTAATAAATTTGGATTAATAATATGCAAAATCTATTAATTACAAGCAAATATATCTTTATTTTATAAAAACATGAAATATACGAATAATATGATACTGAAATGTCGGGAGAATGACCAATGTAAGTTTTACGTGAAAATAAAGAGAATGTCATTACTTCTGGGATACAAATAATAATTGACCGCCAACAATCGTGTGTGTAACTTTTGCTTCAAACAATTCTTTTTCGGTGCATTCGATAAGATTCCTGTCAATGATGACGATATCAGCCAGTTTTCCCGGATACAGACTTCCTTTGATATCTTCTTCAAAAACACTGTACGCATTGCCCATGGTATACAGATAAAGCGCTTCTTCACGGCTGACTTTTTGATCAGGGTAAAATGCTGTTCCTTCCGGTGACGGTTTTCGTGTGACCGCAGCATAAATATTTTTTATCGGATCTACCGGCTCGATCGGTGTATCTGTGCCAAAATTGAGCCTGGTACCATGATCCAGGAGCGTTCTCCACAAATATGCTCCACTTTCAGCCCTTTCCTTTCCCAATCTTTTCTCTACAAACGGCGCATCACTTGTGCAATGGATAGGCTGCATGGCAGCTGTAATTCCTAAGGATGAAAATCTGGAA
>Ga0209573_1004800_pt1 | contig 12925 bp, 8 predicted proteins | sample TNRBio252014_DNA_FD_185870 | JGI IMG/M metagenome (GOLD analysis project Ga0209573, IMG submission 185870) | Wastewater treatment Type I Accumulibacter community from EBPR Bioreactor in Madison, WI, USA - TNR Reactor_6/25/2014_ DNA (SPAdes)... | ecosystem: Engineered > Bioreactor > EBPR >...
ATCGCCATGACCTATCTGGGCGGAGCGCGGGCGGTGCCCAACTACAACGTCATGGGCTTGGCCAAGGCCAGTCTGGACGCCAACGTCCGCTATCTGGCGCAGACGCTGGGACCGGAAGGGATTCGGGTCAATGCCATTTCCGCCGGGCCGATCCGTACCCTGGCGGCGTCCGGCATCAAGAATTTCCGCAAGATGCTGGATACCTTCGAGCACGTTGCGCCCTTGCGCAAATGCGTCACCATTGAGGAAGTCGGCAATGTGGCGGCATTCCTCTGTTCCGACCTGGCTTCCGGCATCACCGGCGAGATCGTGTACGTGGACGGCGGCTTCAACACCGTCGCGCTGGGAGCTCTCGAATAAGCATGCCGCCGGCCGCGCCGACCCAAACGCGCGGCCGGCACGCCGCTCGGACCCGGCCGCTCACAACCGGTCGGAATAAACCACAATCTTGGTCTTGGCCCGCAGGCTGCCCAGCAGTTGCTCGAACTGCCCTGACCCGGTTTGCTGTCCCAGTTGTTGCGCCAGCGTCTTGCGCTCGCCCTCGGCCAGCGCATCCGGTTGGCCGGGCACTACCCGCGCGACTTCGAACACCGCCTGATCGCCGCTGGCCAGCACTGTCGAACCCAGCGCCACCTGGCCGGCTTGCGGTTGCGGCAGGCGGAACGCGGCGGCCAGTACCGTGCTGTCCACCGAGGCGGCATCGCGACCGACCAGCCCGGCATTTTTGTACTCACCGCCAAACTCCGCCGCCAGCGTTTGCAAGTGCTCGCCCTTGGCGGCGCGCGCCTTCAGCGTCTCGACACTCTTGGCCAGGGCTTCGCGGGCTTGCTGTTGGCGCAGCAGCTTGGTGATGTCCTCGCGCGATTCCTCCAGCGAACGTGGGGTGGCATCCTTGTGCTCTTTCACCCGAACCACCACCACATGCCCCGGCTCCAGTTCGATCGGTTCGCTGTTCAGGCCGCGCTTGAGCACGTCCTCGCCAAACGCGCTGTCAACCACCTTGGAGTTGGCGGCGATCCCTTCCCCGCCCTGGCGGCTGAACCAACCGCTCTCCCGCACCGGCGCATCCAGCGTCTTGGCCGCCGGTTCCAGACTATCGGGATGCTCGTAGCTCAGATTGGCCAGCGTCTGGCTGATTTCGTAAAAGCGGTTCTCGGCCTGTTGATGGCGCAGCTCCTTGGCCACATCCTCGCGCACTTCCTCAAACGGCTTGACCTGCGCCGGGGCGATACTGTCCAGACGGATGATGTGGAACCCTGACGGCATTTGCACCGGGTCGCTGACTTCGCCAGGCTTCTTCATGGCGTACAAGGCAGTTTCGAACGCGGGGCTGGCAAACATACCCTGGGTGATGACACCCAGGTTGGCGCCTTCCAGCGCGCCGGATTGATCGGCTTGCGCGTCCTGTAGAACCTGATCGAAACTCTTGGTGCCGGAGTGAATGCTGTCAGCCATCTGCCGCGCCTTGGTACGAGCCTGTTCCACTTCGGCCTCGCCGGCATTCGGCGGCAGCTTGACCAGAACGTGCGAAGCCGCGCGCTCCTCGGGCCGACCATATTTGGCGATCTGCTCCTGGTAGCTCGTCCGCAACTCTTCCTCGCTGATCTTGATGCCCTCGGCAATCTGCGCCAGTTTCAGCTCGATGAATTGCAATTGAACCTGTTCGGGATTAACGAAACGGTCCTTGTTTTTCTCGAAATAATCCTGGATGGCCGCATCGTCCACGCTCGCTCCGGCCAGGTATTTCTCCAGCGACAGCGTCATGTATTGCAGGTCGCGCTGTTGTTTGAGCAAGGCGATCACTTGCGTCAATTCGGCTGGAGTGACCAAGGCCGACGCCACGACGCCATCACGCAGTTGGGCGGTCGCCAACGATTGCCGCATCCCTTCCTCGAACGCCGCCGGGGTATATCCCTGATTGCGCAATAGCCGCTCGTACAGATCGTTGTTGAACCCACCGTTTTGCTCGAATACCGGCAACGCGACCAAGGCATCGTGCAACTGCTGGTCGCCAATGCGAAGCCCCTGATCATGGGCCAGTTGGTTCAACACCCGCTCGTCGATCAACTGCCGCAGCACCTGCTGTTTGATGCGTGCTCCCTCCAGCAGGGCCGGATCGGCGTTACCCCCCAACATGGCCTGCATACGCTGGCGTTGCTGCTGGTAGGTCCGCTGAAATTCCTGCAAAGAGATCTTGCTAGCACCGACCACGGCAGCATCCGCGGGTCCACCGGCTTCGAAATATTGATTGATGCCCCACAAAGCGAACGGGACGGTCAGCAATCCGATGATGGTGTAGGCGAACCAGCCTTGGGCGTGGTCGCGGATTTTCTGTAGCAGCATGGCGGTTACCCGGTTTCAGGTCGGATCGCTCGGAACGCAACGGAGTCGGCGCGCGGCGAGCGCCCATGAAAAAAGGGTGTCTGAACGACACCCCTGGACATTTGGCGGAGCGGACGGGGCTCGAACCCGCGACCCCCGGCGTGACAGGCCGGTATTCTAACCATCTGAACTACCGCTCCAAACGGGACAAATCGGGCGAAATGCAACGAGAATACGGTAAATCTGGCGGAGCGGACGGGGCTCGAACCCGCGACCCCCGGCGTGACAGGCCGGTATTCTAACCATCTGAACTACCGCTCCAGCATCCAAACCTGGTGGGTGCTGAGGGGTTTGAACCCCCGACCCTCGCCTTGTAAGGGCGATGCTCTCCCAACTGAGCTAAGCACCCTCGAAAAAAGGCTTTCTATTTTATCGCGTCCCTGAGGGTTTTACCAGCCTTGAAGACCGGAGACTTACTGGCTTTGATTTCCATGGCTGCGCCGGTTTTTGGATTATGCCCGGTTCGGGCCGGACGTTCCCGCACCGAGAAGGTACCGAAACCCGTCAATACCACGCTATCTCCGCCTTGCAGGGATTTACCGATGGCCGCCAACATGGCGTCAACCGCCTTGCCAGCCGCCACTTTGGATAGATCGGTCGCTTGGGTGATGGTTTCAATCAGTTCAGTCTTATTCATGGATCCCCCTTCCTGTGCAGTCTTGTGCGTTTTTGATCCGTACGGTATCGGAGCAGAGCTCACGCTAGCCGTATCAAGCGTATAATGGTAATTTCGCCCTTATAACAGGGCGTTCGAAGCACTGTCAATTGGCCCGGCGATTTCAGTGGGCACGCACGTTTTCCAAGGCATTGCCAGCCTTGGCCGGCGCCGCCGACGCCACCGTTTCCTCCGCTCCATCCGGGGCTTGAGTGACCGGTAAAGACCGCAGAGCGATTTCCAGCACCTGGTCGATCCAGCGGACCGGCCGCACATCGAGCTTGGCCAAAATATTTTCCGGAATCTCCACCAAATCCTTCCGGTTGTCTTCTGGAATCAGCACCGTCGCGATACTGCCCCGGTGCGCCGCCAGTAACTTCTCCTTGAGTCCGCCGATCGGCAAAACCTCGCCGCGCAGGGTGATCTCGCCGGTCATGGCCACGCTGGAACACACGGGAATCCGGGTCAACGCCGATACCAGCGCCGTGCACATGCCGATTCCAGCACTGGGACCATCCTTGGGCGTCGCTCCCTCCGGCACATGAATGTGCAGATCGTATTTCTGATGGAATTCCGGATCGACGCCCAACTCCTCCGCGCGGCTGCGGACCACGGTCACCGCCGCTTGAATGGACTCCCGCATCACTTCGCCCAATTGTCCGGTATGAATCAGCTTGCCCTTGCCCGGCACCAGAACCGCCTCGATACTGAGTAGTTCCCCTCCGACCTCGGTCCAAGCCAATCCGGTCACCTGGCCGACCTGATCCCGTTCCTCAGCCAAACCGTAGCGGAACCGGCGCACGCCCAAATACTTGTCCAGCATGTCGGGCATGACCACGATCTTGCCCTCGGCCGGTTTCAGGGTGATTTCCTTGACCACCTTGCGACAGATTTTGGCGATCTCTCGTTCCAGATTGCGCACACCGGCTTCGCGGGTATAGAACCGAATGATATCGAGGAGGGCGTCTTCGACGATTTCCAGTTCTTCCTTGCGCAAACCGTTGTTGGCAAGCTGTTTGGCCACCAGATAGCGGGCCGCGATATTGAGCTTCTCGTCCTCGGTGTAGCCCGGGATCCGAATCACCTCCATGCGATCCAGCAGCGGCGGCGGGATATTGAGCGAGTTGGCGGTCGCCACGAACATCACGTCCGACAGATCGAAATCGACTTCCAGGTAGTGGTCGTTAAAGGTGTTGTTCTGCTCGGGGTCCAGCACCTCCAACAGCGCCGACGAAGGATCGCCACGGAAGTCCATCGACATCTTGTCGATTTCATCGAACAAAAACAATGGGTTACGCACGCCAACCTTGGCCAGGTTCTGGACGATCTTGCCCGGCATCGAACCGATGTAGGTGCGGCGGTGGCCACGAATTTCCGCCTCGTCGCGCACCCCGCCGAGCGACATCCGCACAAACTTGCGATTGGTGGCGCGGGCAATGGAGCGCCCCAGCGAAGTCTTGCCCACGCCCGGCGGCCCGACCAAACATAGAATCGGCCCCTTGAGTTTGCGCGCGCGTTGCTGCACGGCCAGATATTCCAGGATGCGTTCCTTGACCTTCTCCAAACCGTAGTGGTCGGCTTCCAGAATGCCCTCGGCCAGGCTCAGATCATGATGAATCTTGGTGCGTTTTTTCCAGGGCACGCTGACCAGCCAGTCGATATAGTTACGCACCACCGTGGCTTCGGCCGACATCGGCGACATCATTTTCAGCTTGTTCAGCTCCGCCTGTACCTTGGCCTTGGCGTCCTTGGGCATCCCGGCCTTTTCGATGCGTTGCGCCAGTTCCTCGATTTCGTTGGGCGCGTCTTCCAGATCGCCGAGTTCCTTCTGAATCGCCTTCATCTGCTCGTTCAGATAATACTCGCGCTGGCTTTTTTCCATCTGCTGCTTGACGCGGCCACGGATACGCTTCTCGACCTGGAGGATGTCGATCTCGCCTTCCACCAAACCCAACAGATGCTCCAGCCGCTCACGTAGGTTCCGTATTTCCAGCACCTTTTGCTTTTCATCCAGCTTGAGCGCCATGTGCGCGGCGATGGTGTCGGCCAAACGGCTGGGATCATCAATGCCGGATACGGAAGTCAGCACCTCGCCAGGGATTTTTTTGTTGAGCTTGACATATTGGTCGAAAGTACTGAGCAGCGAGCGCACCAACGCCTGGATTTCCTGCGATTCGCTCTCGTCCAGCACGGATTCCAGCAACGAGACCTCGGCGATGAAGCAGGCCTGCGTTTCGGTAAAGCGGTGAATACCCACCCGCTGGCTGCCTTCCACCAGTACCTTGACCGTACCATCCGGCAGTCGCAGCAGTTGCAAGACGTTCGACAGCGTCCCGATCGCGTAGATCTCGTCGGCTTGGGGGTCGTCCATCTCGGCGCTCTTTTGCGCCACCAGGACAATGCGCTTGTTACCCTGCATGGCCAGGTCGAGCGCATGGATGGATTTTTCCCGGCCCACGAACAGCGGGATCACCATGTGGGGATAAACCACTACATCGCGCAGCGGCAATACCGGCATTGGCGCATGATCGGGCAAACTATCGAGCGTGGTTTCGTTCTGCTTCATGGCAGACCCTCCGCGGTTGAGCCGGGCAAATTGGCGGGGCGATCCAGCGGACCGGACGCAGCGAGTTTGTTGTCTGACAGCGAAATCGCACCCAGCCATGCCAAGTTGCGCACAACTGGTCGACCGAACCGGTCCGACGGCGAACGCCGGACCGGAGTGGAACAAGGGTGGATCAATCGTGCGCGGCCGCGCGCCGCTCGATGTTCTCGTAGATGAAATACGGTTTGGCGTGACCTTCGACCACGGAGTCGTCGATCACCACTTTGCGGACATTCTGCATGCTCGGCAAGTCATACATGGTGTCGAGCAAGATATGCTCCAGAATAGTGCGCAGGCCGCGGGCGCCCGTCTTGCGTTCCATGGCCTTACGAGCGACCGCCCGCAAGGCTTCCTCGCGAAACTCCAGCTCGCTGCCTTCCATCTCGAACAATTTGTTGAATTGTTTAGCGACGGCGTTCTTGGGTTCGGTCAGAATCCGCACCAGCGCGTTTTCATCCAGTTCGGTCAACGTGGCGACCACCGGCAGCCGGCCGACGAACTCTGGAATCAGCCCGTACTTGATCAAATCTTCCGGTTCCACCTCCATCAGTACCTCGCCGACGTTCTTGCCGCCATCCTTGCTTTTGACCTCCGCCGAAAACCCGATGCCTCCCTTGTCGGAGCGGCTGCGAATGACCTTGTCCAACCCAGCGAAGGCACCGCCGCAGATAAACAGAATGTTGGTGGTATCGACTTGCAGAAACTCCTGCTGAGGATGCTTGCGCCCGCCCTGCGGCGGCACCGAAGCCATGGTGCCCTCGATCAGCTTGAGCAAGGCTTGCTGCACGCCTTCGCCCGACACGTCGCGGGTAATCGAGGGGTTATCGGACTTGCGCGAGATCTTGTCGATCTCATCGATATAGACGATGCCGGTCTGGGCTTTCTCGACATCGTAGTCGCATTTTTGCAGCAGCTTCTGAATGATGTTTTCCACGTCTTCGCCGACATAGCCCGCTTCGGTCAGGGTCGTGGCATCGGCGATGGTAAACGGCACGTTCAGAAACCGGGCCAGGGTTTCGGCCAGCAGCGTTTTGCCGGAGCCGGTGGGGCCAATCAGCAGAATGTTGCTCTTGGTGACTTCTACTTCAGTATTTTTGGCGCGGACGGCACGCTGTAGCTCCAGCCGCTTGTAATGGTTGTAGACGGCGACGGCAAGCACCCTTTTGGCGCGTTCCTGGCCGATAACGTACTCATCGAGAACTTGGTTGATGTCATGCGGCTTAGGCAGTTTGCTGGAGGCAGCGGGCGCCGTTTCTTCCATCTCCTCGCGGATAATGTCGTTGCACAACTCAACGCATTCGTCGCAGATGAACACATTCGGTCCCGCGATCAGTTTGCGCACCTCATGCTGACTTTTGCCACAAAAGGAACAATACAACAGCTTGTCGTCGTCGCTCCTGTCACTTCGATCTCTGCTCATAATGCCTTCCTCGTCATCGCGCGATCGTTGGATCCGTATAGGATGCCGTGACTCACCGCGCAATAGGTACCGCGGGTATCGCGGCTCGAAGTCAAGATGTCAGCCCGACGCCGGAAATCACGCGCGAATTGCGTCAGCTTAACGGGACACGCTGGTTCAGCACCGCGTCGATCAGACCATACTCAACCGCCTCGGCGCCGCCCATGAAGTTATCGCGGTCGGTATCGACCGCGATCTTTTCAATGGGCTGACCCGTATGTTTGGCCAGAATCCGGTTGAGCCGGTCTCGAACCAGCAGAATTTCCCGGGCATGGATGTCAAAATCGCTGGCCTGCCCCTGAAAACCGCCCAGCGGCTGATGAATCATAACGCGCGAGTGCGGCAAGCAAAAACGCTTGCCTGGCGCACCGCCGGCCAGCAGCAACGCGCCCATGCTGGCCGCCTGGCCCACGCACATGGTGCTGACGCTCGGTTTGACGAACTGCATGGTATCGTAAATCGCCAAGCCGGCACTGACCGAACCACCCGGCGAATTGATGTAGAGATGAATATCCTTATCTGGATTGTCGGCTTCGAGAAACAGCAGTTGCGCGACCACCAGATTGGCGGCGTAATCCTCGACCGCCCCAACCAGGAACACCACTCGTTCCTTCAACAAACGGGAATAGATATCGTAGGCCCGTTCGCCGCGCGCGGTTTGCTCCACCACCATCGGCACGAGGTTGAGGGCCTGAATGCCAGCGAAGGCGCCTTTTTCACTCATTCGGAAGACTCCTGAACGACGCTTCCGGCCGGTTTGCCGGGCGCCATGATTTCGGCAAAAGTGCTGGATTTATCGGTCACCCGCACCCGTTCGAGCAACCAGTCCACGATCTGCTCTTCAAGCACCAGCGCGCGCACCCCGTCGAGCGCCTGGGGTGTCTGCCCGTACCAGCGCAGCACCTCGGCCGGCTCCTGATAAGTGGCGGCAAGCGATTGCAGATAATCTTGGACCCGTTGGTCATCGACCTTGATCCCCTGCTCGGTCGCTAGCTGGGAAACCAGCAGGCCCAAAGCAACCCGCCGGCGCGCCTCGGATCCCAGCAATTGCACCTTGAGTTCGCGGATCTTTTCATCATCGCCGCCAGCCGGGAAATGCAACTGACGGGCCAGATTCTCGATTTCAAACTGAATCAACGCCTGGGGTAGCGGAATGTCGTTGGCTTCCAACAGCCCCTGCATCACTTGTTGTTTGATGCGGGCTTTGATGCCATCGCGCAACTCGCGTTCCATGTTGTCGCGCAGCGATTGCCGGAGACCGGCGATCCCTCCCTCCTTGACATCGAAGCTTTCGGCAAAAGCCTCATTTACCTCGGGCAGGCTGGCCTCTTCCACCGCATGGAGCGTGACCTGGAAGCGAGCGGTCTTGCCGGCCAAGTCCGCGACGTGATAATCGTCTGGAAACACGATATCGAACTCAGTCTCCGCGCCCGCGCTCAGACCCGCCAGCCGATCCTCGAAATCCTTGAGCATGGCCGCCTTGCCCAACACCACGGTGGTGTTTTCACCCTTGCCACCCGGAAAATCCTGGCCGTCGATCCGCCCCAGAAAATCGATCCGAACGCGATCGCCTTCGCGAGCCGGGCGTTCCACCGCATTCCAAGCCACTCGCTGCTCGCGCAAGGTTTCGATCATGTGATCGACATCTTGTTCAGTCACCTCCGCCATCGGTCGCTCGACCGCAATACCCTCAAAGCCAGCCAGTTCAAACTCGGGCATGACTTCGAAGGTGACGCAATATTCGAGATCCTGTCCTTCTTCCAGCGGTTTTGGCTCGACTTTCGGACCGCCGAGGGGGCTCAGCTTTTCCTGAAGCAGCGCTTCGCGCAGGCTGTGCTCCATCACCTCGCTCACGGCTTCATACCGTACTTGGTCACCATACATCTGCTTGATCAACTTGAGCGGCACCTTGCCGGGACGGAAACCATCCACCTTGGCCCGCCGGGACAGGGACTGCAAGCGCTCCTGGATTTCCTTGGCGAGCCGTTCGGCGGGGACCTGCACGGTCACCCGGCGCTCCAGATCGCTCAGCCTCTCAACTGAAACCTGCATCGATGCACCTCAAATCTGTTGATCGTTGATATATGGGCGAGCCACCCGCACCACCCGCTGCCTGTTTTTCAAGAAACAGAATATCGGGCAATCATTCCGCGGGCGCGCGGCGATGAATGGTGCGAAAGGAGAGACTCGAACTCTCACGGGTTACCCCACTGGAACCTAAATCCAGCGCGTCTACCAGTTCCGCCACTTTCGCGAGAAGACAGCGTTGCCGTGGAACAACGGCGAAAAGAACCCCGCCCAACGTCATGATTGCCGCCGCTGGCAACGAGTATACAGGACAACACGCCGCCCAAGACAGGGAGCGGGTTTTCGCTCGGCACGGGATGGCGCGGGGACTGTGGCAACGCTGGATATCTAAAAAAGATGGTGGGCCGTGTAGGACTCGAACCTACAACCAATTGATTAAGAGTCAACTGCTCTACCAATTGAGCTAACGGCCCAGAAGAACCTTAACGGGATTGCAAGCCATCCCGAAAATCCAAGATCGATTGGGGTGGACGATGGGACTCGAACCCACGACGACCGGATCCACAATCCGGGGCTCTACCAACTGAGCTACGCCCACCATTGCATCCGCATTAACCTCGCCGGGATTTGGCGCGCCCGGCAGGACTCGAACCTGCTACCCTCAGCTTAGAAGGCTGATGCTCTATCCACATGAGCTACGGGCGCGTTGCCGCGGGGAAACAGCCCAACAGGACGCCCGGCCCGTATATGGTCGGGGTAGAGGGATTCGAACCCACGACCCCCTGCTCCCAAAGCAGGTGCGCTACCAGACTGCGCTATACCCCGTTCGCGATCAGCCGACATTGGCGACCCGCGTTTCCGTGCAGGATTCGAAATTATATTTTTGGCTAGCGTCGACGTCAAGCTGCTTCTTCAATTTCGCCGCCAGATCGTTCCTTTCGGGGTGTCCTCCAGGACGACTCCAGCCTCCTGCAACACATTCCGAACCCGATCCGCTTCCGCCCAGTTCCGGGCCTTGCGCGCGGCGGCGCGTTCAGCGATCAAGACTTCGATCCATTCAGGTGACGGACCTGCAACGGGAAGGCGAGCGTTGATCGTATGGGTTTCCTTAAAAAATTCATCTGGATCGGTTTGTAAAAGCCCAAGTAATCCACCTAGTTGCCGTAAACTGCTCGCCCGTTCTGCCGCCACCATCTCATTCTCGTCTCGCAGGCGATTGATTTCACGGGCCAACTCGAACAGGACCCCCAGCGCCTCGGGCGTATTGAAATCGTCATCCATGGCCTGTTCGAATCGGGTGTGCCAGTTCTCGTCGATTGGAACGTCCGGGATCGGCAAACCACGCAACGCCGTGTACAAGCGGTTGAGCGAAGCCCTGGCATGGTCCAGATTTTCGTCGGCGTAGTTCAGCGGACCCCGGTAGTGACTCGCCAGAATGAACAGCCTCACCACCTCCGGTTGGTAGCGTTGCAATACCTCGCGCACGGTAAAAAAATTGCCCAACGATTTGGACATTTTTTCTTCGTTCACCTGGACGAAGCCGTTATGCATCCAGAAATTAACGTAACGATGACCGCTGGCCGCCTCGGATTGGGCGATCTCGTTCTCGTGATGGGGAAATTTCAGGTCCATGCCCCCGCCGTGAATATCGAAATGTTCGCCCAAGCAATGGGTAGACATCGCCGAGCACTCGATATGCCAGCCGGGCCGGCCCGCGCCCCACGGCGCGCTCCAACTTGGTTCACCCGGTTTGGTGGCTTTCCACAGCACGAAGTCCAGCGGATCGCTCTTGGCCTCTTCCACTTCGATTCGCGCTCCCGACCGCAAATCGTCCAGCTTCTTGTTGGCCAATTGCCCGTAGCGCTCGAACCGGCTCACGTCGTAATACACGTCGCCAGTGGTGCCGACATAGGCGAAACCCTTGTCCAGCAGGGTTTGAATCATGGCGATCATGTCGGCCATCGCTTCGGTGGCGCGCGGTTCCTGGGTCGGCGGCAGGATACCCAGCGCCTCCAGATCCTCATGCATGGCCTGGATGAAGCGATCGGTCAGGGCGTGAAAATCCTCGCCGTTCTCCTGGGCACGATGAATGATCTTATCGTCGATGTCGGTAATGTTACGCACATAGGTCACGTCGTAACCCCTGGCCCGCAGCCAACGCAACACCACGTCGAACACCACCATGACCCGCGCGTGACCGACATGACAGTAGTCGTAGACGGTCATGCCGCACACGTACATCCGCACCTTGCCCGGCTCGATGGGGTGAAACGGTTCTTTTTGACGGGTCAGGCTATTGAAAATCTGCAACATAAATGATTTCTCGACGATATTGAGGCTGGTCGGAACAGAGCGAAGTTAGGAATCAAACCGAAAACAGCCGCCAGGATCAACAACAAGCTTCCAACCGCCGCCGCGCGACCTCAGGCGGCAGCAGAGCCAAAACCCGTGCCAATTCCGGACCATGGGTCTCGCCCGTCAGCGCCGCCCGTAGCGGCATGAACAGGTCTTTCCCTTTTGCGCCGGTGCGCCGCTTCAAATCTTCGACCAAAGGTCGATAGACCGCGCCGTACTCGGCATACGCGGCCAATGCCTGAGCAAAAAACGCCGACCCCGCCGCCGCGATCGCCGTCCGGCTGTCGTCGCTCGGCGCCCAATCGCCACCGAACAGCCGGTTCGCCCAGAAAACGGCATCGGCGGGAAAGCGGGTATTGGGCCGCACTGCGGCGATGAATTCCTCCCGTCGATCGGGCGGCACTCGTTCGTGAACCATCGACCCCATCCAGGTCCACAATCGTTCCGGTGTCGCGCGCCCCACCGCCTCAGTCTGCCAGTGCAGCAATTGGGCCTCATCGTAGTGGGCTGGCGCGCGCCCCAGATGCGCCACGGCAAACCCGGCCGCCAGTTCCGCTGGTTCCATCCACTCATCGTGCTCATAGCGGTGGCCGAGTCGGGCCAGATAGTTCAACAAGGCCTCCGGCAGATAGCCGACAGCGCGCAACTCGCGAACACTGAAATCGCCTTCGCGCTTGGACAGCGGCCCACCGGCGGCCCCAACGATCAAGGCCATGTGGCCGTACTCAGGAGCCGGCAAACCCAACGCTTCCAGCAACAGCAATTGGCGCGGGGTATTGGTCAGATGGTCTTCGCCGCGTAGCACATGGGTAATTCCCATGAGGGCATCATCCACGGCGTTGACGAAGAAAAACTGGGCGCCACCGTCGGCCCGGCGGATCACGAAGTCGCCAATGTGGTCGCTGGCGAAACGCTGCGGGCCGCGCACCAGATCGGTGAATTCCACCGTCCGCCCCGGCGGCACCCGGAAGCGCAGCGTCGGCTGCAAGCCCCGCTCCCACCGTGCCCGCCGTTCGGCCTCGTTCAAATGGGCGCAGGTACCCGCATAGCGCGGCGGCTGACCGGCGGATTGTTGCGCCTTGCGGCTCAGCGCCAGCTCCGCCGGGGTGCAAAAGCAAGGATAAACGTGCCCGACCGCACCCAGTCGCTGGTAGTATTCGGCGTAAACCGCAGTCCGCTCCGACTGGGCGTAAGGCGCATGGGGACCACCGACTCCCGCGCCTTCCTGCCAGTCCAGACCCAACCAGCGCAGATCGTCCAGCAATGCCGCGGTGTATTCCGGGCGGCTGCGCTCCCGGTCGGTATCCTCGATCCGCAGCACGAACCGACCGCCCTGGCGCCGGGCCAGCAGTGCGTTGAACAGGGCCGTGCGGATGTTGCCCAAGTGCAGGTAACCGGTCGGACTGGGCGCAAAGCGCGTTTTGACGGTCTGGGTGGTCAT
>Ga0209573_1004801_pt1 | contig 12922 bp, 10 predicted proteins | sample TNRBio252014_DNA_FD_185870 | JGI IMG/M metagenome (GOLD analysis project Ga0209573, IMG submission 185870) | Wastewater treatment Type I Accumulibacter community from EBPR Bioreactor in Madison, WI, USA - TNR Reactor_6/25/2014_ DNA (SPAdes)... | ecosystem: Engineered > Bioreactor > EBPR >...
CAGGATCGGCAAGATCGACCAGCCGGATCGACCGGCGGCCGACCTTGTCCTCATATGCGGGCCCGATGCCGCGGCGCGTCGTACCAATCTTCAAACCGGAGTTCGAATCCTCGCGCATGGCGTCGAGTTCGCGATGCAGCGACAGGATCAGCGGCGCATTGTCAGCGATCCGGAGTATTTTAGGCGTAATCTCCACCCCCTGCCCGCGCAGTTTTTCGACTTCCTGGACAAAATGGTGCGGATCCACGACAACGCCGTTGCCGATGACCGACAGTTTGCCCTGCACCAGCCCCGATGGCAGCAGCGCCAATTTGTAGCTGACCCCGTCAATGACCAGCGTGTGGCCTGCATTGTGACCACCGTGGAAGCGGACGACGACATCAGCCCGATCAGCCAGCCAATCGACAATCTTACCCTTGCCTTCGTCGCCCCATTGCGAGCCGACTACAACTACATTCGCCATACTTGGAAAGGTCCCTGCAGACTATACACACCCGTCCGGGCGCCAAAAACAGGCCTCTATAGCCTCGCAGCCAGCCATTTGCGACCCTTCTTTTGCGCAATTCACCAATGTCCGTGGCCCAATTGCCCGGCGAAGCCTACCGGGTTACCCCAAAGCTGGGCGGCGCGTCGTCCGAAACGGAGCCAGCCAGACTGAATGCACCGCCAAGCCTATCTTTTCCTGCTTTTGACAACCCTATTTTGGGGCGGCAACGCTGTCGCAGGCAAACTGGCGGTCGGCCACATCTCGCCCATGACCCTGACCGTGGTGCGCTGGCTCTTGATGTGCCTGATCATGTTGCCGATTGGCTGGCCGCGCCTGAAAGCCGACTGGCGCACAGTGCGCGAGAACTGGCTGTTCCTGTCAGCCCTTGGCTTCTTCGGCTTCACTGTCTTCACGGTGGCGCTCTATCTGGCGCTTACCTACACCACAGCCATCAACACCAGCATCGAACAGGCGGGCATGCCTATGCTGATCTTCCTGCTGAATTTTCTGTTCTTCCGTCACAAGGCGACCTGGCTGCAACTCGTCGGGCTTGTGATGTCCATTGTTGGCGTCATTCTTGTCGCTGCGCACGGCGAGCCGACGCGGCTTCTGGCGTTGGATGTCAACATCGGCGACGCGATTATGCTGATAGGTTGTATTGTCTATGCGGGCTATACGGTTGCGTTGCGGTTTCGTCCGGCCATTCACTGGCAGACACTGATGATCGTTCTGAGCGGCAGCGCCTTCATATCGGCTCTGCCCTTCCTAGCAGTCGAGATAGCGGCTGGCGCGAGCTACCTGCCGGACACGCAAGGCTGGCTGGTGCTGGCTTATGTCGTGATGTTCCCGTCACTTCTGTCGCAGATATTTTATGTGCGCGGCGTCGAACTAATCGGAGCAAACCGCGCCGGACTGTTCATCAACCTGGTGCCGATCTTTGGCACGTTGCTATCGATCATCCTGCTGGGCGAAGCATTCAAGGCCTATCACGCTGTTGCCCTGGCGCTGGTCTTCGGCGGCATCTGGCTGGCGGAAGCAAGCGGGCGCAGGGCTTCGGAAGCGCGCAAAACCACAGGCTCGCGCGCTTCCTGATTGTCACACCACGTCGAATTGCAGCGGCTTGGCGGACGCGATTTTCGGGTTGTTGCGCAACGCCTCAAGCACCGGCGCCGGGATCTGCTCGTCGAGATAGAGCAGCGCGATGGCGTCGCCGCCGGAGTGATCGCGGCCAAGCTGAAAATTGGCGATATTGACGCCGCCATCGCCCAGCACTGTCCCCAGCGTGCCGATAATGCCCGGCACGTCGCGGTTAGTCGTATAGAGCATGTGCTGGCCGACCTCGGCGTCGAGATTGATGCCCTTGATCTGGATAAAGCGCGGTTTGTGGTCAGAAAAGCAGGTACCGGCGATGGAGCGGGTCTGTTTTTCGGTCTTCACCGTCAGTTTGACATAGCCATCAAAGACGCCTGACTTGTCGCGCTTGATCTCCGATACGATGACGCCACGTTCTTTGACCATGATCGGCGCAGACACCATGTTGACATCCGAGACCTGAGGACGGATCAGACCGGCCAGAGCCGCGCTGATGAGGGCGCGTGTGTTCATGGCCGCAGTTGCGCCATCGAACAGGATTTCGACTTCCTTGATCGGATCTTCGGTGACCTGGCCAACAAATGCGCCGAGTACTTCGGCGAGCTTGACGAACGGCTTCAGCTTCGGCGCTTCCTCCGCCGTGATCGAGGGCATGTTGATGGCGTTGGTGACAGCGCCCTTGATCAGATAGTCGGCCATCTGCTCGGCCACCTGCAGGGCAACATTTTCCTGCGCCTCGGTGGTTGAGGCGCCCAGATGCGGCGTGGCGACGACATTTTCCAGCCCGAAGAACGGACTTTCGGTGGCAGGCTCATTCTCAAAGACGTCAAGTGCGGCGCCGGCAACCTTGCCGCTCTTCAAACCCTCCAAAAGGTCCGCCTCGACAATCAGTCCGCCGCGCGCGCAATTGATGATCCGCACGCCCTTCTTCATTTTGGCGATGGCGCCGGCATTGATAATATTGCGGGTCTTGTCGGTCAGCGGCGTGTGCAGTGTGATGAAGTCAGCGCGCGCCAGCAGATCGTCGAGCTCAACCTTCTCCACCTGCAGTTCGGCGGCGCGGTCTTCAGACAGGAACGGATCATAGGCGATGACGCGCATCTTGAGGCCGACGCCTCGGGCAGCGACAATCGAACCGATGTTACCGGCACCGATGATGCCTAGCGTCTTACCGGTGATCTCGATGCCCATGAAGCGGTTCTTTTCCCACTTGCCTTCATGAGTTGACTTGTTGGCTTCCGGCAGTTCGCGCGCCAGCGCAAACATCATCGCAACAGCGTGTTCGGCGGTTGTGATCGAGTTGCCGAACGGCGTGTTCATCACAATGATGCCTTTGCGCGAGGCGGCTGGAATATCGACATTGTCAACGCCAATTCCGGCGCGGCCGACGACCTTTAGCCTGGTGGCCGCGTTAATCAGCTTTTCGGTGACCTTGGTGGCCGAGCGGATGGCCAGACCATCATACTGGCCAATCACTTCAAGCAGCTTGTCCTTGTCCTTGCCGAGATCGGGCAGATAGTCGACATCGACGCCGCGATCTTTGAATATCTGGACAGCGGTTGGGGAAAGTTTGTCGGAAACGAGAACGCGGGGTTTCATGGAATTGTCCTTTAGTCACCCTCCCCTTTGCGGGCGAGGGTCGTCGCAATGCGACAGGGTGAGGTTAAATCGGTGGAGATGGGGTTATTACCCCTACCCGGACCCGAGGTCCTAGGCTGCGGCTTTCAGCGCAGCCTTCTGGTTGGCGAAAGCCCAGTCGAGCCACAAGGTCAGCGCCTCGATGTCGGCGGTTTCGACCGTTGCGCCGCACCAGACACGCAAGCCGGGCGGGGCGTCGCGATAGGCGCCAATATCATAGGCGACGCCTTCCTTTTCGAGCGCCGAGGCGAGCCCTTTGACGAAAGCAGCCTGACCATCCGCGTCAAGCGCCGTCACGTCCGGATCAACGATGGACAGACACACCGAGGTGTTCGATGCGGTCGCCGGATCGACGGCGAGATTGGCTAGCCAGCCGGACTTTTCAACAAAGGCGTTAAGGGCTGCGGCATTGGCGTTGGCCCGGGCGATCAGCCCTTCGAGACCACCAATAGTTTTCGCCCAGCCAAGCGCGTCCAGATAATCCTCAACACACAACATGGATGGCGTGTTGATCGTCTCACCCTTGAAGATGCCTTCGATCAGCTTGCCGCCGGATGTCAGCCGGAAGATTTTCGGCAGCGGCCAGGCCGGCTTGTAGGTCAGCAACCGCTCAACTGCGCGCGGCGAAAGGATCAGCATGCCATGCGCGCCTTCGCCGCCAAGCGCCTTTTGCCAGGAGAAGGTGACGACATCGAGTTTGGCGAAGTCGAGTTGCTGCGCGAAGGCGGCGCTGGTTGCGTCGCAGATTGTCAGACCCTTGCGGTCAGCCGGAATGAAGTCGCCATTGGGCACGCGCACGCCAGATGTCGTGCCGTTCCAGGTGAAGACGACATCGCGGTCGAAATCTATTGTGGTCAGGTCAGGCAGTTCGCCATAACCAGCCTCGATCACTCGCGTATCCGGCAGTTTCAGTTGCTTGACCACATCGGTCACCCAGCCGGAGCCAAAGCTCTCCCAGGCGACCATGTCAACCCCGCGCTCGCCAAGCAACGACCACAGCGCCATCTCGACGGCGCCAGTGTCAGAGGCCGGGACAATGCCGATCCGGTAGTCAGCGGGAACTTGAAGAACGGCGCGGGTTTGCTCGATCGCCTGTTCGAGTTTGGTCTTGCCAATCTTGGCGCGGTGGGACCGGCCAAGCGCTGAAATGTCAAGCGCCGCCGACGACCAGCCGGGACGTTTCGCACAAGGACCAGAGGAAAAATTGGGATTAGCCGGGCGCACTGCCGGCTTGGACGCAGTTGCGCCAAGGGTCGTCGTCATCGTGGTCTATCCTTCCAGATAGTAAGCCCGCTCGTTGGGGAGGGGTGGCCCACTGCTGCGAATATGAGATCAGTCTCTTGCCGTCAAGAGCAAACTGGATGTCGCGCATGGACTACGATGATCGAAGACGGCTGGCGGCCCTCTAAACGCAAAAGGCGGGCTCGATTGCCCGCCTTCGCAAAAGAATGAACAACAGTGATCACCACAGATCGTAGCGCAGGCCGACCTTGACCTGATGGCTGTTGTAGCCCGTCCGCTTCTCGATATCTGTATCGGAGATCGTATAATACTCCATGCCCGGCGCCGACTTGAAGGTGTAGCCGAGATCAATCGAGGTGTTATCGCTCACCTTGTAGGCAAGGCCCGCGCTCAAGCTGTAGAGCAAGTTGTAAGTCGCTTCGTCGTACTCGAAGAACTGGTGGTTGCCCGCCGGCAGTGCGCAGTCGAACTGATAGGTAGTGTTCGTCTGTGTTACCGGAGCCGATGGCAGCGGACCCCCGGTGGTCGATGCTTCCTGCCTGACCTCGCTGTCGCAGTTGGCGTAGGCGGCTGCCTTATTGCGATTATACAAGAGGCCGACGCCGCCGCCGATATACGGTGTGAATCCGGCAAAGGTTCCGAGATCGAAATAGAGATCCGCCGTACCATTGTACATCTTGCTGGATGCATTGGCATTGAGTGCGCAGTCGCGGCGCCAAGCCGGGTCAGTGGACTGGCTGCTGGTGGTGTTGACGAGATTAGGCTGCGGCGTGACGATGTCAGGCTGAGGCGTGACGGTAATGACGCCGGTATTCGGGTCCGTCGTGACAATCGGCGCTTGTGGCGTGACGAGGTCAGGTTGTGGTGTGGTGGTCGTGGTTGCCGTCGTCGTCGTGCGGCTGCCAAGGCAGCCAAAATCCGGTTGCGGGGTCGAATCCGTCCAATCCGGGAATGTCGTAAAAGTGCCGCCGCCTGTGTCTATGCCGGACCAGATATGGCCTGACGCCGCAAAGGTCTCCTCGGCCGTCGCACCCACGTTGAGTTCGGCGCGCACATAATCGTTGATATGGAAGCCCGCCCCGAGACTGACCGAAACAGGCATACGGCTGTCATCCACAGAGTTGAGATCAACCGGTCCGATCCATCCCAGATCACTGATATAGCTGTCGTCGATGACGTAGTCGTCAGCGAACCGGCGGCCATTTTTGTATCCACGTTTGAAATCATAACTGACGTCGCCGCGCAGATACCAGCCCGACCCGACCTCGACCGGCTGATATTCATCCGCCGCCTGCTCTACATAGATCGGCGGGTCGTAATCGGCAGAAAGAGCCATGGATGGAACCAGAGCAGCAACACAGCCGGCCAGGACGCCAAAATACTTTCGGATCACCATAACAATCGTCTCCCGCGTAAGGCGGCGACTCACTCCGCGCCTGTTCCATCCGCTTTGAAGGCATTGTTAACCACGATCGTTAAATGCCGGTTAAGGCTAATGGATCGTTTCACTTTTTTCGGCGTCCGCCGTTGAAACTGTGCGGCAAATACAAAACCGCCCGGCAATGCCGGGCGGTTTGCGTGAGTGTCAGGGGGACTGAGACTTACTTGTAAACGGGTTCGACCGCAGGGGGCACATAGGCCACCGGTTCAGGTTCGCGGCATCCATTGCTGCCGCCGCCGAACTGATAGCGCAGACCGGCGCGCACTTCATGGGTGTTGAAGGAGCGGTCGAAGCCGGGACCAGGCTCGGCACCAACCTGCTCAAACATGCGCCCGCTTCTGACGTGGGCGAAGCGATAACCAGCGTCAAGTTTAAGATTGTTCGTCACACAATATGACGCGCCAGCCATGACAGCCGCAGCGAAGCGCCAGTTCTTAGAGCCAGGATGTTCTGCTCCCGGAGGCGTATTGGTCAGCGTGCCCCAATCGACATGCGCGCCGCCTATGCCGGCGCCTATATAGGGCGTGATGCCATGCCAGGTGCCGACATCAACATAGGCGTTGGCCAAGAGGAGCAATGCGCTCATCGACGATACGTCAACGGTTGCCCCACCGCTTGAGGAGCCGTTGAAATCTGATTTGAACCAATAGTCGGCGGTCAGGTCGGTACGGAAATGGTCCGTAACCTGGACACCGACGCCGCCGCCCAGGGAGAAGCTGCCCTTGAGCTTGCCTTCCAGAATATCGGTGCCGGGCGGTGGCCCGTAGGTGATGTAGTCCGCGCCTTCAAATTTGGACCAGCGACCGCCAATGTCGCCGCGGATATACCAACCCGCCGTTGCCGGTGCAGGTTCGACATAAACCGGGTCGGCAGGCGCGACCGGAGCAGCCTCAACAATCGGCTCATATAGATCTGCCGCCAGAGCCTGAGGCCCCACAGCCACCGCCAATGCAGCTACAGCGGCGCTCATCGCGATTCTCTTCATTTTGTCACCCTTGAACATTGGCGAACCACACCCGCCGCGTTGAATTCCGGGATGGATAATGAATGGCAAAGGTTAAAGGCCGTTTAACCCTGCTGCTTAACCATGAATCGAACCAATTCGATGCAGTCGGGCTCTAGAAATCAAACAAAAAGCCGCCGGAAATCCAGCGGCTTCGATCATCCCCAATCCGGGCGTGTTCGGTCAGGCGGCGTTCCGGACATCCGAAATGACGTCTACAAGGTCTTGAACCACAGACTGGACAAGCGTCGGATCATCGCCTTCCGCCATTACGCGGATTAGAGGTTCGGTGCCGGAAGGGCGAATGACCAACCTGCCTGTCGAACCCAGCCGCGAACGGGCGTCTTCGATCGCCGCCTTAACCGGAGCGGTCTCCAGCGGCTTGCCGCCCGAGAGACGGACATTCTTCAATAGCTGCGGCACCGGCTCAAACTGCCTGCACAGTTCACTCACCGGCTTGTCGTAGCGCTTGACGCAAGCCATTACCTGGAGCGCCGAAATCAGTCCGTCGCCGGTGGTTGAGAAATCGGACAGCACAATATGCCCCGACTGCTCGCCGCCAACATTGAGGCCATGCGCACGCATATGCTCAACGACATAGCGGTCGCCGACCTGCGTGCGGTGGAGTTGCATCCCTTTGTCGCCCAGGAACCGTTCCAGTCCCAGATTCGACATCACAGTCGCCACAACGCCGCCGCCTGCGAGGCGACCGCTCTCGCTCCATGAGCGGGCGATCAGCGCCATGATCTGATCGCCGTCGACGATCGCGCCGGTCTCATCGACAATCACGACCCGGTCAGCGTCGCCGTCGAGCGCAATGCCGATATCGGCGCGAACTTCATGCACCTTCGCCTGCAGACCGGATGGATGGGTCGAACCACACTCCTTGTTGATGTTGAAACCGTTGGGTTCGACATTGATGGCGATAACCTCCGCACCGAGCTCCCAAAGCGCTGCGGGGGCAACCTTGTAGCCTGCCCCATTGGCGCAATCGACGACGATACGAAGGCCGGCCAGCGACATTGACTTGGGCAGCGTACGCTTGGCGAATTCGATATAGCGGTCATGCACGCTGTCGAGACGCTTGGCGCGGCCCAGATCATCCGATCCCGCCAGCTTGATATCGATCTCCTGATCGAGCATCGCCTCGATACGATTTTCAATCTCATCAGACAGTTTGAAACCGTCCGGCCCGAACAGCTTGATGCCGTTGTCGTGATAGGGATTGTGGGAAGCGGAAATCATGACGCCAAGATCGGCGCGCAACGAACGGGTCAGCATCGCCACCGCCGGCGTCGGCAATGGTCCGAGCGGGAACACATCCATCCCCGCAGCGCAGAAACCGGCCACCATGGCGTTTTCGATCATGTAGCCGGAAAGCCGCGTGTCCTTGCCCACCACGACGCGATGGCGGTGGCTGCCGCGCTGGAACGACATGCCGGCGGCCATTCCAACCTTCATCGCAATATCGGCAGTCATCGGAAAACTGTTGGCCCGCCCGCGAATGCCGTCCGTGCCAAAGTAACGTTTTGCCATCTGAGAATCCATTGAACGCCTGAATCCGGCGCTATCTGCCACAGGATGCCAGCCGCATGGCATCACTTTTGGTGATTCTATGTTACGAAGCTTGCCAATTCCTTCCACGACCGGTCGGCAGTTGCGGACCCGGCGTCATGCTTGGTCCCGTCCGAAAGTGAAAGGCAGCGGTTTTGCTTGCTCGGGGTTTACCCGACATTAACCATAGATGTTGAAAATTGGTTCTACACGCATTTGCGCGACCGGTCTTGCGGGGAACCAATAATGTCCTTCTTCAGATTAATAGCATTAGCCGGCCTGGCCTCGTCGCTTGTCGGGGCAGTCAACGCAGCCGACCTGCCAGAGGAACCCATCGTCGTACCTGCCGAAGAGCCGGCGCCGGTCGAGACCAGCGGGTTCTACCTGCGCGGCGATATCGGCTACGTAGTCAAATCCAGCCACAAAGGCGAATGGGATTTCTACAATATCTTTCCTGGAGCCGAGGGCATCGACGACACGCTGAGCCTGGACAGGCTCGACACCGGCAACGGCTTCAGCCTCGGCGTTGGCGCGGGCTATCGGTTCAACGACACGTTCCGGATGGACGCTACGCTGGACTACTTCAAGGTCGACGCGACGAGCGATGCGCGCTGCTACTTCCTGGTCCGGCTGGACGCTAACCACAATATGGTTGACCCGGTCGGCGGCCACTGTCAGACCCCCGGCGCCTCTTCGGCCTCTATCTGGAACCCGATGGTCAACGCCTTTGCCGACCTGCCCACGATCGGCGCGCTGACGCCCTATATCGGCGTCGGCATCGGCGCCGCGCGCGTCGACTATGACTCGATCGCCTATGCCGAAGAGTGCGGCGGCTGCGGTCCCGGATTCGCGCCTTACGCCGGAACCGCCGGCGGCTTCGCCACCTGGCGGCTGGCTGGCGCGGCGATGGTCGGCGTCAGCTACGATCTGACCGCGAACGCCAAGCTCGATCTCGGCTACAAGTATACCCGCGTGGCCCGCGGCGACGCCTGGGGCTACGACGCGCAGGACACCGCCTTCGGCGCGGTCGGCGCACAGGTGCGGGACCACGGCTTCGACTTCCACAAGATCCGCGCTGGCGTCCGCTACGAATTCAACTGATCCGGCGCAACGCCATTGCCAAAGGCGCGCCACACCGGCGCGCCTTTCGCATTTCGCAAATCAACGCATCGATGCGATCCAGTCGCGCAACAGCACCGCCGCCTCCGGGTCGGCGAGATGGCGGCCGAGTTCCGGCATCATCACCCCGGGCTCCGTGCTTTCCACCCGGTAGAGAAGGATCGACTCATCGGGCTCGCCTGGTTTGATGTCAAACTCGCGGCCACCAGACCCCTTGCCGGCGGCGACCGACCGTTTGAGTATGCCCAGCGACGGGCCGACCGGTTCGCCATAGGTGAGAAACAGTCCGGCATTGCTGGCCGGGCCTTCGCGACGATGACAGTGGGCGCAATTCACATCGAGCCACGCGCGGGCGCGGTGGTCGAGAGGTTGGGCCTCGTCGCGCCAGTCTGGCGCGCGGGGGGCATCTTGAGGCGCCGGAGCGCCACTCAGCATGCCCCGGGCGGCCCAGTGCGCCAATTGGTTGGCTCGCCCGTCAGCATAGGCGAATACACCATTCAGATTGCGCGCCTTCGGACCGAGCGGAACCAGCACGCCATCAACCGCATGACAAGCCTTGCACTGGTTCTTGTTGGGAACGGCGTAGGTGAAGTCGACCGGCGATCCAGCTGCATCAATAGTCTTGATATCGACCTTCGCGCCGGCAATTTTCAGCGCGGCGTCTGTCTGCGCCTCATTCCACACATAGGCCCATGCCTGCCAGCCGCCCGGCTGATTGAGCAGCACCCGCGTCTCGACCAGACGCACATTCTTTTCAGGCTGCCGATAGTCGGCCGGGAAAGCGAAAGTCTTGATCAGCGCTGCGCCGACGGGAAAGGTAAAAGCTTCGTCCGCAGAATAGCCCGCGGGCTGGCCACCCGGCAGATAGACAAAGCGGTATTTGACCGCGCCGTCGGAATAGAGCGGCGTGTTCAACGCAAAGGGCGTAACGCCAGCCGCAGGCTTTTGCGCGTTCAGATCATCAAAGAAACCAAATTCCGACAAGGCCTTGGGCGGGTTTGGGGCGACGATCGTCGTATCAGAAGGCGCAGCCAAAGCGCCGGCGGCAACCAGAACAACGCCGGCTGCGCCAAGCAGTCTCACAAAGTCACGATTGCGTCCAAAAGCAACCAAGTCGGCTACGCTCCGCTGTCTTGAGGCAACTTTACCGGCTCCGGCTCCGGCAAGCTGCCCTTGTAGCGGTCTATGCCAGTGTCCGGGTGTGTCAGCCAGGGCAGGAGCAATTGTGAGATCATCTGGAGATTTACGAAGGTGACGCCTTCTGCTTCGTCGACATAGATGCGGTTTTCGGCCGAGGTCCAGGAGAAGTACTCCGGGATGGTCGTAACGCCGTCCCAGACAATGTCGGGAACCGGCGTGCCAGAGATATCCGATATCAGCTTGCCAACCTCGCCGTCCGGCGCAGCTCCGCCTTCGCCATATGTGTTGCCGTGAACGTAAACGCCGCGCGGAACAAAGGTATAATTCTCGTCTTCATAGGAATTCGGGTAGGCGCCAATCAGCACATGGGTTGTGCCATTGCCGTTAAGCCTGTTGTTGAAGACATGCACATTGCGGCTGGCCATCACCATGATGCCCATCCCCTTCGGCACCATTGCGACCGTATTTCCCTTTGGCGCAAAGTTCGGTGTGTCGTTGTTGACGACCTCATTGTCAAAGACGCGAATGTCGTGGCCTCCCTGAACCGGCAGGTTGGGTAAGTCGAAGACAAGGATGCCGCCGGTATTGTGGGTGGCTACGTTCTTATAGACATCAGCCTTTATCGAATTCTCGATTTCAATGCCGGCAACATTGTATTCAGCCAACGAGTTGCGAACGACAATATTCTGGCTTTGGCCAACATAGATGCCGGCGTCCGCCGCCCCGCGTACGGTAACGCCATCCACCAGAACGTTTTTCGATGACACGGGATAGACGCCATAGGCCCCGTTGTTGGGGTGAGGTCCGTTGGTCCATTCAACTCGCAGGTTACGGAATGTGATCTGGTCGACACCCTTGGACTTCACCCCGTCGCCCTTTGTATCCTCAACCGCAAAATCCTCCAGCACCACACCGCTGGAGGTAACCAGCAGACCTTCGCCAGAACCGGTCTGCTGCTTGAAAGAAAGGATCGTCTGATCCTCACCCGCTCCGCGCACAGTGACATTGGCAACATCCAGCGACAGACCTTCGGTAAGGTCGAAGCGGCCGGGCCCAATGTTCACCACATCGCCCGGCTGGGCCATGATCAGTGCCTCAACGAGTTGTTCTGGCGCATCCGGCCCGGCAACGACCGAAATCTCGGCGGCAAAAGCCGACGAACCGACTAGCAAAAGCGCACAGAATGCAACGGGTCCGCGCATCATTTGTTCCTCCCAGAACCGTGCGACAGAGTGCGTCCCAGCACTGGCGCTGTCAACAAAAATGAAATAGTTTCACTTTTGATGACGCCCGCCCCACGAACGTCACCTTACCCCCACGGGAAGATCGCACCGCGCCAGGCGCGTGCGCAAAAGACGCGCGACATCGTGTTGTCGTGCGTCGAAAAAGTGGCTGCGGCAGATGGCGTAGACGCCGTCACCACAACCCGTATCGCGGCATCCAGCGGTGTGGCCGTGGGCACGATCTATCGCTATTTCGTCGACCGCAATGCATTGTTGCTGGCAGCCTATGACGCAACGGTGCTGCGGATTGTGATCCACTGCGCTGCGGAAATGGACGCCTTTCCAGCCGCCCTGCCAATCGAGGAGGCGGCCCGGCGGATGCTCGCGCTCTATCTTGAGACCGCCGCCGCCGAACCGTCGCATGCCGCTCTGCTGCGCGCGATGCGCGCTATCAGGTCGATTGAATCGGATCAGACGGGCAACATTGAATCCACGCTGGTCGACCAGTTGTTTGCGCCCTTCTGGCGGCGCTTTGCGCCCGGCGCTGCGCCCGATCCCGACCGATTGCGTTTCCTCAGCATTCTGCTTGGCACGCTGGTCGATCTTTGGCTGGTGACGGCTGATGCCGGCCAGCGGGAACGCCTGCGCGCCGATACCGAAGCGCATATGTTGCTGGCGCTGGAGCGCGCGCTGAACGTTTGAACGTGTACTCTGCGCAGCATTGAGGAGCGTGCTCACCGGAAGGTCCATCCCAGTTTGAGAATTGCCTGGAACAAACAGCGAACAAATGATAGGCAGGAAATGTCTTTCTTGTCAGGAGGAGTATTATGACAAGCTTGGGAATGTTGATCGTCAGCGGCATGTCGCTGATTGCGCTTGGCGCAGCATCAAGCGCGGAGACAAACACAACTTCAGCGCCGGCAACTTACAAGGAATGCAGCGCGAAATACCAGGCGGCGAAGGCCGAGGGTTCGTTGGGCGCG
>Ga0209573_1004802_pt1 | contig 12916 bp, 3 predicted proteins | sample TNRBio252014_DNA_FD_185870 | JGI IMG/M metagenome (GOLD analysis project Ga0209573, IMG submission 185870) | Wastewater treatment Type I Accumulibacter community from EBPR Bioreactor in Madison, WI, USA - TNR Reactor_6/25/2014_ DNA (SPAdes)... | ecosystem: Engineered > Bioreactor > EBPR >...
CACCAGAGGGTTCCGGGTAGCCAAGTCCTTGCCCATCGCGTGGGTCCAGATGGCGCGGACAATTGCATGCACATCGTTGTAGGTGCGCGGCCCCCATCCCTTTTCGACTTCGGCCTCGGCCAGCCAATCTGTCCAGAAGGTTCCACCCATGCCGACAGTTAGCCGGGAAGCGAGAGGTTCGAGTATGGACACGATCCATTTCCATTTTGTTTTGTAAGCGCTGGACCATTGGGCTTGGTAGGCGTCCTCATAGGACTTGATAAGATCTCCGAAGCGCGGGCTCTGCTGGTCAAGGTCGAGTCGGCGCACGTACTGGTCGCAGGCTTCGCGTAGGCCGCCCTTGAATCCGTAGACATCGCGGAAGAGCGTGTCGAACTCGACGGCGGTGCGAATCAGCTCCGGGCCGGCCGACTGGACCATCAGGCGAGAGGTCTCCTGATTGCGTCGGATTTCTGCTACCCGGGCCTCGGCTTTGTCCTTCTGGTCGAAGAATTCCCGTCTCCGTTTACCGGAGGGGGAGTATTTCGGGGGAAGTGTCAGGCTCCACCGCCCCCGATTCTTGTCCCAGCGGGGAGTCAAACCGGCGATCTTAGGCATGGCGAAAGCGTAGCTTAGGTACTCAGAACTGCAAGTTTTTCAGGGCACCTTAGCGGCACCGTTGCGGCACAAGAACCGGTTTTAAGGGCACTGAGTCCTCGGGATGCTCGAACAGTGAACCAGTTCGAATCCCTTTCATTTCGCCGCCAGCCCTTATTTTTGTTGATCTGGCGGGGATCGTGGGCTACTAAAAAACGGTCAGGGTGGGATTCGAACCCACGGTTCCCTTTTGGGGTACGCTTCTTTAGCAAAGAAGTGCTTTCGACCACTCAGCCACCTAACCAGTTATTTCGGGTTCGCCGTCTGCGTGAGCAAGGGCGAGCGAGAACGATGCCTGTAGTGGCGCGGAACGTCAATTGCTTTTGTCAGGAGGGACGCAATTTCAGGCATTTTCGGAAGCTAGCGGCTCGAGGGCCACGGAGACGACGCCATCCTTTTCCTCGACGGGGTAGGCGGCGATGCTCTCGCAGGCGGGGCCGGAAAGAACTTTGCCGGTCGCGAGCTCGAACTCGGCGTAGTGCCAGGGGCAGGCGATGCAACCGTTCTCAACCGGACCGAGGGCGATGGGGGCGTTCGCGTGGGGACAGCAGTCGTCGAGGGCGTAAACCGTGCCCTCATAGCGGACGAGCGCGAGGCGATGGCCCTCAAGGGTGTAGGGACGGCCTTTGCCTTCTTCGAGGTCTTCGGAACGGGCGATGGGGAGGAAGGTCATGGGCTGGAATCAGAGGTCGGAGGTCGGTATGGATCACGGCGGGGGCGGAACTCGCAGTAGACTACGAATCGCCAAGTGTTGCCGGTGTCAACTGAAGGCATTTTGGTAAATCTGATTTCTGACTTCCGATCTCTGAATTCCGCTCAGCAAAACCGCAGCTCCTCTCGCAACGCCTGCGCGCTCATCCCACTCTCACGCAGACTTTTCAAGGTCACGGCGCGGTCGCGTTTGGCGAGGCGGTTGCCGGAGGGATCGGTAAGGAGGGGATGGTGATGATAGGTGGGCACGGGGAGGTCGAGGAGAGCCTGGAGGATGCGATGGAGGTGGGTTGCTTCGAAAAGATCGACACCGCGGACGATGTCGGTGATGCCCTGGAGCCCGTCATCGACGACCACGGCGAGGTGGTAGCTGGTGCCGATGTCCTTGCGGACGAGGACGACGTCGCCGAGGAGATCGGGACGGGCGGGCTGGAGTCCGTGGTTCGTGTCGGTCCAGGTGAGGCCGGGTCCGGTGAGGGAAAGGGCCTTTTCCAAATCAAGGCGGAGGGCGTGGGGTGTCCCGGCGGCGAGTCGGGCGATGCGCTCGTCTTCGGAGAGGCGGCGGCAGGTGCCGGGGTAAAGAGGGCCTTCGCTGCCGTGGGGCGCGTGGCCGGCCCGCTCGATCTCGCGCTGGATGTCGGTGCGGGTGCAGAAGCAGGGATACAGCAGGCCGCGGGCGCTGAGGTGGTCGGCAGCGGCGGAGAAGTCGGCGCGATGTTCGCTCTGGAAACGGACGGGGGTTTCCCACTCGATCCCGAGCCAGGCAAGGTCTTCGAAGATCTGATCGGCGTTCTCGCGGGTGCAGCGGGTCGGATCGATGTCCTCAATGCGCAGGAGGAAGCGGCCGCCCGAAGCACGTGCCAGCGCAAAGGCGTTCAGCGCGGAAAAGGCGTGCCCTTTGTGGAGCTGGCCGGTCGGGCTGGGGGCGAAGCGGGTGACGAGGGTGGGCATGGAAAGTAGAAGCGGCGTCCCGCCGCTTTTGCAGGAGAATCGGAAAATTGAACACCTTTGCCCCTTCCACCATCTACCGTCAATCTGCCGCGCATCCGCGACGTAACGTCGTTGACCCGGAAGCCCGGCCCGTTCAGATTTTCAGCCCATGACCCCGACCCGCTCCTTTCTCCCACCCAAGAGGGTTTTGTCCTTCACCGCACCCTGTCTGCTTCTCGCCGGGCTCGTCCTCGTGGCCCAGGATGCCAAAGATCCTGCCTCGGCCGACACGGCCACGGCGGAGGCGGCCCTGCTCGCAGGGACACGGCAGCTCACCTTTGAAGGGCTGCGTGCGGGCGAGGGGTATTTCTCGGCGGACGGGACGAAGCTGATTTTCCAGAGCGAGCGGGAGGAGGGGAATCCCTTCTACCAGATTTACCTGCTCGATCTCGAGACGGGCGACACGGAGCGCGTTTCCCCCGGGAAAGGGAAGACGACCTGCGCTTGGATCCACCCGGATGGAAAGCGGGTCATGTTCGCCTCGACCCACGAGAATCCCGAGGCCGAGGCCCAGCAAAAAGCGGAATACACCGAGCGCGAGTCGGGCAAGGCGCGCAAATATTCGTGGGATTACGACGCGGAGTTCGACATCTACGAGACGGTGCCGGGCTCGGGCGAATACAAGAACCTGACCAAGACCGAAGGCTACGACGCGGAGGGCGCTTGGTCGCCGGACGGGAAGAAACTCGTCTTCGCCTCGAACCGCCAGGCCTACGAGGGCACGATGAGCGAGGAGGATGCGAAGGCCTTCAAGCTCGACAAGAAATTCCCCATGGAGATCTACCTCTCCGACGCGGACGGATCGAACGTGGAGCGGCTCACGAACGCGGATGGCTACGACGGCGGCCCGTTCTTCAGCGCCGACGGCAAGGAGATCTGCTGGCGTCGTTTCGACCGCAAGGGCCTCGTCGCGGAGATCTTCGCGATGAATCTGGCCGACCGGAAGGAACGTCAGCTCACGAAGCTCGGGGCGATGTCGTGGGCGCCGTATTTCCATCCGAGCGGCGAGTATCTGATCTTTGCGACGAACAAACACGGTTTCGAGAATTTCGAACTCTATCTCGTCGACGCGAAGGGCGAAAAGGAGCCGGTGCGGGTGACGCACACGGAGGGCTTCGACGGGCTGCCGGTTTTCGCTCCTGATGGAAAAACGCTCTCGTGGACGAGCAACCGCACGCCTTCGAAGCAGTCGCAGATTTTTCTGGCATCGTGGAATCACGAGGCGGCGCTGGCCATGCTCGAGAAAAGTGGAGCGACACCCGCGGCGACGACGGCGGTGCCTGACAAACCCACCGAAGCGGCTCCGGTCGCGACTCTTGAGACGAAGCCGGCCATCGACGAGGCCGATCTTCGCGCCCACCTCGAATACCTCGCCTCGCCCGAATTGAAGGGCCGCCTCACCGGCACGCCGGGCGAGATCGCGGCGACGGCGCACGTGGCCGAGCATTTCAAGAAATGGGGGCTCGAGCCGGGCGGTGACAACGACAGCTACTTCCAGACCTTCGAATTCACCGCCGGCGTGGCCGTGGGCAAGGACAACGCGATGACCCTGAATCTCGGCGGCGAGACGAAGCAGCCCGTGGTCGACAAGGATTGGCGTCCCGTTTCTTTCGCAAAGAATGGAACGCTCGCCGACACCGGCATCGTCTTCGCCGGTTACGGGCTTGAGATTCCCGACGGCAAGGGTGGCGAATCCTACACGAACTACTTTCACCTCGATGTGAAGGGCAAGTGGGTGATGGTGCTGCGCTACGTGCCCGAGGATGTGCCGAAGGAACAGCTCCAGGAGATGCAGCGCTACTCGCGCCTGCGGCACAAGGCGACTTTGGCCCGCCGGAAGTTCGCTGCAGGGATCATCTACGTGACTGGTCCGGGGACTGAGGTGAAGGAGGAGCTCGTGCCGATGGAATTCGACGCCTCGAATGCCGACTCGGGCCTGCCCGCGATCAGCATCTCGACCGAACTCGCGAAGCAGCTCGTGGCGAAGGCAGGCAAAGACCTGACCGAACTCCAAAAGGCCCTCGACAAGGGTGAGATGGTGGAGGGTTTTGAAATTCCGGAGACGAAACTGACTGCGACGATCGACGTCGACCAGGAGACAAGGACGGGTCGCAATGTCATCGCCGTTCTTTCGGCGGGACAGAAGGGACCTCACCCGAATCCGGCGGTCATGATAGGCGCGCACATCGACCACCTCGGCGACGAAGCCGGTCCGGGTTCGCTCGCGAAAGAAGAGGAGCGCGGACAGGCTCATCGCGGAGCCGACGACAATGCCTCGGGCGTTTCCGGATTGCTCGAGATCGCGGAGTATCTCGCGGACCAGCGCAAACAGGGCAAACTCGACCTGCAGCGCGACGTCGTTTTCGCGGCTTGGTCGGGCGAGGAGATCGGACTGCTCGGATCTTCGCACTTTGTCAGGAAACTCGCGAAGGATTCGCTCGGTGACGAGAACGCGCCACTCGGATTGATTCTCTCCTCCTATCTCAACATGGACATGATCGGACGGATGCGCGAGTCGGTGGTGCTGCAGGGGATCGGCTCGAGCGATTACTGGAAGGGCGCGATCGAGAGCCGCAATGCGCCCATCGGTCTGCCGATCACGATCCAGAACGACACCTATCTGCCCACGGATGCGACGCCCTTCTACCTGCGCCAGGTACCTATCCTCAGCGCCTTCACCGGAGCCCACGAGGACTACCACACCCCGCGCGACACGCCCGACAAGATCAACTACGAGGGTGCGACGAAGATCGCGAAGCTGATGGGCCTGATCGCCCGCGGTCTCGCGATCGACTCGAACGCGCCGAAGTATGTGAAGGTCGATCCGCCGAAGAACCAGGGCGGACGCGGCTTCCGCGTCTACCTCGGCACGATCCCCGACTACAGCCAGGGTGACATCAAAGGCGTGAAGCTCAGCGGCGTGGCCGACAAGGGTCCGGCGGGTCTCGCGGGGGTGAAGGGCGGCGACGTCATCACCGGCCTCGGCGGCGAGAAGATCCTCAACATCTACGACTACACCGAAGCCATGGCCGACCTGAAGGTGGGCACGGAAACGACGATCACGGTGAAGCGTGGCGAAGAGGAGATGACGTTGAAACTGACTCCCGCTTCCCGGGATTGAGACAGAGCGTGCGAACTGCACTCTAACATTGATCTAAAAACTTAGTTCCGAAGAAAATTTTATCGCGTCATTGTGTGCCTTTAAGGGGTGGACAATGAAGACAGGCTTCCCGTTGGTGTAGGGGAGATGGATTCTTCCGTCTCCGTCAAACCTCCCCCTTCAGAAATACCCCCTGTCATGTCTTATACGAGACCCGGTCACCCCGGCGTTCTGCGTCAGCTGCGCCTTCATTCGCCCTTTCGGATTGCCGTTTTGTTAGGATTGATTCCCGGTCTTGCTTTCTGGCACCCGCTGGCGACGGCGAATCCGCGCGGAGGGAATGTGGTTCACGGGAATGTGAACATCGGTGCGGGAACCGGGGGCAATCTGCAGATCCGGCAGAACAGCCAGAATGCGATCATCGACTGGGAGCAATTTTCGATCGATGCGGGGGAGCTGACGCAGTTCCGTCAACCGAACAGCAATGCCGCCGTCTTGAACCGGGTCACGGGAGGAGATCCGAGTGCCATCCACGGGGCGCTGCGTGCGAACGGGAACGTTTTTGTGATCAACCCGAATGGCATTCTCGTGGGTCCGGGGGGGGCCATCGACGTGCATGGACTGGTGCTCTCGACGCTCGATGTGAGCAACGGGGAATTCCTCGCGGGCGGTGACATGACCTTCGCGGGAGTGGGAGAAGGCGTGACCAACCTCGGACGCATCAACGCGATCGGAGGGGATGTCTTCCTCATCGGCCGGACGGTGAGGAACAGCGGCTCGATCTCGGCGACGGGCACGGTGGGGCTTGGGGCGGGCGAAGAGGTGCTCCTCACTGCCGGTGAAGGCGCCTCGGGCGAACGCATGTTTGTGCGGGCCAAGGGCTCGGGCGTGAGCGGCACGGGAATCTTCAACGACGGCACGATCGAGGGTGCGGCAGTGGAGCTGAAGGCACACGGCAACATTTACGCGCTGGCGATCAACAACAAGGGATCGATCCGGGCGACGGGAACGGCGACTTCGGGCGGGCGCGTCTTTTTGCGGGGCGCGGGTGGCTCGATTCACAACAGCGGCTCGATCCGCGCGACTTCTTCCGGGGGCGGGAGCGGTGGTCGTGTCTTGATCGAAGCGGCCTACGCGAAGGTCGATGGGATGATCCGCGCCCAGGGCGGGAACGTGCGCATTTCCTCAACGGAGCGGACGGAACTCGGTGGCCGGGTCGACGTTTCCAATTCGTCGGGACGAGGCGGTGATATCACCCTCGAGGGTCGCGAGATCGAGGTGGGAGGTGGCTCCGTCGTCGACGCTTCGGGCGAGACGGGCGGTGGCGAGGTGAGGATCGGGGGTGGATTCCAGGGAAGCGACGAGACGGTCCGGAACGCGACGACGACCACGGTCTCCGAGGGCGGTCTCATCATCAGTGATGGCACTGGAGACGGTGACGCGGGACGTGTCGTGGTCTGGGCGGACGAGACCACCGAATTCCGTGGAACCATTCAAAGCGAGGCGACCGGCTCCGGCGACGGCGGGTTGGTGGAGGTGTCTGGGAAAGACTCGCTTCTCTTCGACGGGGTCGTCTCGACTCTCTCGGCGGGAGGCGGAAGGACGGGCACGCTCCTCCTCGATCCGACGAACTTTTCCGTCACTCCGGGCGCGGGTGCCGCCACGGTGAACTCGATCGGAAGCGTGACGTTGACCGGTTTGTTAGGGAGCAACAACGTCGTCATCGCGACCGACTCGGCCGGTGCCGGGGAGGGCGACATCACCGTCGAATCCGGTGCCGCGGTGGAGTGGAGCAACGCGAACTCCCTGACGATGCTCGCTCACGACGATCTTTTCGTGAACGCGAACGTGCAGAATTCCGGAACCGGCGGCGTGCACCTCATCGCCGGATGGGATGGGATCGCGAACGGGCCTGGTACGTCCGGAGCGTCGAATACCGCGACGGTGGTGACGGCGGGCGACTTTCTCCCGTCGGAATACGGCAACAGCCTCGGCTCGATCTTCATCGGGAACGCCACCCAGACGACCGCGGTGAGGGTGGGATCACGGGGCGGTGCAACGACCCTGGCGGCTCACGGTATCACTCTCGCGGGCAGTGCGACGACGGCGGGAGCGGCGTCACAACTGGGCTTCTTCGCGAACGGCCCGGGAGCGATCACGGGAGACATTTCACTCTTTCTGAAAGCGGGCGGGCTCGCGGTGAACGGCGGGACCACTGACGCCTACGCGCAGGTGGGGCACGGCGGGGCGGGCGGCACGAACGGGGCGGCGATCGACGGTGCGATCTCGGTGATGTTTGCGACGCCCGGGGCCGTCAATGTGTTCGGCGGTTCGGGCCTTCGTGGTTATGCCCAGATCGGACACGGCGGGAGGGCGTTTTCGGGAACCCGGTTTGGCGGTGACATCAGTCTGCTGAACAGCGGAACGGTGAATGTCCTTGGCGGAAGCAACGGAGATGCGTATTCCCAGATCGGTCACGGTGGCAGGTCGGCGAGCGCGGGAACGATCAACGATGGAATCGCCGATTTCATCGGAACGATCACCCTGACCACATCCGGCGGCGATGTTTTCGTGCGCGGAGTCCAGCAGAGCGGACTGGGATTGGCGGACGGGCGATTTGCCTCGGGGCAGATCGGGCACGGGGGGACGGGAGCCCGCGGCGACGGCGGCGGCGCGATCGGTCTCGACGTGGACGGACGTCTGCTGGTTCAGGGCGGAAACCTGATCGATGCTGGCAACACGCGCGCGCAGAATTTTGCCATGATCGGGCATGGCGGCTTTGATGGCGACGGGGCCCACGGCGGATCGATCACTGTCGGGACGTCCGGCGAAGTGGAGATCCGCGCCGGATTGAGCCGGGAAAGTTTCGCCCAGATCGGACACGGTGGGATGAATGACAATGTCGGAAACAACTCGGGAAATGTCTCGGTGACGACGGGATCCGGCAGCCTCCGGCTCATCGGTGGCAACGGAGGGGGAGGCGGAGAGCATGCCTACGCGATGTTGGGCCATGGCGGGCTGAACGCGACCGGATCCCACAGCGGAGACATCACGGTCGTGAGCGGCAACGAGGTGACCATGCTCGAAGGGCTGCGCGACGTCGCTTTCAAGATGATCGGACACGGGGGGCGGAATGCCGACGGGGCCCACAGCGGCCGCATCAGCGTCACGGCGGAAAACCACATTCGCCTCGTGGGAGGGAACAATGATTTCACCTTCGCCCAGGTCGGCCATGGCGGCGACGGGACAGACGGAGCCTTCAGTGCGGATTTGATCGAGGTGATCTCGACGAACGGTCGTGTCGACGTAATCGGGGGATTCGCAGGAGGAACCGGCAGCGACGGTCGGGGGGCATACGCCCAGATCGGGTTGGGAGGAAACGGCCGGACGGGCGACCTCGCCGCGCCGATTTTGGTGCGTTCGTCAGGGCCGGTGACGGTGCAGGGCGGAGGACGTGATCACAACTTTGCGATCATCGGGAATGGCGGGGACCGGTCGCTCGGCGCGAAATCGGGAGCGATCTCGGTGACGACCACCTCGGGAAATATTTCGGTGATCGGAGGCCGGCAGGAACATACCTCGGCGTCGATTGGTCATGGAGGATTCCGTGCGACGGGAAGCGCGAGCGGCGAAGTTTTCGTCGGGACGACGGACGGGAACATCGTGGTGCGGGCCGGAGGAGGGGCCGACCTCGCCTCGGAGGACAACCTGACCACTTCCAACGACGGGGGGAGCCACAGCTTTGCCCAGATCGGACACGGCGGCGACGAGGTGGGGGCGTTTGACCGGAGTGGAGACATCACGGTGCGGGCCAGCGGGAGCGTCTCGCTCGAGGCCGATGTGGAAACGGGTCATCGAGCCCATTCACAGATCGGACACGGCGGCAACCGCAGCGGTGGCGATGCCTCCGGCGGGATCGAGGTGACGGCCACGTCTGGCTCGATCAGCGTGGAAGCGGGGGCGAGCGCGACGGATCGCCGCTACGCCCAGATCGGGCATGGCGGTATCGAGGCGCCGGGAGATTTCACCGGTTCGATCGATCTCACGGCGGGCGGCGATGTGATTCTCGCAGGAGGAGCCGGTGAAAACAATTTTGCCCGTGCGGGTCACGGCGGTGTTTCGGTGCCTGGCGGGATCACCGGAAACCTTTCCCTCGACGCGGGAGGTGCGTTGTCGCTGTTGGCCGGAGCCGGAGCGAATGCCATCTCCCAGTTGGGGCATGGCGGGATCTTTGCGGCGGGTTCGGTGTCGGGTGTTTCCGACGGGCTTGTCAACGGAACGATCGACCTGACAACCGGCGGAGATTTGTCGGTTCTCGGTGGCGCCGGGAACCAGGCCTTCGCGCTCCTCGGACATGGAGGACTCTTTTCCCGTGGCTTCTACGATGGGGCGATCGACGCGACGATCGGGGGAGCGGTCGTTGTCACGGGTGGCGGAGCCGCCGGGAACGGAATCGGGGGAATCAACAATTTCGCGCAGGTCGGCCATTCGCTTCAGGGCGCGAGCGCCGGTTTGGGGAATTTTGTCGAGATCGACGGGCGTGTTGTCGTCGAGGCGGAGTATTACAGCTCCGACGTGAACGGCGTGTGGCGTGTCGTGCCTACCTTGACTCCCGCCTCTCCGGGGTTGTACTCGAATTTCCGAGGTGATGCCTACCTGCAACTGCCGGATCTCGCGGGGACGTCGAGTCCTGCGAATCCGCTGAGAGCGGTCACGTATGAGGTGACGATCACGACGCCCGGCACATACCGATTTTATCCCCGATGGACGGGATACGACGGAGGGAGCGACTCGATTTTCTTCGACATCGTGGAGCTGAAGGATGGCGCGGGCGGCACCGTCGCCGACCACTATGAATTCGCGGCGGGTGGCGCGAGCAATTTCAACAATCCGGGTTGGCACGGCTCCGCGGGGTTCGAGCTGAATGCGGCGGGTGTCCCGGCTGGATCGCCTCCGGCGGAATGGACCTTCGCGGCCCCCGGTAACTACACGATCCGCTCAAGTCCCCGCGAGGACGGAGTGGCTCTTGATGCCTTGATTCTCCAGCAAGTGGGCCTCGATGCGCCGGTTGGACTCGGCCCCGCCCCGACCTTCGCCTCACGCTCCGGTTCGGCGGGTTCGGTGAGTTTGAGTGCGGCGGGAAACGTGGTGATTTCCGGTGGGGTCAATACAGGTTCGCACGCTGCGATCGGTCACGGGGGGAGTTATCTCGACAATCTCGCGGGACGGGTGAATTACGGCTCGGCGCTGTCCGGATCCGACGTGACGGTGAGAAGCACGGGTGGGAATGTGACGCTCGCCGGCGCGGGCGGTGCCGGGGAAAGCGGGCTGGCCACGGGCCGCTACGCGGCGATCGGACATCACGGATACGAATCCGATTTCGATGCCTACGGCGCGGTGACGGTCGAGGGTGGAAATGTGGTTTTGTCAGGCGGATCCCATGCCGGAAACGGTGCCCAGATCGGACACGGCGGCGACGGCGTCTCGCGTCACAACCTCAACACGGCCGAGGGTCCTGCGGTGATGAATGGTTCCGTCCGCGTGACGGCACGGGGCGATCTCTCCCTCGATGCGGGCGCGACGACGGCGGGCAGCGTTCTTGGCGGCAGCGCGAGAATCGGCCACGGCGGAGCCGTCGATGGTTCCGTGCAGGCGATTCTCGCGGGAGCGGTCGAGGTCGCGAGCGGAGGAGGTGCAACGCTCGATGCGGGTGGTGATGCGGTTGGTGCTTACGTCCAGATCGGCCACGGCGGTATCGGTATCGAAGGAGAGAAGAGCGGTGACGTCGTCCTGAGCACGGGCACCGTGACCACCGGCGGCATCGCCATGACAGGAGGCGCCGCCGCCGGAGGTTTCGCGCACATCGGCCACGGTGGGATCAACAGTGGTGGAGACTTGTCAGGGAATCTCGTCGCGGTCGCCAATCGGGGCGGCTCTGTTTCCCTCACCGGTGGCACGGGCTCGGACAACTACGCCATGATCGGACACGGCGACGGAGGTGGGACGACAACCAGCGGGACGCGTCAGGGGGGTGTGAGGATTTTCTCCGACAATGGATTGAGCGCGACCGATGGCGGCGTCGCGAACACGAACGTGTTTCACCAAACGAACGGGGGCCTTGTGACTTCCGACTACCTGGGAGGCGACGGATTCCAGTTGCTCGCAAACGGTGCGGTGAGTTTCAGCGATGGTGCACTCGACGGGGTGAACACAATGGTGAACGGGAATTTCGCGACCGGACCGGTTTCTTTCACCTTTGCCAACGACATCGACCTGTTCATCGCGGCGGGCATGGATCGGGCGGTGAACACGATGGATCATACCCTTCTCGTCACGGGCGGCGATCTTGAGATGAGGAGCGCCTATCAAAATGCCGGCAGCGGCGATGTCGTCCTCATCGCCGGTTGGGACGGCACGGATCCCTTCAGCGGAGGATCGATCACCTACACGGGAGGAGATGTCTTCGCTCCCGCGATTTCAGCACCCGATGCGGCGACCGATATCGATTTCGGGAGCGGCACCACCTATGGCCAAAATGGATCGGTTTTGACGCTCGGGGACGCCGCCCAGACGAGCGCTCTGAGGATCGGAAGCCGGGCCGGCCGGAGTGTGTTTGCGGGTCGCGGTCTGACGCTCCAGGCGAGTGCCGCGACGACGGGCGCGTCGAGCCAGCTGGGGTTTTACGGGAACGGAAGCGGCTCGTTGACGGGGGCGATCTCCGTGCACCTGCAGGAAGGCGGGCTGACGATGAACTCGGGGGTCGAGAATGCGTTCACCCAGATCGGTCACGGTGGGTTTGCCTCGACGGCGGCCGCGGCAAACGCATCCATCTCGGTGTTGTTCAGCAGCGCGGGAGCGGTGCAGCTCAACGGCGGAAGCGGGATCGGGGCCTATTCCCAGATCGGTCACGGTGGTCGATCTGTCACGGCGACGCGAGCAGGTGAGATCCGCCTTGAGGGACACTCGGCGGGCGGGACGGCGGGAGCGATTTCGCTGCAGGGAGGGAGCGTTCTGGATACCTACGCCCAGATCGGCCACGGCGGTCGTGGAGGCAGCGGTGCGACGCAGGGCGGTATCCGCGTGAGATCGTCGGGTCTTGTCTCCGTGTTGGGAGGGACGAGTGACGACACCTACGCGCAGATCGGGCATGGCGGTCACGAAAACCGGGCCAGCCACGGGAATGCCGGCGACGATCTCGTCGTGATCGCGGACGGAGGGATCACTCTCCTCGCCGGGGATACGAACGGCAATGGTGGAACGAATGTCACCTACGGCGCTTACGCCCAGATCGGCAACGGAGGCTATGAATCGGATGGGACCGGCAGCAGTTTCCTCGGAGATATCTATTTGAATTTCGATCCCGTCACCGGGCTCGCCGCAGGGGGCGGGGATATCTCGCTCGATGGCGGCAACGGCGTGATCGGCACCTATGCGCAGGTGGGGCACGGAGGTCGAAACATCACGGGTACAAAAGCCGGG
>Ga0209573_1004803_pt1 | contig 12916 bp, 13 predicted proteins | sample TNRBio252014_DNA_FD_185870 | JGI IMG/M metagenome (GOLD analysis project Ga0209573, IMG submission 185870) | Wastewater treatment Type I Accumulibacter community from EBPR Bioreactor in Madison, WI, USA - TNR Reactor_6/25/2014_ DNA (SPAdes)... | ecosystem: Engineered > Bioreactor > EBPR >...
GGCAAGGCGCTGCGCATCCGCAGCACGCTGGTGCTGGAGGACCGCAGCGGCCGCGAGGTAGCCAGGATCCAGGAGCGCATGCTGCGCATCAAGGACAGCATGGAGATCGAAGACGCCAACGGCCAGCGGGTCGGTATGGTCAAGAAGGCCCTGATCACGCCAATTCGCGATCGCTGGGTGGTCAAGATCAAGGACGGCCCCGATCTGGACGTGCAGGGCAATATCCTGGACCACGAGTACACCATCGGCGAGGGCCGCGACAAAGTGGCCGAGGTGTCCAAGAAGTGGTTCCGTATTCGTGACAGCTACGGCATTGAGATCGAGCCGGGCCAGGACGACGCCGTGATCTTGATGGTCGCCGTCGCCATCGACGAGATGGCCCATCCTTCCCGTTAGGAGAGAAGCACTATGCTCAAGTTTGGACCTGTGGATGTAGTGGTGCTGGCGGCTGGCGAGCCGCGCTTCAACGGCAGCATCTTTGCTGCGCTGGAGCGCCAGGCAGCGGCCGGCACGATCCGCGTGCTGGACGCCATGCTGCTGATGAAGGACGACGCAGGCGAGGCCTGGCGCATCGATCTGGAAGACCTGAGCGATGAAGAGAAGGCCGCCTTAGGCTTTATCGAAACGGAGACGCGCGGCCTGTTCGACTCCGACGACGCCGGCGTGCTGTTCGAGGGCATGGTGCCCGGCTCGGCCGTGGTGGCCCTGGCCATCGAACACACCTGGGCCGTCGAGCTGGTCAACGCGGTCTTCGACGCTGGCGTGGAGCTGGCCTTCCAGTTCCGCGTGCCGGCGGTCGTCGTCGACGAGGCCTACGCCTCGCTGGAAGCCAGTTAACGGAGGTTACCATGCCAGGACTAGTACGAGGAATGGCCCGCACCGCCGCTGTGGTGGGCACCGCCACCGCCACCCGCAACGCCGTCAATCGCCGGCAGGCTGACAAGAACATGGCGGCCTACTCACAGGCCGCGGCCAACAACGCTCCGCAGCAGCAAGTCGTCTACGCTGCGCCGCCGCAGGAGTACATTCCTGCGCAGGCGCCAGCCATGCAGGAGGATGTCATCACCCAGCTTGAGCGCTTGGGCGCGCTCAAGGCGCAGGGGTTGCTGACCGAAGAGGAATTCGCTGCACAGAAGGCTAAGCTGCTGGGCCTTTGATCGAACTGAACTGCCCTTTGGGTTGTGACGCCGCAGCCCAAAGGGCTTCTTTCATTTGGGTGTGTTCAAAGTAGGTTGAGTCCCCCTCCGGCTCGTAGGACGATTTTCCAAATCGTCCGTTCTTGTGGCCGTGAGGCGGACGATTTGGAAAATCGTCCTACGCAGGCTCAACCCATTTTGAACACACCCCTTTCATTTGGCGATGTCGCACGGAAAGGAGGCGCAACAGGTAAGAACACCCTGGTCCACGCCAATTGTTTGTATCCTCGCCGCGTCCCGGCTAATTCTTGCAAGGAGTGACCATCATGAATCCTGATTCTTTCTTCGCGATGGCCTGCGCCAGCCTGATCGCCTTCATGTTCGGCCTGGTGCTCTGTTTCGGCGGCTATCGCTTCTTCCTCATCCTGCTGCCCATCTGGGGCTTCTTTTTTGGCCTGGTCTTCGGGGCCCAGTCGATGCAGATGCTGTTCGGCGCGGGGTTCCTTGCCACCGTGACCAGTTGGGTCGCGGGCTTTGTGGTCGGCGCAATCTTCGCCGTGCTATCCTACTTCTTCTACTTCTTCGCCGTGGTGTTGATTGGCGCAGCGCTGGGCTATACAGCCGCCACCGGACTTCTGCTGGCCATTGGCATGGATATGGGCTTCCTGGTCTGGATCGTCGGCGTCGTGGCTGCCGTCGCCATGGCCTTCGTCACCATCCGCTTCAACCTGCAGAAGTGGGTCATCATCATCGCCACCAGCCTGCTGGGCGCAGGCGTCATCTTCGGCGCCTTCGTGATCCTCTTCGCCCCGCACGCCGCGCTGCTGGAGAACCCCATCAAGGTGGCCTTGCAGCAGTCGACGCTGCTGATGATCACAGCGTTGATCGTCGCAGTGCTCGGCATCGTCGTCCAGGTGCGCGCCAACCGCGCCTACACCCTCGAGACTTACAACCGGTGGGCTGAACCAGTCTAGGAGTTGCACGTTGCAGGTGGCAGGTGGCAAGTTCAGCATACTGCCTGCAACCTGCAACTCTGCAACCTGCAACAAGGAGATTTCCCATGTGCTGTCTATTCACCGTCCTGGTCTTTCTCGGCCCGCGCGCCGGCATTCTCGTCTGGTGGCTGCTGCAGCCAGCGCGTTGGCAGTTGGCTTTTGCCAACATGAGCTTCCTCATACCGCTCCTGGGCTTCGTCTTCGTGCCCTGGACGACCATTATGTACGTGCTGGTCTTTGCCGGCGGCGTCACCGGCTTCGACTGGGTGTGGCTGGGCCTCGGCCTGCTGGCTGACATCGCCTGGTGGTCGGGCGCGGCCGCGCGCCGGCGCGTTCCGGGCTACACCGGCCAGTATTAGGTCCACGCCGGCCTTACCTTGCGTGGAGTTCGCACGCCCACGTGCGAACTCCACGCGCGCCGGCGGCGCGTGAGCGGGGCATGTTTGCTTTGGGGTAAATCATCGCCTATAATGTCACATTATGGGCACTACGGCGCTTGATATCCTTCGCACCAAACTCTATCGTCCTTCAGTCAGCGCAGACTTCGTGCGCCGTCCCCGCTTGACCAGCTTGCTGGACCAGGGGCGCCATTTGCCGTTGACCCTGATCTCGGCGCCGGCCGGATCAGGCAAGACCTCGCTGCTCAGCGACTGGCTCGCCGCCTGTCCCTGTCCCAGCGCGTGGCTGTCGTTGGACGAGGGGGACGGCGACCTGGCGGTCTTCCTCGCCTACTTCATCGCTGCCTTGCGCACCATCGTTCCGGGGGCTTGTCCTCGGACGCTGGCCATCCTGCAAGCGCCGGAGCTGCCGCCAGTGGTGGTGTTGGCCGGCCTGTTGAGCAACGAGATCGAGAGCCTGCACGATCACCCGGCGCTGGCCGCACACAAGGGCTTCGTGCTGGCGCTGGACGACTATCATCTCCTCTCAGGCCAGGCTGTCAACAGCTTGCTGGCCGAGCTGCTGCGCCATCCGCCGCGGTCTCTGCGCCTGATGTTGGCCGCGCGCAGCGACCCGGCCCTGCCTTTAAGCTCACTGCGCGCCCACCGCCAGTTGGTCGAGATTCGCCGGCAAGACCTGCGTTTCACGTTGGGCGAGGTGCGGCAATACATCCAGCAGGCGTTGCCACAGTCCGTCGATGAAGACATGGTCGCCGTGTTGCACGACCGGACCGAGGGGTGGGTCACCGGGCTGGTGCTTGCCATCCTCAGCTTGCGCCACACACCAGACTCGGACGAGTTCCTGTCCGACCTGGCTGCCAACGAACGCGCGGCCATGGACTACCTGGTGGACGAGGTGCTCGCCCGCCAGCCACAGGCGATTCAGGATTTCCTGCTCAAGACCTCGCTCTTGGACCGGCTGTGCGGGCCGCTGGGCGAGGCTGTCACCGGCCTTGGCGATGCGGTGTGCAACGGCCAGGCGTACCTGGAGTGGCTGGAACGGGCCAACCTGTTCATCGTTGCGCTAGACGCCCAGGGCCGCTGGTTTCGCTATCATCACCTGTTCCAACAGATCCTGCACAACCGGCTGCTGCGCCAGGCTGGCCCGGCCGAGGTCGCCGAGCTGCACCGGCGGGCCAGCGCCTGGTTCGCTGGCAACGGCCTGGTTGAAGAAGCGACCCAACATGCCTTGGCGGCGGGCGATGAAGCGGCTGCGGTGCAGATCATCGAAGCGCGGCGACAAGAGGCTATGAACCAGGAGCGCTGGCAGCAGATCGAGACCTGGCTGCGGCTGCTGCCCCGGCGTCTGGTGGACGAACGGCCAGAGCTGCTGCTCGCGGAAGCCTGGATTCAGCACAAGCAGTGGCGTTACGGCGACCTTGCTCCCTACCTGACGCGCATCGAGGCCCTGTTGCAAACCGCGGTCTTGCCAGAGGAGGAGCGCGCACATCTGCAGGGTGAGGTCGATGTGTTACACTGCGCGGTATCCTACTTCGCGATGGACGCGCAGCGCACCTTCGAAATGGCCAGTCGAGCCTTGCAGACCTTGCCCAGGGACTGCTCTATCGCCCGCGGGCTGGCCTGGATGTACTACGGCGGCGGGCTTCAGCAGATGGGGGATCACGACGGCGCGCGCGCCGCGCTACACCGGGGTCTGCAAGAGGATCGAGTCCACGGCGATTCGTTCGCGGCCCGTCTGCTGATTGGCCTGTGCCTGCTCAACTGGATGGCGGCGGATTTGGCGGATTTGAACCGGTCGGCGACGCAGTTACTCAGAATCGCCGGTGAGCGCCAACTGACCGAGAGCGCTGGCTGGGCGCGCTATTTTCAGGGCTGCGCGGCCTATCAGTGGAACGACCTGGCCGGCGCCGAGGAGGATTTCGCGTCCGTGGTAGGGCAGCGTTACGTTGCGCACAGCGCGCCTTTCTCGCAGAGCTGCTATGGCCTGGCTGCGGCGTATCAGGCATCCGGCAAGGGCGATCAGGCGCAGGCCGTGGTTGAGTCGGTGCTGGTCTTCGCCTTGGAGATGAACAACACGCGCGTGCTGGCCGACGCCCGCGCGTTTCAGGCCTGGCTGGCGCTGCAACAAGGCCGGCCGGCCGAAGCGCAGCGCTGGGCGGAGTCGGTCGATGCGCGCGCCCGCATACTGCCATTCACCACCTTCTTCGTTCCGGCCATCGTCCTGGCCCAGGTGTTGTTGGAACAGGGGACGCCGGCCAGCGTGCAGCGGGCGGCGGAAGTGGTGGAGCGCCTGCACGGCGCGGTCGCCAGCCAGCGCAGCGGGCGTTTCGCCGTCGACGTGCTGGCGCTGCAAGCCTGGCTGAACGACCTGCAGGGCGACGAGGCGGCCGCGCTGGCGGCTCTACAGCAGGCCGTGACGCTGGCCGAGCCGGACGGCATCGTGCGCGCCTTTGCCGACCTGGGACCGCACATGGCCGGGCTGCTGACGCGTCTGCGCCAGCAAGGGGTTGCCGTCGATTTCATTGGCCGCCTGCTGCGGGCCTTTCCGGGAGACTTGGCTGACAAGTTCGACCTATCCCGGTCTGCGCGCCCCAAAGCTCCCGCCACCAGCCTGGTCGAGCCGCTGACCTATCGCGAGATGGAGATCCTCGAGCTGTTAGCCCAACGGCTCAGCGCCAAGGAGATCGCCGAGCGGCTGGTCATTTCCGACCGCACGGTCAAGCGCCACACCGCCAACATCTATCAGAAGCTCGACGTCCACGGTCGCCAGCAGGCAGTCGCGGAGGCCAGAAGCCTGGGGTTGCTTTCATCCGTTTGACGTGCAGCGGGGGACTGAACCGCGCACCCTGCACCTGGCGGTTGGCCACCCGTGGGTTGAGTAGCCGCCTGCGGCGTATCGAAACCCACGGGTGGCCAACCACCTGAGTCCTACACCTTTTTTGCGCACTTTCGGCTCTTGTTTCGACCGGGGGGGCATGATAGTCTGATGGCGCGGCTGAATCGCATCAGGCCGTAGCGCGCGGGGTCAGGCTGGCGAGTCTGCCTGACCACCATCTCTACGCTCAGGATCGACCAGGGGCCAAGCCGATGCCAAGCAAGAAACGGATCACCATCGATTCCCCCGCCGCCTATGAACTCCGCCTTCAGGGTCGTCTGGACCAGCGCTGGTCCGAGTACCTGGGCGGCGTCGAGATTCGGGTCGAAAGCGCACCCGACGAGGCGCCTGTGACGGTGGTCATCGGCAGATTCCAGGACCAGGCCGCGCTGGCCGGCGCGCTGAACCTGCTCTACGATCTTGGCCTGCCGCTGCTTTCGGTCGAGTGTCTCGACGATCCGCAGCGCAGGCTGACCCCACTGCCGGCGCTTGCGTCGGCTGCTTTGGCCGCCCAGCCGTCCGGCTAACTGGGCGCGACCGCGGCGTTGCAATGGAGATCGCTGAGCCCATGACATCGGAATAGCTCACCCGTACCACTGAACCGCTCGGCATCGCGGGCTCGGTCTGGAGACCGGCCCGAGCAGCTATTCTCAAATCAGGAGGACTACACCATGCCTTGTCTCTTCGCTATGATGGCCGGCTTCTTTCCCCGCCTGGCGACGCTGTTGCTCTGGATCGCTCGCCCCAACATGGTCAGCAACGCCTTCAACGGCTGGCTGTTGCCGATCCTGGGCATCATCTTCTTGCCCTTCACCACGCTGATGTACATCATTCTGATGCAGGGCGTCGGTGGCCTGACCGGCTTGGACTGGATGTGGCTGATCCTGGCCGTTCTGCTGGACCTGATGCACTACTCCAGCACCGCCTACTCCAACCGCAACCAGATCCCCGGCTACAAGGCTGCGCCGACCACGCCGCCGGCCACACCGCCCCCACCCCCTGCGCCGATGTGAGTTCTCAGCGCCAGCCGCTTAACGACAGGCCCAGAAACCGGGTTTTGCTCCTGCGACCACTTCTCACAAGGAACACGCCGCAACCGTTGATTAGCGTGAACACGAGTCGCGAGATCAAAACCCGGTTTCCTTTGACACAACATACAAATGAGTTGAACCCATGAACAAACCTTCCCATCGGACACTGTTGCTAGCCTGCCTGGCCGTTGTGCTGGTCGCTGGCGTAGCCTGCTATCCACCGGCCACACCGGTTCCCCCCGCCGCGCCGCCTCCCCCCGCGGCGTCCTCCAACGTCATCACGAACATCCTCTGGAAGTGGCAAACCCTGAACGATGTGGCAGCCGGCACGTCGATGCGGGTGGACGATGCGAACAAGTACACCATCGTCTTCTATGCCGACGGCACAACCAGGGGCCAGGCCGACTGCAACACCTTCTCCGGCGCCTATTCGCAGGCCAACGGCTTTACAATCAGCGTAACGCCCGACGTCATGGCGGCCTGTGACCTCGGGTCTCTGGACCAACAATACCTGAACCTGCTGGATGAGGTCGCTGCGGGCGGGCCGGATGGCTCCGGTGGCCTGATGTTGCAGACGGCCGGCGGCGCCCAGCAGATGCGCTTCAGCAACGGCGGTCCGGCGCAGTAGCCAATTGAAAGACAGGCCCACGAACTGCCAGACCTGCTTTGATCCGATCAGGGCAGATATGCCAGTTTCCAGTTCGATCAGTGGCTGAACGCAGCCGCTGATTATGCTTCTTGAAAGGAGAATCCTCATGACACTGAAGACCTACAAAGATGGAACCCCCTTTACCGGCATCATTGGGCGCACCATCGAGGAGTCCTCGCCAGCCTGGCCGGATGCGCCGCGCCCCTCAGAGGGCGCGCCCAACGTGCTCTTCTTCGTGCTGGATGACGTGGGCTACGGGCAGTTGTCCTGCTTCGGCGGGCTGGTCGAGACGCCCGTCATCGACAGCCTGGCCGATAACGGCCTGCGCTACACCAACATGAACACCACCGCGGTCTGCTCGCCCACGCGCGCTTGTATCCTGACCGGGCGCAATCACCATTCGGTCGGGATGGCCTCGATTACCGAGACCTCCACCGGCTATCCCGGCTACAACGGCATGCTGCCCTTCGACCGGGGCATGCTCAGCGAGATGCTGCTGCAGAAGGGCTACAACACCTTCTGCATCGGCAAGTGGCACCTGACTCCCCCCGAACACACCACACCCGCCGGCCCCTACGATCGCTGGCCGCTGGGCCGCGGCTTCGAGCGTTTCTATGGCTTCCTGGGCGGAGAAACCCACCAGTGGTATCCGGAGCTGGTCTACGATAACCACGAGGTCGAGCAGCCCAAGTCGCCAGAGGAAGGCTACCACCTGAGCGCCGACCTGGCCGACAAGGCCATCGAGTTCATCCAGGATTCGCAGGTCAACGCGCCAGACAAGCCCTTCTTCATGTATTACGCCACGGGCGCCGGCCACGCGCCGCACCACGTGCCCAAGGAGTGGGCCGACAAGTACAAGGGCAAATTCGACATGGGCTGGGACGAGTACCGCAAGATTGTCCACCAGCGCCAGCTCGACATGGGCATCCTCCCGCCGGGCACCGAACTGTCGGCGCACGACCCGGACGTGCCCGTGTGGGACACGCTGCCGGATGACGCCAAGCGGCTCTATGCCCGTATGATGGAAGTCTATGCCGGCTTCATGAGCTTCACCGACTACCACTTCGGGCGCATCCTTGACTTCCTGCGCGAGATTGGCGAGCTGGACAATACGCTGATCATGGTCATCTCCGACAACGGCGCCAGCTCCGAGGGCGGTCCGGTCGGCTCGCTCAATGAGATGTTCTTCTTCAACAATGTCAAAGAGTCGCTCGAAGATAATCTCAAGATGATCGACCAGCTGGGCGGCGTCGAATCCCTCAACCACTATGCCTGGGGCTGGGCCAACGCCGGCAACACGCCCTTCCGCCGCTGGAAACGCGAGACCTACCGCGGCGGCGCCACCGACGCCTGCATCGTGTCGTGGCCCAAGAGCATTCAGGGGCGCGGCGAGATTCGGACGCAGTACGGGCACGCCATCGATCTGGTTCCGACCGTTTTGGAGGCCCTGGGCATGGAAGCGCCGGAGAGCATCCGCGGCGTGACCCAGGCGCCTATCGACGGGATCAGCTTTGCCCACACCTTCAACGACGCGGCTGCGCCCAGCAACCACCACACCCAGTACTTTGAGATGTTCGGCCATCGCTCCATCTACCACGACGGCTGGCGGGCGGTCTGCCCCTGGCCGGGGACCAGCTTCACCGAGGCCGCCAAGAAGGGCCGCGCCTTTGGCTCCCCCATTCCCAACGAGGTTCTCATGGACATCGAGACCCACGATTGGGAGCTCTACCATGTGGACGAGGATTATGCCGAATGCCACAACCTGGCCGCCGAACAGCGCGACAAGCTGATCGAAATGATCGGCCGCTGGTGGGCCGAAGCAGGCAAGTACAATGTTCTGCCTATCGACGGCGATGTCCGCAGCCGCCTCGTCGTGGAACGTCCGACCATCGCCAAGCCGAGGAACAAGATCGTCCTGTACCCCGGCGGGTCGTCAATCCCCTTCGCTGCCACGCCCAAACTCTACAACCGGCCGTGGAGCATCACGGCTGATGTCGTGATCCCTGAGGGCGGCGCAGAGGGGGTGTTGCTGGCCCAGGGAGGGCGCACTGGCGGTTACGTCTTCTTTGTCAAAGACCAGCGACTCCACTTCCTGTACAACTTCATCGGCCGGGACAAGTTCTGGCTACATTCCAACCAGACCATCCCGGAGGGCGACGTCGAGCTGCGCTACGAGTTCGAGCCGACGGGCCAGCCCGACCCCGCCCAGGGGTACGGCGTGCCGGCGCGCGGCCAGCTGTACATCAACCGCAAGTTGGTGGGCAGCATTGACATGCCCTACTCGATCCTGTTCATCTTCGGGACGCAGGGCCTTTCCTGCGGCTACGATGCCGGCGACCCTGCGGCGCCGGAGGAATACAGCGGTGCGTTCCGCTTCACCGGCACCATCAAGCGTGTCACGATCGATCTGTCCGGCGATCTGATCCCGGATACGGAAGCTGACATGAAGATCGCCATGCGGCGGCAGTAACGTCAGCGACCGATGGGAGCTTTTGGGACATGGAAGAGCGTATCCAACCCCGACCCTACCTGATGCTGCTGCTGCTGGCCGCGCTGCTGGGCCTGATCAGCGCAGTGATCACGTTCACCTTCATCGCCTTGGTGGACGGCGCAGCCTCGGCCGTCTGGGAAACGGCGGCCGAGGCTATCGGCCTGTCGATGCCGGTCTTCACGCTGTTGGTCTGTATGCTGGGCGGCCTCCTGGTGGGCGTGCTGGTCAAGGTCTTCGGCGATCACTCCGGCATCTTCGCCGAGATGATGGCCGAGTTCGGCCACACCGGCCGCTTCAACTACCGCCAGGCGCCCGGCATCGTGCTCACTGCGTTCGTATCGCTGGTGAGCGGCGGCAGCCTCGGCCCCGAGGCGCCCATGGCCGACGCCTGCGGCAGCGCGGGCACCTGGTTGGCGGAACGGCTGAAGCTGGACGAGCGTAGCACGCGCTCGCTGGGCTTCTCTGGCCTCAGCGGCATGCTGGCTTCTTTCATCACCTCGCCCTTCGGCGGCGCGCTGTTGAGCCTTGAGGCGGCGCGCGGCGGCGTCTCTTACCCGTGGATACTGATCCCCAGCCTGGTGGCATCGGCCGTGGGCACCGTTGCGTTCTTGGTGCTCAGCCAGGAGTACTTCGGCAGCCTCTACACCTTCCCCGACTACGCGCCACGCGTGACAGACCTTGCCTGGGCCGTGCCGCTGGGCCTGTTGGGCGCACTGGCGGGGGCCATCTTCATCCTGGCCATCCGCACCCTGCGCAGGCTGTTGGCGCCGTTGCGTAGCCGGCTGATCGTGCGCGGTCTCCTCGGCGGCCTGATCCTGGGCATCGCCGGCGCCCTGCTGCCGCTGGTCCTCTTCTCGGGCGAGCAACAGACCCATGTCCTGATCCAGGACGCGGCCGCTATCGGCGTGATCCAGCTAATCGTCATGGCCCTGGTGAAGCTGTTGATCACCGCGCTGCTGTTGGTCACCGGCTGGAAAGGGGGCTACATCTTCCCGACCATGTTTGCCGGCGTGGCGCTGGGCATGGCGGCGAATCTGGTATTTCCAAGTATTCCGGCGCCGGTGGCCGTGGCCGCGACCATGGGCGGCGCGATGGTGGCCACGATGAAGGCGCCCATCTTCTCGGCGCTGTTCGTCGCGCTGATGGTGCAAAGCAGCACCGGCCCCGTCATCGCTATCGCCGTAGTCGTCGGCTTGCTGGCCACCGCACGGCTCTCCTTGGTGCAGGCACCATCTCCAAAAGGTTGACGTCCATACCGCGATGCTGCGCCAGCGGCGCTGAAGGTGATTTTCAATGGCACGCAAGTCGAAGAGCAACTCCAAGGGACAGTCCGCACAGGAGTTCGCCGTGGTCGGCCTGGGCCGTTTCGGCGCCAGCCTGGCGCGGCGGCTGGATGCCATGGGCCACACCGTGCTCGGCGTAGACGGCGACATGGCGCGCGTGCAAGCCATCGCCGATGATATCACGTCGGCCGTCGCCCTGGACGTGACCAACGAGGATGCGCTGGAGGAGGTCGACATCGCCTCCTTCGGCACGGTGATCATCGCCATGGCCGATGATTTCGAGGCCAGCGCGCGATCTCGATGGCGACGGTGTGGCGCGCCCTCACCGTGCTCTTCATCAGCCTTGGCGCGGTCCTGATCGCGACCTGGCTGTTGCTGTTCACTCAGGACCTGGCCCTCAGCCCAGCGCTGTTCGAAGTTGTCTCGGCGTTCTCCACCACCGGCCTGTCGCTCGGCGTGACGGGGCAACTGGACACCTTGGGCCGGCTGGTGATCATCGCCCTCATGTTCTGGGGACGGCTGGGCGCCATCACCATCGTGCTCCTGCTGCTGAAACGCCGCGGGCATGACAGCCTGGTGAAGTATCCCGAGGAGCTGGTTCTGGTTGGATGATGGCTGGTTGACCATCGAGCGCGCCGGGCATTTTGCTTGACCGTGTTCTGGCCTGGCATGAGAACTATGACTGAGACACCACCTATCTTGAGCCGCCAAGCGCTCACAACGCCGCGCGCCGCGGCCATCGCCGGCATTGCCTTTTCGCTGCTCCTCATCGCCAGCTTGGCGCTGGTCCGCCTGGCCGTCCCGCAAGACCCGCAGGACGCCGGCGAGTGGTTGGAGGGCGGCTGGCGCAGCGTCACGCTGGCGCTGAACCTGCTGCCCTTCGCCGGCATCGCCTTCCTGTGGTTCATCGGCGTGGTGCGCGACCGGCTGGGCGCGCGCGAGGATCGCTTCTTCGCCACCGTGTTCCTAGGCAGCGGCCTGCTCTTCCTGGCCATGCTGTTCGCCTCGGCGGCCGTGGCCGGCGGCATCCTGCGCGTCTACGGGGCCACGCCCGGCCTGTTGATCGAGTCGGGCATCTACACCTTCGGCCGCACCGTGACCTACGAGATCATGAACGTCTACGCCATGAAGATGGCCGGCGTGTTCATGATCTCCACCAGCACACTGTCGTTGCGCACCGGCATCGTCCCGCGCTGGATGGCGTTTCTGGGTTTTGCCCTGGCGCTCTTCCTGCTCTTCAGCCTCGGCCTCTTCTACTGGGCGCCGCTGGTCTTTCCGCTGTGGGTGCTGCTGATCAGCTTGCACATTCTGCTGGCCAATATGCGTTCGTCGCAAAGCCAGAAGGCGGCAGTCAAGATCGAAGAGTGACACCTTGGTCAGCTATCCTGGGCCAGCTTCCAGGGCAGACAAATCGTACCAAACTTCCACCCACACATACGCAAGGAGGCTGCACATGGCGCAGAGCACGCAGCAGGAGAATGGTGAGCTCAAAGCCATCGGTTATGAGTTATTCATCGGCGCGCTCTCTATTCTGTCGATCATCAACCTCATCCTGCTCCTGTTTATCAAGAATGACAGTCTGGATTACGTCATCGGCATCATCAATGCCATCATGATGCCGATCTTTATCGGCGACTTCCTCTACCGTTTTTTCACGACTGAAAGCAAGTCGAACTATTTCTTCCGCAACTTTGGTTGGGCTGACCTGCTCTCCAGCCTGCCCTTTCCCAACGCCAAGATCCTGCGCCTGTTCCGGCTCTGGCGTGTGTTCCGCCTGTTCGTTCGCTTTGGCGCGCGCAACCTGCTCGACGAGTTCATCAGCCACCGCGCCCAAAATGCCCTGTTGACGGTGGTGTTCCTGGTGCTGTGCGTCTTGCAGTTCGGCGCGCTGGCCGTGCTGCGCGCAGAGCTGGCGGCCCCCGATGCCAACATCAAGACGGCCTCTGACGCGATCTGGTGGACCTTCGTGACCATCACCACGGTGGGTTATGGCGACCGCTTCCCAACCTCCAACTGGGGCCGGATTATCGGCGTGTTCGTCATGATCGCCGGCGTGGG
>Ga0209573_1004804_pt1 | contig 12911 bp, 10 predicted proteins | sample TNRBio252014_DNA_FD_185870 | JGI IMG/M metagenome (GOLD analysis project Ga0209573, IMG submission 185870) | Wastewater treatment Type I Accumulibacter community from EBPR Bioreactor in Madison, WI, USA - TNR Reactor_6/25/2014_ DNA (SPAdes)... | ecosystem: Engineered > Bioreactor > EBPR >...
GCCGTTCAGCGAATCGATGACCGGCGCATCGAGTTGGCCACTCAGCAGGCAGCCATCTCGGTCACGCACCGAATGGAGGCTGGTCATCTCCCGCACGCGGGAATGGCTTACCACTTGCTCCGAGCCTGCCGCCGCAAGCGGCAGCCGCTCGTCGTGGCCCAGCGCGTCGAATCTGGCGCCGAAAACCTTGCGCTGCGCTGCGAGCAGCTCTTCCGGAAGCAGGTCAAGCATCCGCAGTTCCAGCAATGACTGGTTTAACTTGCCGCTCGGCAGCTTCGACAGCGGCGTTTCGCGCAGGGTGGCGAGGGTGCTGGAAAAGTTGTTGGCGGCTTCCTTGAACTCGCAGCGTTGAGCCGCGAACCGTTCAAGCGCTGCGTCTTCGACGATGGATTCGTTGCGGCTCACGGTTTCCCTGCCTTGCGTTTTCTGGGGCGCGGAAGCGCCTTCAATTCCTTTGCCGCCTTCTCGAAATCGGCATCCACGCGCCGCGGCTGCGCATCGCGCAGCACACGATAGCGGGCATATTCGCGTTCGGCCTTGGCGCGGGCGTCGTCGGCGGAAATCTTGCCCGCGTGATCCAGCAGTTCGCGTCCGGAAATTTTCAGAAACTCGTCGAGCTTCGTGATCCAGTCGCGCATCGTCATCGGCTTGCGCTCCAGCGCCTGCAGCTCAGCGTATTCGATGTAGAGGTTCACGATGCGGTTGAGTACCTGGAGCTCGTCCTCGGTCAGGTAGTTCTTGGCAACCGTCGCGTCGTCCTTGCGCACGATGCCGCCCGGCCGCGTCGTCTGCAGACCCATGAACGGCCTGGTCGACTCGGCGCGCTCGTGGATGATCTCGGCGGCGGTGTGGCCATGCGTGGCCCAGTGCATCTTGTTCTGCACGGCGGCAAAGAAGCGCTGGGACTGCTCCGCATCCGGCGTGTAGTCCACACTGGTGGCGTAGATGTCGAGCACCTTCTGGTAGAAGCGCCGCTCCGACGAGCGGATGTCGCGGATGCGCTCCAGCAGTTCGTCGAAGTAATCCTGCTGTCCCTTGCCGGGAGGATTCTTCAGTCGCTCGTCGTCCATGGTGAAGCCCTTCACCAGGAACTCGCCCAGGCGTGCGGTTGCCCACTGGCGGAACTGAGTGCCGCGCTGGCTGCGCACGCGGAAACCGACGCCGAGGATGACGGGCAAACTGTAGTGCAGAACCGGCCGGGAGACCTGCCGGGAACCCTCGTGCCGAACTATTAAGTGGGACTTAATGGTTGCCTCCGCCGCCAGCTCACCCTCGGCGTAAATTGCCTTCAGGTGCAGGTTGATGTTGGGCACCGTCGTCTGGAACAAATCGGCAATCTGGATCTGCGTCAGCCACAGCGTTTCGTCGTCGAAGCGGCACTGGATGCGCGTGCGGCCATCATCGGTCTGGTAGAGGATGAATTCGGATTGGGGCAAGGCTTCGTCGCTCATGGCCTGGCCTGCCTGGAATAGCAGACCTTGGCGGGCAGCTCAGCGACGAGGCGGGGCATCTTTTCCTCGAAGGGATCGCGGTCGTCTTCGATTTCCTCGGCACCAACATAGCGGCCGGGTGTGAGGACGTGGCCGTGGACGGCGATTTCGGCGCTGGTGGCGGATTTGCAGAAGCCGGCGATGTCGGCGTAGCTCGCCCCCTCTCCCCGGCCCTCTCCCGCGAGGGGAGAGGGGGAAAGGCGAGCGCTGTGCCAGTGGTGGTAGGTGGTGATGATTTTCTGGCGGTCGGCGTCGGTCAGTTCGCGGTGGACGCGGTCGATGAGGTCGCGGCGGAAGGTGTCGGCGTGCTCGGGGCCAAAGTCGGCGCTGAAGCCGCGGATGGCGAGGTTCATGACCGCCAGGCGGCGCGTGGTGGCGTTGCTCTCCTGCCCGTAGATGGCGAGCTGGTCGCGCTGGCGACCGTGCTCCTCGATGAATTTCTCGGACTGGACGAACATGCCGCCGTTCTTGCGCTCGGCGCTGGCGAAGCGGGTGAGGGAATACTCATAGACGTGGCTGAACAGATCGACGGAACGATGGGTTCGGTCAGCCAACTGCGCTCCCTCGCTGATGGCAGTGAGCATGCTGGTGACGTCTGAGTCGCCTTTTTTTGTGCTTCTCGTCGTCATCAGCTGGTCATTTTCCCCCGGCCGCGGTGTTGATGGGCGCACCAAACACCTACCGGCAGCATTCTAGCGGATTTGCGTGTTTCGCCACCGCCTCAGCGTCTGGACAACGACTGCACCGGATCGAGCCGCGCGGCCTGGCTGGCGGGAAGGACGCCGAAGAGCACGCCGGTGACGAGTGCCGTGCCGAGCGCCGCGAGAACCGCCCAGTCGGGTGGAAAGGCCGGGTAGACCGGGTACAGCTGGCGGATGAGCGCCGCGCCTGCCTGCCCTAGGACGAAGCCGAGCACGGCGCCGGCGACCGAGAGCATTGCCGCTTCGGTGAGAAAGGCGTTGCGGATCGTTGCGCCGGTGGCGCCGAGCGCTTTGAGCAGGCCGATTTCGGCGCTGCGCTGGGCGACCGAGACGAGCATCACGTTCATCACCAGGATACCGGCGACGGCCAGGCTGATCGCCGCGATGCCGGCGACGGCGAGGGTCATCGTGCCGAGCAGGCGGTCGAAAGTGGCGAGTACGGCGTCCTGGGTGATGATCGTCACATCCTCTTCGCCGTCGTGACGCTGCTGGATGATCTCGGTGACCTGCGTCTTGGCCGGCTCGATGGCTTCGCGGCTGCTCGCTTCGACGAGAATCCGGAACAGGGTGTTGCTGTTGAACATCGCCTGCGCCAGGGCCACCGGAACGATGACCAGTTCATCGGTGTTCATGCCCAGCCCCTGGCCGCTGGAGGCGAGGACGCCGACGATGCGAAAGCGGCGGTCGCCGACGCGCACCAGTTGCCCGAGCGCCGACTCGTGGCCGAACATTTCGTCGCGCACCTTGGCGCCGATAACCGCTTCGGAAACGCCACGACGCCAGTCGCCGGTCGGCAGGAAGCGCCCCTGCGCCAGCGTCAGGCGGCGCACGTCGATGAACTCGGCGGTGGTGCCGACGACCATCACTTCGCGCAATTTCCCCGCAAAGCTGATTTCGGAGGTGCCGACGGCCAGCGGCGCGGCGCGGTGCACGGCGTTGGCGCGCAACAGCGCCTGCGCGTCGTCGATGGTCAGGTCGCGCGGCGTGCTGGTGACGGCGTTGCCCGGGTTGAAGCCGCCGGTCTGCGAGCGTCCGGGCAGGACGATGACCAGGTTGCTGCCGATCGACGAAAATTCATTGAGGACGTAGCGGCGAGCGCCGTCGCCGAGCGCGGTAAGGACGACCACCGCGGCGACGCCGATGGCCATCGCCAGCACCAGCAGGAAAGTGCGCAGGGGGTTGCCGGTCGCCGCGTCGCGGGCGAAGCGGATCAGGTCGGGAGTGCGCACGTGCTGGTGTCTGCTTCAGGGTATGCGCTGTCGTGTTGCAGGGCGCCGTCTTCCATCAGCAACTGGCGTCTGGCGCGGGCGCCGAGGGCGCCGTCGTGGGTGACCACGATCAGCGTCACGCCCTGGCCGTTGAGCGTTTCGAGCAGGCGCATGACTTCCTCGCCGGTGGCACGATCGAGGTTGCCGGTCGGCTCGTCGGCGAGAATCACCGCCGGCTGCATGATCGTTGCGCGGGCGATGGCCACGCGCTGGCGCTGTCCGCCCGAGAGCTGGTCCGGGCGATGGTCGGCGCGGTTCTCCAGGCCGTAGTCGCGCAGCGTTTGCGCCACGCGCTCGGCACGTTGCGCGGGTGGGATGCCGGCGAGGATCATCGGCAGGGCGACGTTCTCGGCGGCGGTCAGGCGTGGCACCAGGTGGAAGCTCTGGAAGACGAAACCGATGCGCTCGCTGCGTACTCGCGCCTGTTCTTCGGCCGAGAGGGTGGTGACGTCGCGGCCCTCCAGATGGTAGGTGCCGGCATTGGGGCGGTCGAGCAGACCGAGCAGGTTGAGCAGGGTCGATTTCCCCGAGCCGGACGGGCCCATCACTGCGACGTACTCGCCGGCGGCGATGCTCAGGTCAAGGCTGCGCAGCGCGTGCACCTCGCTGTCACCGAGCTGAAAAACGCGCTCGATGCCGGCCAGTTCGATCAGCGCCGCGCTCATTGCTTGATACGAAAGTCGCGTCTGCGACTCACGAAGCTCCCTTCTCCCCCGGCAGGAGAAGGGTTGGGGTGAGACGGGGAATTCAGGGAGCATGCTCCCTGCCCGGCGAACGATTCCGGCGTGCAAGCCGGAATGCGCACTGCAAGTGAGAGCGGGGTGGTCATGACCGTTAGCGGCCGCTTGCCGTCGCCTGGGCATCGACCGCGTAATGTGCACCGGCCTTGACGCCCGCGCGTTCGAGCGAGGTCACGACACGATCGCCCGGCGCCAATCCTTCAAGCACTTCGGCAAACTCCCAGTTGGCGAGGCCAGTCTTCACCGAGCGCTCTTCGAGCTTGCCGTCGGCACCGGCGACCAGCACGCGCCCGCCTTCGAGCAGCGCCGAGCTTGGCACCCGGACGACGTCGGCACGCAGGTCGAGGATCACTTCGATGTCCGCGCTGTAGCCGACGAGCAGCTTGCCGGGCGCCGTCGGGTCGTCGAAAGTGGCTTCGATATCAACGGTGCGTGCCTGCTTCTCGAGCGCCGAAACGTAAGGCGCGACGCGCCTGACCTTGCCCGGGAAGGATTTCCCGGGCAGCGCGTCGAGGCTGATGCGCACCGTCTGCCCGGCCGCGATGCGCGGCGCATCGACTTCGTCCATCGGTGCCTTGACGTACAGGCAGGAGTCGTCGATGAGATCGATCGCCGGCGGTGTCGGCACCCCCGGCGGCGACGGTGTCGAGTACTCGCCGACCTCGCCGACAATTTTGGCGATGGTGCCGGCAAAGGGCGCGTAGAGCACCGTCCGGCCTTCCTCGACGCGAGTCAGGCGGACTCGCGCTTCGGCCTGCAGGACGTCGGCTTTGGCGGCAGCGCAGCCGGCGCCCCTGGCCAGTGATTCGCTGCGCGCGCTGTCCTCCTTGGCCTGCGAAACAAAGCCTTTGGCGCGCAGGCTTGCCTGCCGCTCGGCCTCGCGTTCGGCGTTGGCGGCGACGGTGCAGGCTTCATTGACGCGCTGGCGAGCGGTGGCCACCTGCGCCGCGTACCACGCCCGTTGCGCCTGCTGATCGTCGTTCCACAGCTTCATCAGCAATTGGCCTTTCTCGACCCGGTCGCCTTCCTTCACCGCCAGCACTTCGATGCGGCCGCCGGTGATGGTCGACAGCTTGGTGCGCTGGCAGGCTTCGATGCTCCCGGCGCGGGTGTTGGCGATCGTCGATTCGACCAGCCCACGCTCGATTTCCCTGAACACCACCGCTACCGGTTCCGCTCGCGTTGCCCACCACACCCCCCCGGCGATCAGCACAACGACAAGCACAGCAAGCAACAGACGGCGAATCAGCGGAGACATGGCGACATGGCGGTGGGGCTCAGGGTAGGCGAGGAGCAAAGCGTTGGCGGTCTACTCCCCTCCCCCCTCGCGGGGGAGGGGTCGGGGGAGAGGGGGAATCGGCGCCGCGCCGCGCCCATCAAGGCATCCAGGATGGCTGCGGCTTGCTTCTTGTTCTGCGGCGGGGATTTCAAGCGCCGCCCCCTCTCCCCAACCCCTCTCCCACGAGGGGCGAGGGGCTATCGGGAGCGTCACGGTGTCGGCGTCGAAAAAGTGAGCCGCTTGGCAGGGGTGAGGCCAGATCAGGGACGGCAAACACTTCGACGGGCGCTTTCTTCACTGGCACAGGGGATGGCGAGGCGGCTCGATGGCAACGCCCGCCATGTTCCGACGAAACCGCGTCAGTGGCAAGGACAGAACGTGTGGTCGCCTCAGCCTGGCCCCGCGCGATCAGGGCTCAATGACGGCGAAATTCCGGCAGTCGCGCCCATCGCCGCACCGATAGCCACAGCAAGGATGGCCGTCAGGGCGAGTGCAGGCGCCTTCGGCCAGCATGCTAGAATCGCCCCCCGCTTCCGTCCACGCTGCTATCACTCGCCCGATGTCCGCCCTCAACCCCCCGCAACGCGAAGCGATCCGCTACCTCGACGGTCCGCTGCTGGTTCTCGCCGGTGCCGGTTCGGGCAAGACGCGGGTGATCACCGAGAAGATCGCCTATCTGATCGAGTCCTGCGGCTTCAGCCCGAGCAACATCGCCGCCATCACCTTCACCAACAAGGCGGCGAAGGAAATGCAGGAGCGAGTGAACAAGCTGCTCGCCGACAAGCCGTCGAAGGGCCTGACCATCTCGACTTTTCACGCGCTCGGCGTGCGCATCCTGCGCGAGGAAGCGCGCACGCTCGGCTACAAGCCGAACTTCTCGATCCTCGATGCCACCGACTGTTTCGGCATTGTTTCCGAGCTGGCAGCCAGCGTCGACAAGGCGGTCATCCGCAAGCTGCAGTCGCTGATCTCGAACTGGAAGAGCGCGCTGGTTTCGCCCGATCAGGCCCGCAAGGACGCGCAGAACGACACCGAACTACTCGCCGCGAATGCCTTCGCCAGTTATTCGGCCACTCTGCAGGCCTATCAGGCGGTCGATTTCGACGACCTGATCGCGCTGCCGGTAGCGCTCTTCGAGAACCATCCGGAAGTGCGCGAGAAGTGGCAGAACCGCCTGCGCTATCTGCTCATCGACGAGTATCAGGACACCAACACCAGCCAGTACCAGCTGCTCAAGCTGCTCGCCGGGCCGCGCGCCGCGTTTACGGCGGTCGGCGACGACGATCAGGCAATCTATGGCTGGCGCGGCGCCGACATCGAGAATCTGCGCGGGCTGCCGCGCGACTATCCAAAGCTCAAGCTGATCAAGCTCGAACAGAACTATCGCTCGACGGTGCGCATCCTCAAGGCGGCCAATGCGCTGATCGCGCACAACGAAAAACTATTCGACAAGAAGCTGTGGTCCGACCTCGGCCATGGCGATCCGATCACCGTCAGCATCTGCCAGGACAACGAAAAAGAAGCCGAAGCGGTGGTCATGAAGCTGCAGGCGCATCGCTTTGAACATCGCGGCTCGTTCAAGGATTACGCCATCCTCTACCGCGGCAACTTCCAGGCGCGGGCGCTCGAACAGTTTCTGCGCAACCAGCGCATTCCCTACCTGCTGTCCGGCGGCCAGTCCTTCTTCGACAAGAGCGAGATCAAGGATCTCGTCGCCTACCTGCGCCTGCTGGCCAACGAGGACGACGATCCGGCGTTCATCCGCGCGGTCAGCACGCCGCGGCGTGGTGTCGGCACCAGCACTCTGCAGGCCCTCGGTGGCTACGCCGGCGAACGTCACCTGTCCCTGTTCGCGGCTGCCTTCGAACAGGGCTTCGCGCAGCGCGTGCAGCCACGCCAACTGGGGCCGCTGCTCGGATTCTGCGAATTCATCAATCGCCTGCAAGCGCGCGCTGGCAGCGATCCGGCTGCGCAGTTGCTGACCGAGTTGCTCAATGCCATCGCTTACGAAGACTGGCTCAACGAGCACGACGAAAAGCGCGCTGCGCAAACAAAGTGGGGCAACGTGCAGGAGTTCTGCGCCTGGTTGGGCAAGAAAGGTCAGGAAGAAGGCAAGACCTTGATCGACCTCACCCAGACCATCGCCCTGATCAACCTGCTCGACAAGAACGAAGCCGAGGTCGATGCCGTCCAGCTATCGACCCTGCACGCGGCCAAGGGCCTGGAGTTCAAGCACGTCTTTCTGATCGGCATCGAAGAGGGCATTCTGCCGCACCGCGAAGCGCAGGCCGACGGCCGCATCGAGGAGGAGCGCCGCTTGATGTACGTAGGAATCACGCGCGCGCAGCGTTCGCTGCACCTGAGCTACTGCGAGCGACGCAAGCAGGGCCGCGAAAGCATTCCGTGCGAGCCTTCGCGTTTCGTCGCCGAGATGGGCGACGACCTGCGCGTTTCCGGCGGCAAGAGCGCGCCGCCAGCGGACAAGGCCGCCACTTCCGATCGCCTGGCGGCGATGAAAGCGATGCTCGGCAAGCCCTTCGGCGCTCACGAAACCTGACCCTTTTTCTCTGGCTGAAACGGATCCAGGAGATGCACGCAAGTTGGCGATCTGCGCGATGTCTGCAACGGTGATCTTGGCCGAAGGGGCAACAGCAATTCCGCAGGACATGCGCGCAGGACGTGCGCGCAGCGCTGCGCGCGAGCCAATATTGCCAAGCCGTAACAATGACTTGACCCCACACGCGGCCCCCCTTAAGGTAGAGGCGATCCTGGCTGCTGCGTGTTGGAACGTCGAAAGCTAGCCACGGCGACAGTCGATAATCACGGAGAAGAAAATGACAACGCCTTCGCGCCTGCTTATTCCCCCTCTGCTGTTTCTGTCGCCGGCTCTGACATGGGCCTCGACCGGGGGGGGCGAGCGCCTTGACCTGACCGCACACTGGGTCGGTTTCGCAGCCCTGGCCATGTTTGGCTTCGCTTACGCACTGGTGATGGCGGAGGAATTCACCCATCTACGCAAGTCAAAACCGGTGATCCTGGCCGCCGGCCTGATCTGGGCACTGATCGCCATTGTCTATAGCGGCCACGGCATGAACCATGCTGCAGAAATGGCGGTGCGGCATAACCTGCTCGAATACGCCGAGCTGATGTTGTTCCTGCTGGTCGCGATGACCTACATCAATGCCATGAGCGAGCGCAATGTGTTCGAGGCCCTGCGCTCGTGGCTGATCGAGAAGGGCTACGGACTGCGCAAACTGTTCTGGATAACCGGCGTCCTGGCGTTCTTCATCTCCCCGGTGGCGGACAACCTGACGACTGCGCTGCTGATGTGTGCAGTGGTCATGGCGGTCGGCGGCGAAAACGCCAAGTTTGTTCTGCTTGCCTGCATCAATATCGTCGTGGCGGCAAACGCCGGTGGCGCCTTCAGCCCCTTTGGCGACATCACCACCCTGATGGTCTGGCAGAAAGGGATCCAGACGCCGCAGGGTGAAGTCGGTTTCGGGTCCTTCTTTGCCCTGTTCATTCCCGCGCTGGTCAACTGGCTGCTGCCGGCCGCAATCATGTCGTTGACGGTCCCGAACGTACAACCGCACGGGGGTGGAAAGGCCGTGCTGATGAAGCGTGGCGCCAGGCGCATCATTGCGCTGTTCCTGGTGACCATCGCCACCGCCGTCAGCTACCACAACTTCATGAATCTGCCACCGGTCATCGGCATGCTGACCGGCCTCGCCTATCTGCAGTTCTTCGGCTATTACCTGAAGAAAACCGTGCACCTTGAGTACGGCATGACCAGCCGTCAATTCCGGACCGAGATCAGGCATGACGAAAGTCTGGGCAGCCTGCCGGCCTTCGACGTATTCAACAAGATTGCCCGCGCCGAGTGGGATACCCTGCTCTTCTTCTACGGCGTGGTGCTATGCGTCGGCGGCCTCGGCTTCATCGGCTACCTGGCGATGGCTTCCGAGCTGATGTATGGCGACTGGGGTGCGACCAACGCCAATATCGCGATCGGTCTCCTGTCGGCGATCGTCGACAATATCCCGGTGATGTTTGCCGTGTTGACCATGATGCCGGATATGTCTACAGGGCAGTGGCTGTTGGTGACGCTCACCGCCGGTGTGGGCGGCTCCCTGCTGTCCATCGGTTCGGCCGCGGGGGTGGCGCTGATGGGTCAGGCACGCGGCAAATACACTTTCTTCGGGCACCTCAAATGGACGCCGGTCATCGCCCTCGGCTACGCCGCCAGTATCGCGACGCACCTGTGGATCAATAGCGCGATGTTCTAAGGCGTTGCCGCGGCGGATGCTCCAGCGCCAGCACGCTTGGCACGCTCGCTCCACCGAAGCGCTTCCGTCCGCGCCTCCGGCAATGCCCTTAGCGCCCGCCATCCGAATCCGGCTCGGCTAGCCCCCGGGAATCTGTCGTTACCACCGGCACGCCTTTCCCTCCGCGCTTGAGTACTTCGCGGACCACGTCGCGGGCCAGGAGTTTGGTGATGCGGGCGTGTGGTCGTGGCAGGACGATGGCGTCGCAGTCCAGTTGTTCGGCGACATCGCCGATCTGGGCAACGATGTCGCCTTCACGGTAGACCTCCTGGCACGAAACGCCTGCCGCGACCAGTGGCTGCGCTGCGTCGTGCAGGACTTGCGCGCCGCTCGCGGCCTGGGCGCGGGCCCTCTCGACGTGCGTACGAAAGCGCACGACTTCCGCGGCGCTGACCGGGTCGGCAACGAACAGCAGCACGACGCGGACCGACTGCCCACTGCCTTGCTGGCGTAGCGCATAGCGCACGCCCCAGCGCGAGCGTTCGCTGGCGGCTACCGGGATCAGCAGGCGCTTTGTGCGTGCGCTGTGTTCGGCCGAATGCTTGGCAGCACAATTTTCCATACCGCCTCCTTGGCTCTTCAGCTCATCTGGAATCGATGCCGGGTTCTTGATCAGGGCAGGTAATAGAGGACCAGCCAGGCGAGCAGCATTATAGTTACCCACAGCGCCATGCTGCCCGTGGGCCAGGTCCGTGCCAGGGCGCCACGAGGGCCATGGTGCCGGCGCAGGGCTTTGCCACCGCGACTTGCCAGTGCGCCAGCGAGCTGCTCAACTCCGGTGATTAGGCCGGTAAACAGTGGCGTCAGCATTTCAGTGAGGCGACGGGCAAAGACGCGATAAAACCAGTCGAAATCGAGCGAGATGGTCAGCGTGCGCTGCAGGAACTGGAGCATGACGAAGAATGCCAGGCCAGAGAACAGCAGCAGCTGAAGTTGCGTCACCACGTGTGCACCGCTGTACGGTTCGTAGCTCACGGCGAAGGGTAGCAGGGCATAGAGCGGGCCTGGAACCACTCCCAGGCCAATGCAAAGGGCGGCGAAAATCAGCATCGCCATCTGCATGCTTACCGGCGGGTCCGCGGGGCGCAGCCCGGAATCCTTTTGGAAGAAGACGAACCACGGGAACTTGATGCCGGCATGCAGGAAAACACCCGCCGAAGCCGCCGCCAGGCCCAGCCAGACAAAGCTCAGGTGCTGGTCGCCGGCCGCCTGGGAGATCATCGACTTGCTGACGAAGCCCGAGGTCCATGGGAAGGAGGAAATGGCGAGCGCGCCGATGATGCCGCACACCGCTGTAACGGGCATGCTCTGGAACAGCCCACCAAGATCGGTACACTTGCGCCGCCCGGTGCGGTACAGAACGGCACCGGCGGACATCAGCAGCAGCGCTTTGTAGATGATGTGCGCGAAAGCGTGCGCCGCTGCGCCGTTCAGCGCCATCTCGGTGCCGATGCCGATGCCGACCACCATGAAGCCGACCTGATTGACGATCGAGTAGGCAAGAATGCGCCGCATGTCGTTTTCGAGCAGGGCGTAGACGATGCCGTAGAAGATCATGAACATGCCGACCCAGATCAGCAGCTCGGTACCGGGGAAGCCGCGCAGCAGGACATAAACCGCGGTCTTGGTGGTGAAGGCCGAGAGGAACACGGTGCCGCTCCACGAAGCCTCCGGATAGGCGTCCGGCAGCCACGCGGAAAGTGGCGGTGCGCCGGCATTGATCAGTACGCCGGCGAGGATCAGCCACTGCGCCCACGATTCCGGCGCCATGGCCACGAAGGCCACCGAGCCGGTGGCGGCGACATGACCGGCGATGCCGGCCATCAGCAGCACGCCGCCGAGCAGGTGGATCGCCATGTAGCGCATGCCGGCAGAATAGGCGGTGCGGTTGCCGGCGCTCCAGATGACGAGCGTCGAGCCAATGGCCATCAACTCCCAGAAGATGAAGACGGTGATCAGGTCGCCGGCGAAAACGACGCCAATGGCCGAACCCGCGTAGAACATCGCCGCCGGCACTTCGAGTCGGCTCTCCTGCTTCAGCGAGAACAGCCCGCCGACGGCGGCCATCAGCGAAAAAATCGTGGCGAACAGGCGCGTCAGCTTGTCGCCGGCCAGTGGCGTCAGGGTGTAATCGAGGAAATGCAGTTGCCAGACCGCGCCATCCGGCACCTGCCAGACGGCCCATAGCGCCGCTAGCGGCAGCCCGATGACGGCCGCCTGGCTGGCCGAGCGCGGTAGCCAGGGCAGGACCAGGGCGCCGAGGACGAGGATCAGCGCGGGGTGGAGGATCATCGGTCCTCCCCGTAATAGGTGTCCGGTCGCTTGATCAGCAGGCCGAGGCCCTTGGCAAAGATAATCATCGCGGCACAGGTGAGGAAGCCGTACCAGGCGTGGAAGCCGAACCAGCCGTCGAAGCCGAAATGCGGATGCAGATGCACGACAAGTTCGGCAGCGACCGTCAGTGCCAGCACGGCGATGAACACGCGCCACAACAGCTTGATCGTCGTGGCGCGTACCAGCCAGTGCTTTTCAGTGTTCACCATCAGCCTCCGAGCATTTGCTGTGCCAGCGCCAGCGGCACGCCGGGAAAGAAGAAGAGCGCCAGTGTGGCAGCGCCCGTCGTCGTCAGCGCGACGACCATGAGCAATGGCGCCTCGCCATGCGGGTGATGCTCATCCTCGGCCGACAGCGGCCGGAAAAAGGCGCGGTAGACGATGGGCACGAAATAGCCGGCATTGAGCAGGGTGCTGGCCAGCAGGACGACGACGACCGCCCACTGCTCGGCCCCCATGGCGCCGGACAGGAGGTACCACTTGGAGACGAAGCCGCCTGCCGGTGGCAGGCCGATCATCGACAGGGCGCCAATGGCGAAGGCACCCATGGTCCAGGGCATGCGCCGGCCGATGCCGTCCAGTTCGCTGACGTTGGTCTTGTGGGCGGCGGTATAGATGGCGCCGGCGGCGAAGAACAGCGTGATCTTGGCGACGGCGTGTGCGGCGATGTGCAAGGCCGCCGCGGCGAGGGAGAGTGGCGTCAGCAGCGCTGCCGCGAGGACGACATAAGACAGCTGGCCGATGGTCGAATAGGCCAGGCGGCGCTTCAGATTGT
>Ga0209573_1004805_pt1 | contig 12911 bp, 14 predicted proteins | sample TNRBio252014_DNA_FD_185870 | JGI IMG/M metagenome (GOLD analysis project Ga0209573, IMG submission 185870) | Wastewater treatment Type I Accumulibacter community from EBPR Bioreactor in Madison, WI, USA - TNR Reactor_6/25/2014_ DNA (SPAdes)... | ecosystem: Engineered > Bioreactor > EBPR >...
ATCGCCAATGCCATACGGACCGGGCAGGCTGGTGGGATGAAGAAGAATACCGGAGGAACGTTTGAAAGACATAGATTATTTCACCAATGATAGATAGAGATTTAGATATTCTCGGGCTGAGGCTTCCCACGAGAAATCCTTTGCCATACCCGCGCGCTGAATCGCCTGCCATTTTTCAGGGTCTGCCATTGCTTTCATGGCTGTCTTGATCGCGCTGACCAATGACATGTGATGTGCCTTCTCGAAAACGAAACCGGTCTCATTTTGTTTGACCGTATCTTTGAGTCCGCCCACGGCGCGGACGACCGGCACGCAGCCGTAGCGCATGGCGATCATCTGGGCAAGACCACACGGTTCATACCGCGACGGCATGAGGATCATATCTGCCCCGGCATAGATCTGACGGGCGAGATTCGCATCAAACCGCAATTCGGCTTTGATCTTGTCTGGGAATTCTTCCTGTAATTTGCGGGCGGAATCTTCCAGTTTCGGATCACCCGTGCCGAGGATGACTGCCTGAAAATTGATGCGCTTCATGTTCTTGAGTGCGGTAAAGGCAAGGTCAACGCCTTTTTGAACATCCATGCGGGAGATGATCGCCAGCAATGGAACGTCCGGGTCGAGCGCAAGACCGAGTCGATCTTGCAACAATTTCTTATTGATGGCGCGTTTATGGATCATCGTGCCATCGTAATTGACACCAATGCTTTTATCCGTGGTCGGGTCGAAGGAAATGGTGTCAATGCCGTTCAAAATACCGCTCAAGGTTTCCTTGCGGGTCTGCAAAAAAGTATTTAGCCCACAGCCAAATTCCTCAGTGAGAACTTCACCTGCATACCCCGGCGAGACAGCAACCACGGCATCAGATGCCCACAAGCCGAGCGGCATCGGCATCACGCGCGCCCATTCGGGCAGGTCGGTTTGAGCGAGGGCAATGCCATACGCGTTGAGAAGCGCACTGATGTCCGGTCCCATGAACGGCAGGTTGTGAAGTGTAACCACCCCCGCTACGTGCTTGGCACCTGCCTCCCAACGCTTGGTTAGATTTCCGTATATGCTGAGCGCCGTATGCCAATCATTGGCGTGGACGACATCCGGCTGCCAGTCGAGATGTTCGGGCAAAGCAAGCGCCGCCAGCGAGAAGAAGGTATATTTTTCGGCATCCAACTTCGCGTCAAGCGAATAGACCGAACCGCCCGAGCGGATCGGTTCCCCATTGATGAGATAAACAGGCATGCCGTTCAAAACGGCTTCGAACGCTTCCACCCCAACTTCGGTATCACCGCGTGGAATGGAAAAAACATCCAGCGGTCGCAGATTATCCGCTTTGACTGCCGAATGATACGGCAAAACAAGCCGCACATCCAACTTGATATCGTCGTTGGAAAGTGCACGCAACGCCTGCGGCAGCGAACCAGCCACATCGCCCAATCCACCCACTTTTATGAACGGGTCGGCTTCGGCGGCGAGAAAAAGTACATTGATGGTTCTTGACATGGCTTGATTGTACTCCCGGGGCGGTCTATTCGACCACAACGCCGTCGAGATTATCCTTCGGTTCTGGATATTTCATCTTCAGCCCCTTAAGGGTTTCCACCAAAACGGTCGAAATGACCAGGTCTCGATACCATTTCCGGTTTGCCGGAACGACATACCACGGAGCCTGTTTGGTACTGGTCTCGTTCAAGGCATCCTCGTAGGCTTGCTGGTAGTCGTCCCACAACTTCCGCTCTTCGAGGTCGCCCAAGCTGAACTTCCAATGCTTGGTCGGGTCGTCGAGACGGGCTTGCAGCCGCTCCTTCTGCTCATCCTTGCTGATGTGCAGGAAGAATTTTAAAATGGTCGTGCCATTGTCTGCCAGCATCTTTTCAAAGTCATTGATCTGTTTGTAGCGCTTCGACCAGATCGCCCGTGGAACAAGATTGCGCACCCGCACGATCAGTACATCTTCGTAATGGCTGCGGTTGAAGATGACGATCTCACCCGTGCCTGGCACAACTTTATGGATACGCCACAGAAAATCATGCGACAGTTCCTCCGCCGTCGGCGCCTTGAAACTCGCCACTTTCACCCCTTGCGGGTTGACACCGTCAAACACACGACGGATCGTACCGTCCTTGCCGCCCGTGTCCATTGCCTGCAACACCACAAGCACTTTATGCCTCCCCTCGGCATACAGCAACTCTTGAAGTTCCTGCAACTCCGCATTTAATTTTTGTATCGCCTTCAGACCTTTTTCCTTACCGCCATCGAAATCCCCCGTCTCGGCTGGGTCCCGCTCTGCAAGGGAGATCTTCTTCCCCGGTTCGACCAAATATCGCTTCATGAAACCTCCGAGTCTTTTAGAAAAACCTCCGAGTTTTGGACTCGGAGGTTTTGTAGGGTGCCTGATGGGTTTCGAACCCACAACATCCACATCCACAGTGTGGCGCTCTGCCATTGAGCTACAGGCACCATATTGAGCGCGCGTGATTATACACGAGACTTCACCTGTTCACAAGTCCTTTACGACCTCAAATTCAGGGCAGCAATGGCTTCGCCATCCTCGATCTCGCCCGTCTCAACAAAGCCGAGCGAAGCGTACAATTTTCGCGCCCCTTCATTGTGCGGTTCGTAACTAATTCCAACCGTCTTCACCCGCACGTCAGCACGAAAACGCTCCAGTATCCAATTCATGCCAAACCTGCCATACCCCTTGCCCTGATACTTCTCGTCCACCATTAAACGAATCACAAATCCCTGAAACTTCGGGGCATCAAAATTGTGCCCGATCATCAGAAAACCCACCGGTGTATCGCCGTCATAGATCCCGAACGGTGTCATGTCCCAATGCCCTTCACCGGGAATATCCTCACCAAACTGCGCCTCCGCGATCGAATACAGGTTCGAAGCGACGAACTCTCTTTGGTCTTCGCGAACGCTCAATTTTGAAAGTTCACGCCAGTTATCCCTGGTAACAGGGCGGATCTCAGGCATTTAAGATCTCCAAAACGGATTGGATCACCGCTTCTTTCTTAACCTGAACCTGCTCGCCACTTACAAGGTTTTTGACAACGACCAAGCCTTTTTCCACCTCTTCCGGTCCGAGGACAAGAGCAATTTTCATCTTCATCTTGTCTGCAAATTTGAATTGTTTGGGCAGTTTCGTCGGCTCAGGGTACGACATTACATTCAAGCCCGCCGAGCGGAGTTGCGCAGTCAGTTCGAGGGAATTCATCCACAGCGATTCGTCGAAGACTGTCACCAACAGCGAGGCGGGCGACGGCACAAATTCGGGGACAAGCCCCTTCTCTTGCAGGATGATACCCATCACCACGTCGCCCATCGCAAAACCCACGCCAGAGAGCGGCTGCCCGCCCACATCGGCAAGCAAATTATCGTAGCGTCCACCGCCAAGGATGGCGCGTTTCAGCGAGCCGCTGGTCTCGAACGCTTCGAAAACCGTGCCGGTGTAATACAAAAGTCCGCGCATAATGTTCGGGTCGTATTGAACGTAATCAGAAACACCCAACGCTTCCAGCGCGGAAAAGAGGCGCGTTAATTCCTCACTTTGCTTCCATAGATCCCTATTTCCCAGAACGGATTTCAGTCCATTCAACTGCGCTTGCGACAGACCCGAATCCAGCACATACGCATCCCACTTGGCAGGTTCCATTTTGGAGCGGCGATCCACCATGTTCGAGACATCGAGTCGCATTTCGGGAGCGACGCCCAGTTTATCGAACTCCGCTTCCATCAGCCTGCGATTGTTCACGAAGATCGTCGCCTGTGTCGGGTCAAGGTTGATCGAACGCAGGAAGGTTGCCGCAACCGCAATGAGTTCGGCATCCGCCTCCGGCGAGTTTACACCCAGCATGTCGATGTTCCATTGAAAGAATTCGCGCGTGCGTCCTTTTTGAGGTTGCTCGTAACGCCAAAACGGACCGAACGACCACCAACGCGCCGGGAAGGTTAATTCGCCCTGCTTTGCCGCGATCATGCGCGCCAAGCTGGGCGTCAGTTCGGGGCGAAGCGTCACCAAATCCCCGCCACGGTCTTCGAATGTGAATGACTGCTTCTTGACCAATTCTTCGCCGGATTTTGCCGCGTATAAATCGATGGTTTCGATGAACGGACCGTCGTATTCCTGATAGCCAAATGCCCGGGAAGCGGCGCGCACTTTCTCGTAGATGAAATTCCGCAACGCCATCTGCTCGGGATAAAATTCGCGTGTACCTTTGACAGTTTGTATCTTGTTCGCCATTGTTGCTCCAATGGGACGCATTCTAACATGAGAATTGAGAGGAAATGAAATTGACCAATTGCCCATTTTGCAGCCCAAATATTGCCGAAGAAAATGTTCTGCTTGAAAATCCATTTTGCCTGTTCCTGCAGCGCGAAGAACCGGTCTTGATCGGCTCGGGGCTGATCATTCCGCGAGCGCACCGGGAAACCGCTTTTGACCTGACCACAGAGGAATGGCTGGCTATACAGGCATTACTGTTACAAGTAAAAACCCTGATCGATGATTCTCATCACCCAGCCGGATACAACCTAGGCTGGAATTGCGGAGCGACCGCCGGGCAGGAAATTTTCCACGCGCATCTTCATGTCATTCCCCGCTATTCGGATGAACCACTCGCAGGGAAAGGCATCCGCTATTGGCTGAAGCAAGAAGGAAATCTAAGAAAACGCTAATCAAAATTCACAAACTGAATTTTGATTTTGTTTTGGTATAATCCACACACTATCTTCAAGGAGAGACACATGGAAATTAACTATCAGGAAACCAGCAAAGATCTTCTTACCCGAATCGACATTCATGAAAAATACGGCTCGGCAAACATCGACGTTTGGACGAACGAACTCCTCCAGCCCAAGGCGGGTATGCAAATTCTCGATGTCGGCTGCGGCGCGGGTAAACTCAGCTTTTTATTCGACGACTATACCAATCGACAAGCCTCCATTACCGGCGGGGATTTTTCGGAGGAACTGCTCGACAAGGCACGCACCAAGAACAAGGAACGCGGCTCGAACATCGACTTTCAGTTTTTGGATTTCAACAAACCGTTCAATTTCGCTAACGATACCTTCGATCTGTGTACAAGTGCTTTTGCCATTTACTATGCGGCAGACTTGAAATTCACCTTCGGAGAAGCGCACCGCGTCCTCAAACCCGGTGGACGATTGTTCGTTTCCGGTCCGCTGCCGGAAAACAAGCAGATGTTCTACGACATCATCAAAGAAGCCACCAACGCGACCATTCCACCCATGCCCGGCTCCTCGCGCTTCAAGGGCGACATTTTCAACACCATTGACAGCATCTTTGCCAAGACCGAATTGCACAAGTTCGAGAACCACCTCACCTTCCCCGAAGTTGCGCCTTTCATTGAGTATGTCCGCGCCTCGTTGAGCGAAGACCGCAAACTGTGGACGTCCATGTTCAACGGCAAGGACGAGTACGAAGCCTTAATTGGCAAGATCCAAGCCGTGGCTCAAAAGTGGTTTGATCGTGATGGCAAATTGGTCATGACCAAAGTCGTCGGCGGCATTTTGGCGACAAAGTAAGCCCTAACACGTCAATGAGAGGATGCTCTGGGCGCCCTCTCATTGACGAGGATAATCGATGAACTTTTCCGGTAAACGTGTCCTTTTTCTCGGCGCGCATCCTGACGATATCGAGATCGGATGCGGTGCCCTGCTCCATCACATCGCCCCCAAAACGGACGTTCTGTGCGTCACGCTTTCGGACAACCAGAAAAACCCAGACCTACAAAACGTCAAAGGGGAACACCTCCGTTCGATGAAAACCCTGGGAGTTATGGAAGACCGTGTGATCTTCGGCCCATTCGTCACGCGCATCTTTCAGGATTCGCGGCAGGAGATCCTCGAGTATTTTCTGAAGCTGCGCAAAGAATTCAAACCCGACCTGATCTTCACCCATTCCAAACAGGATGTACATCAGGATCACAATACAATGACCGAGGAAGCCCTGCGCGCATTTCGCGGGATCACCGTCCTCGGCTTTGATGTGGTGCGTTCGTCCTATGGGTTCTTCCCCCATTTTCTGGTGGAGGTCACCGAACAGGATGTGAACAAAAAGATCGAAGCACTGGCTTGTTATGATACTTATCAGGATCGCTACTACTTCAATGCCGAGTTGACCCGTTCCATCATGGTGCGGCACGGCGCTCTGGCGGAAGTCCCGTTTGCAGAGGGGTTTGATATTCTGCGGATCGTTGGCAAGTTCCACGATGACTGAGTAAAGCCCGAATGGAATTCGAGACGTTGTTTCGCGAGTTAACCCTCAGCACAGAAATGATCCGGTCGCTGCTGGCAGGAATCGGGAAGGAGGAAGCGCGCTTCAAGCCGGACGAGAAATCCTGGTCCATCCTTGAAGTTGTCTGCCACCTGTATGACGAGGAGCGCGAAGATTTCCGCGAGCACACGGATTTCATCCTCAACCGACAGCATGACGAATGGCATCCCATCGACCCGCAAGGATGGGCAACAGAGCGCAAATATAACCAGCGGGACTTTGCCGAAATGAAGGAAAAGTTCTTCAGCGAGCGCAAAAAATCGCTGGATTGGCTGCAGGAACACGCGGAAGCAAAATGGGATACCCTGTACACATCCCCGTTTGGTTCGATGAAAGCCGTGGATATGTTCGCGTGTTGGGTTGCGCATGATAATTTGCACATCCGCCAGTTGGTTGAACTGCGACGGAAGCACATTGAACGAATAACCCATCCAATTGATATTCAATACGCCGGAGATTGGTAATAAAAACAGCCCCGCAAAATGCAGGGCTGTTTTTATTCCATTCCTTGCTAATCCCTGGGCACGCCGACTTGAAGCACACCATCCACCACCCGCACGGGATAGGCAGGGATATCCACGACGGCAGGCATTTGCACCACCTTACCCGTGCGGACATCAAACTCCGCCCCGTGACGAGGGCAGACCACGTTGAAGCCCTCCAACATGCCATCCCCCAGCGGACCGTCGTCATGCGTGCAAACATCGCCAATGGCGAAAAATTGACCGGCAATGTTGAAGATGACGATGGGTTTATCGCCCAGGTCAACGAAGAGGCGCTCGCCGTTCGGTACTTCAGAAACGGGAGCAATATCCACAAATTCGGCTTTGGTTTCGTCAAAGGTTGTGTAGTTGAACATGGTGCATTTTTGCAGGACACAATTTCGTCAGAGTTCGCTGCATCCCTATCCTCTTTTTTATTCCAACAGATCGTCGCTCGCCTCACCCAACCCGTAGACCCCCGCTTTCAGTACCTTGAGCGAAAGCAAGGCGCACTTCAGTCGCACGGGCCCCAGGTCGATACCGAGCAAATCGAGAATATCCTGTTTGTTGAGTTTTTTTACTTCCTCCAGCGATTTGCCGATGATGGACTCCATCAACAGGTCGGCGGAGGCTTGCGAAATGGCGCAACCGTGACCGTCGAACAAGGCTTCCGTCACAATGCCCTTCTCGTCAACGCGCAGGTCGATCTGGATGTGATCGCCGCACAGCGGATTATTATCTGCAAAGGAAATATCATGCGGATCGAGTTTTCCGCGATGGGAGGGATTCTTGTAATGCTCAATGATGACTTCACGATAGAGATCGTCCATTTCACTCGCTATCCAAACATTTTCTTGACTTTATAGATTCCGTTCACCAGCATATCCACTTCCTCTTTCGTGCTATACAAGTAGAAGGAAGCGCGGCTGGTGGCTGGGATTCCGAACTTCTCATGCAAAGGCTGGGCGCAGTGATGCCCCGCGCGGACGGCAATTCCGTCCTGATCGAGGATCTGCGCCACATCATGCGGGTGGACTCCCTCCAGCGTAAACGCCGCCACCCCGCCTTTTTTATCCGCCGAGGGACCGAATAACTTCACACCAGGAATCTCCTCAAGGCGGTCAAGCGCGTATTCGGTGATCTCATGCTCATGCGCTGCGATCCCTTCCATGCCGATGTTTTTCAGGTAATCCACAGCCGCGCCAAACCCTACCGCTTCTGCAATGGCAGGCGTTCCGGCTTCGAACTTGTGCGGCAACGAATTTGCCCGAAAGGAACGCAGCTTAACTTCCTTGATCATGTCACCACCGCCAAGGAACGGCGGCATGGCATCCAGCAAAACAGACTTGCCATATAGAACGCCGATGCCGGTCGGTCCGCACATTTTATGGGCAGAGAAAGCATAGAAATCCGCGTCAAGCGCCTGCACGTCCACGGTCAGATGCGGGACAGATTGCGCCCCGTCCACCAGTACGATTGCGCCAGCTGAATGCGCCATTCCGATGATCTCCGCCGCCGGGTTGATCGTGCCCAAGACATTGGACATATGTGTGAACGAGACCAGTTTCGGGGTCCGGGCGAGAAGCGTTCGATATGCTTCGAGATCAAGCACGCCATCGTCGGTCACTGGGATGAAATCCAATTCGATGCCGCGCTCCGCCTGCAACATGTGCCACGGCACGAGATTGCTATGATGCTCCATCTCGGTCAAAATGACGAGGTCGCCCGCCTTCAAGTTGGCGCGCGCCCAGGAGTAGGCGACCAGGTTGATGGATTCTGTTGTATTGCGCGTGTAAATAATCTCGCGTGAAGAAGCGGCGTTGATGAATTTGGCGATCTTCTCTCGCGCGCCTTCGTACATCGCCGTGGCTTCCTCCGCCAGCGTATGCACACCGCGATGGATGTTCGCGTTCGAGCGGCGATAATATTCGTTCATTGCTTCGATCACTTGAAGCGGCTTTTGCGAAGTGGCGGTTGAATCCAAATAGATGACACGCCTGCCGTTCGCCGTTTCACGGTCAAGGATCGGAAAATCGTTACGAATTTCGTTTACGTTGAGGGTCATAAATCATAACAGCAGGCAGATGCTCTGTAAAAAAACCGCCTGCCATGCCTTCTAATAATCGGGGATGAAGTCTTTCTTTGCAGCAGGTTTCTTGCCAGCCACCGGACGGATATGCTCCGATGTCAGCGGATACCACAGGATGCGATCCGGAACCATCCAGCCATCGGTGAGGAATACATTTGAGCGGAACTGCACCGCCACCATTTTATTATCCACCTGCACCACAATGCCTTTGATCCAGCCGCGCACACGCTCGCGCCCTTTTTCGTGGTCGCAAAAAACTTCCACATTGTCCCCCACTTCAAAGGCGTGTTCGGGGGTCGGCGCCTTCATGAAGGTGAACTGACTGGCTGTGCGGATGCTTACATCCGAGCGGGCCGGGCGCCTTCGTTCGACCACCGGGTTGACAGTGCGCTTCACGATCACAGGCGTCACAGAACGTGTCACATCCACCGGTTTAACGGCTGTTTTTTTATCAACGGGTTTCTTTTCCGCCGATTTTGCCTGCACTTTAGATTTGGTCGTCTTTAACTTCTTGTCAAGAACTTTTGCTTTTGTCTTTGCAGATGCTGCACTGCGCGTGGAACCGGACTTTACCGCCCCTTTGGTTTTCTGGGATGATTTTGTTTTCACCGTTGTTTTTCCCTTCGACGTCGACTTGGATTTCGCTTTGGATTTATTCGTCATAACTCACATCCTTCGGTTGCGAGACGCCCTCCGCCTCATTCGTACGGGATGCCTGAATCAACGTTTCAGGCATTTTCCTACTCTGACAAAGACCTGACAGGCTCTGGCAACCTGTCAGGTCTGCTACCTTACGCCATCAACTTGATTTGAATTGCCTGCTGGAAGCGCTCACGTACACCCTCAAAAGGAATACGCTGCATGATGGGGTCGAAGAAACCTTCCACCACCAACTGCTCGGCTTCCTTTTGCGGAATACCACGGGATTTCAGATAGAACAGGGGTTCCTGCTCAAGTTTACCAACGGTTGCGCCATGTGTACAGCGCACATCGTCGGCGAGAATTTCGAGTCCGGGGATCGAGTCCGCGCGCGCCTGATCGTCAAGGACGAGGTTGCGGTTCGCCTGATAGCCATCGGTCTTCTGAGCGCCGGGAGCGACGTAAATCATACCCTGCCAGACAGATCGGCTCTTTCCTTTAAGCGCACCCTTGAATAGCAAATCGCTGGTGCAGTGTGGAGCGAGATGATTCTGCTGGGTGTCGTGGTCGAGGTGTTGGGTGCCATCAGTAAAGTAAAAACCAGACATGCGTCCCTGAGCACCTTCGCCAGCCAAGTCTAAATCCGAGAAGTTCTTGGTCAGGCGCGAGCCCACGGCACCAAAGATCCAGTCGAGATTGCCGCCGCGTTCCACACGGGCGCGTTCGTGCGAGAAGTTCCACACGTGGCGCCCCCAGGATTGCAATTCAACGAAGCGCAGGTTGGCATCTTTGCCGACGTAGATCTCGACCACACCGGCGTGCATGGCATGACCCGTTTCATCGGGTGAAGCCGCTTCGTGGACATAGGTCACAGATGCGCCATCTTCCACGTAGACGATGAGGTGCGAGAAATGCGCGAGGTCGGAGCCCGGTCCCCACAGCACGGAGTGAAGCGGCTGCTCCACCTGCACGCCCTTGGGTACATAGAGCAGAACGCCATTTTCGGAGAGCGCCGAAGCCAGCGCGGCAAACTTGCCATCTTCCGGCTTGACAATCTGACCGACCAATTTCTTGAGCAGGTCAGCATGATTCTTTTCAGCGGTACGGAAATCGGTGAAGACCACACCTTTTTTGGCGAGGGTTTCATCCAAATCCACGTTGGAGCCGCCGGGGAGCAGAGTGATCTGTCCGCCATGCTGTTCACCGGTTAATGGCTTGAGCAGTTCTTCGGGAACGACAGGCAGGTCTTCGAAGGCACCCGCCTTGGGGAGTTTGAAATCAGAAGCGGGCAACAGACGCAGGTCGGTGCGGCGCCAGGCTTCGTCGGTGGCAACGGGGAGGGAAATCTTCTGGAAGGAGTCCCATGCTCCGGCGCGGAATGAGGCGAGTCCGTTCGCGGAGGGAACATCTGCCTGCGTAAAGTTAAATTCCTTTGCGGCAGTGTCGGCGCGTCGTCCTCGTGATACGGTTACTTTTGGTTTCTCTTGCATGTGTTTATCCGTTGAAGGGTGAAGGTTTCAGGGTGTAGGTTCGCGGCGAACTTTCAACCTTGAACCTGTAACTTGCAACCAATTACCCGATGCTGCCTTCCATTTGAAGTGCGATGAGGCGGTTCATTTCGACCGCGTATTCCATCGGGAGTTCTTTGACGAGCGGCTCAATGAAGCCGGAGACCACCATGGTGGTGGCTTCTTCTTCGCTAAGACCGCGAGACATGAGGTAGAAGAGTTGTTCCTCGCCCACTTTGCTGACCGAGGCTTCGTGACCAATGGTTACATCGTCTTCGTCAATTTCGATGTAGGGATAGGTGTCTGAGCGGGATTGCGGATCGAGTAGGAGTGCATCGCAAACGACGTTGGACTTGACGCCCTTGGCGCCTTTGTAAACCTTAAGTAAGCCGCGATAGGAGGCGCGTCCGCCGCTCTTGGAAATGGACTTGGACGTGATCTTGCTGGTGGTGTTCGGCGCGAAGTGAACCATCTTGGAACCAGCATCTTGAATCTGACCGACGTTGGCGAACGCCATCGAAAGCATTTCGCCGTGGGCGCCGGGTTCCATCAAGTAGCAGGAGGGGTACTTCATCGTAACCTTCGAGCCGATGTTGGCGTCCACCCATTCGTGGGTGCCGTTCTCGAAGACCTTGGCGCGCTGAGTCACAAGGTTATAAACGTTGGTCGACCAGTTCTGAATGGTCGAGTAGCGAGAGCGAGCGCCCTTCTTGACGATGATCTCGATCACGCCGGAGTGGAACGAGTCGGTGGTGTATTGCGGGGCGGTACAACCTTCCACGTAGTGGACGGAAGCGCCTTCATCTACAATGATAAGAGTGCGCTCGAACTGACCGACATTGGCGGTGTTAAGGCGGAAGTACGCCTGAAGAGGAAGGTCAACCTTCACACCCTTGGGCACATACACGAACGAACCACCCGACCAAACGGCAGAGTTGAGCGCGGCGAACTTGTTATCTTCGATCGGAACCACGGTGCCGAAATATTCGCGGAACAGATCAGGGTGCTGGCGCAGACCGTCTTCAATGGAGAGGAAGATTACGCCCTGCTCTTCGAGGTGCTTCTGAATGGAGTGGTAGACCATCTCCGATTCATATTGGGCACCGAGACCGGCAAGGAATTTCTGCTCGGCTTCGGGCACGCCCAACTTATCGAAGGTGCGCTTGATATCATCGGGAACATCGTCCCAGGACTTTTCACTCTTCTCGGTCGGCTTGACGTAGTAATAAATGTTGTCGAGGTCCAGCGACTTAAGTTCAGGTCCCCAATTGGGCATGGGGCGCTTGAGGAAGTGATCGAGTGCCTTGAGGCGGAATTCGAGCATCCACTGTGGCTCACCCTTCATGCGCGAAATATTTTCAACCACTTCACGGCTCAAGCCTTTTTCGGACTTGAAAGAGTAGTTATCGTCGCGGTCATGAAAACCGTACTTGTACTCGCCGATTTCTTCTAATATTTTTGCATCTTCAGACATGGTATCTCCAGTGAGTAGATATTCGAGGTTAGACAATTAGTAAAAAGGTTTCCATTCTCTACCGAATATCTGCTCTTATGCAGCTTCTTCAGCCGTCTTCTCGCGCAGCCAGTCATAGCCGTGTTCTTCGAGGTGCAGGGCAAGGTCGGGTCCGCCGGATTCGACGACGCGTCCGCCCATCATGACATGCACGAACTGTGGTTTGATGTAGTTCAACAGGCGTTGATAATGCGTGATGACGAGCACCCCAAGTTCGGGTCCAGAAAGAGCGTTGACACCTTCCGAAACGACACGCAGCGCATCAATATCCAGACCGGAGTCGGTCTCGTCCAGGATGGCGAATCTTGGCTTGAGGGTTGCCATTTGCAAAATTTCAGCACGCTTCTTCTCGCCGCCAGAGAACCCGTCGTTGAGGTAGCGA
>Ga0209573_1004806_pt1 | contig 12911 bp, 13 predicted proteins | sample TNRBio252014_DNA_FD_185870 | JGI IMG/M metagenome (GOLD analysis project Ga0209573, IMG submission 185870) | Wastewater treatment Type I Accumulibacter community from EBPR Bioreactor in Madison, WI, USA - TNR Reactor_6/25/2014_ DNA (SPAdes)... | ecosystem: Engineered > Bioreactor > EBPR >...
CTGAAGATCTGTTGATGACGCCGAATCGTCGCGATCGCATGGACGCCAACGCCCAGGACGTCCACCGCAATTTCTCACTGCTGCAATGGATGATTCGCCAGACGATCAACTATTGCACATTGTTCGATTTCCACCCGACGACCAAAGACGAAGGTCTGAACAAAGATCTGCGTCAGCTGATGGCGCGTGACTGCGAACCGCAGTACAACGACTACGTTGGGCGGATGAGTTGGGACGATATGCGATCAGTGATTGAATCGCTGAAGATCGTCGCCGGCGACGCTTTCATTGTGCCACTGGCCGAAGGCACGCTGCAGCTGATCGAAGGCAGTTACTGCCGCGATCCACGTGACATCAAAGGCGGCAAATGGATGAGCGGTGCAAAGCTCAACGCCCGCGGCCGTGTCACACACTGGAACTTCCGTGAACACGATCTCACCAACCGATTCGGATCCACGTTCACCGATCGCGAGGTGTCCGCCAATCGAGTCTGGCAGCACATCCAGTACGAACAGCGAGCCAACCTGGTCCGCGGTCTGTCGACAATCCTGTCCGCTCTCAACGAGATGCGGGACCTGTACGAAACGATGGATCTCGCCCGGGCGAAGATCAAACTCGAACAGCTTTTCGGCATCGCGATTTTCCGTCAGAAAGATGATGAGGACGACGTCGCCGATGCTGTGAATGCAAACGGCGAATCCGAAGACACGGACGAAGAGACCGACGAAGAGTTCTACGACTTCGGCCAGGGATCTCCCGTCGTCATGAATCGCACGGTTGGTGAAAAGGTCGAGATCCTGCAGGCCAACAGTCCCGGCAGTAACACGATCGAGTTCATGCGGCTGTGCATCCAGCTGGTGATGCTGGCACTGGACCTGCCAGCCAACTTTTACAATCCCAGTGAAACGAACTTCTTTGGATCGCAGGCCGCATGGACGCTGTTTGAACGCAGCTGTCATCGACGCCGGCAGTCGCAGCTCCGGCTGCACAAGCGGATGTCTCGCTGGCGCCAGTGGCGATGGATCCTGCCGAAGGACATGGGCGGCACGTCTGAGATCGTACTGCCGCGCTGGATGTCGATTGATGACCTGACCTACAAATGGGTTCCGCGTGGCGTCCCGTTCTGGAAACCCACTGAGCAGCTCTCCGCAGGCCTCGGACGAGTTGCTGCCGGCCTGACAACCATGCAGGGCCTGTGCGACGAAACGGGCTCCGGACTGTTCGAAGAGAACCTGCAGAACCTCCGCCACGAACTGCACAAAGCCGAACAACTCGGCTTCCGGATGCGGATCAATACGGCCCGCCTGGACGTGACGTTGGAAGACATCCTGAACAAGCCAGCAGCCGGAAGCACCACGGCTGGAAGGGCAGGGGCCGCATGAGTCGACCGCGACACCTTTGGCACGATTCGTTGCTTTGGGCCATCCGTCCGGATTGTCACCAGGACGCCCGCGCTGTTGTCTCGCGCATCACAGAGCAGAACGCCACGGCCATCACTCCGGATGCCGCTGGCCTGCATCGAGACAACCTCTGGAAGAAATATACTTCCGAGTACGCCCGGTGGTACGACATGGACGAGCTGCCGATCGACATGGTGGATGGCGGCATTGCCGTTGTCAGTGTCATCGGTCCGCTGGTCAACCTGGTGAATCCCTGGACTGCCAACTATCCGCTGCTCAATGCAGCCTTCGAAAAGTGTCGGAACTCGAACGACATCAAGGCCGTCATTGTGCGATTCAACACGCCTGGCGGAACTGTCAGTGGTTTGCATGTCTGCGGTCAGACGCTGGATCTGCTGGCCAGTGAAAAGCTCACCGTGGCGCAGAACGATGGTGGCTGCTATTCGGCCGGCTACTACCTGGCCACTCGTTGTGGATCCATCTGCAGCGGACCAACCGACCAGCTCGGCAACATCGGCACGGTCACCAGCCTGTATGACTTCAGTCAGTACCTGACGTCCGAAGGGATCCGCACGATCGTCGCACGAACCGGGCCACTGAAAGGCATGGGAATCATGGGTGACCCGGTCACCGAACTGCAGGAAGCCTTCCTGCAGGAAAACTGCGAAGCGCACTTTGAGTACTTCCGCACGGCCGTGATGGAAGGCCGCGGCATGTCGGACAGTGAATTTGCAGCCGTCAGTGATGGCCGTTGGTGGCTGGGAGCACAGTCCATTGAAAACAAGATCGTCGATCGCATTTCGACAATGCAGGAAACGCTCACTCTCATTCGAAATCAACTCGCCGCGTAGGCGATCCCATTTTCCCGTAGCCGAAGTCACCAGACTTTGGCCCTCATCCCGTAGCCGAACTGGCAACAGTTTGGCCCGTAGAGGAACCCTGACCGATGACGAAACCAAAGCTCACTGACGCGGTGAAGCCGACTTCCGAAGCGACGGTCACCACGACCATCGCAGGCACTTCGGCCGAAGTCGCTGTCACCAGCGACACTGCAGCCAATCCGCCTGCAGGCGACAAGGGCGACAAAGACTCTGACGAGCCCCCGGCCGCCAGCGGCACTGCGTCGAATGATCCGACGAAGCCAGCAGCTCCTGCACAGAGCGCTGATGCGAAGACGGACGCAAAGGCCGATGCCACCGCGAACGCCCCGAAGACGCTCGCCGACTACAAGGCTGCATTCGGTGACACTCAGGGCTGCGTCTATTTCGCTGAAGGCCTGGCCTTCAGCGATGCGTGCGTGAAGCACATGGCGCAGCAGGCCAAAGAAATCACCGATCTCAAATCGGAAATCGCCACGCTGAAAACTCAGTCTGCAGCACTCGCCAAAGAGGTCGCAGGCGAAGCCGAACCCGTGAAGGTCGGCAACGAAACTGCCAGGTCAACTCTGGGCGGATCACTCAGCCAGTACGAAGCCGTGCTGGAAGCGAAGATCGCAAAACTCGGCGCCTGATCCCTTTCCACTCCCGCAACGCACAACTCGCAACTCGAATTCTCCCTCACATTAAGGAACACACATCATGCCAGCTGGCTTTCTGACACTTCTGGACATCATGAAGTCCAGTCTCGGTGACAACGCGACTGCCATCGACGAAACCAAAGTCGCAACGCCGGAAGTCACCGGCACGCATCCGCTCACAAAGCAGCAGATTCCGATGGTTGCCGATGCTCGCACAATTGCCGGCACGACTTACGAAACCACCTGCCTGGTCGAACTGCCCACGGTCTCGTTTCGCAACATGAACGAGGGCACCGATCCGCAGAAGTCGCGATCGGAAAAGCGCACGGCCAGTTGCTGCGCGACAACTCCACGCTGGGGTATCGACAAGCTGGCTGAAACCATCGACAACAGCGCAGCTCGGCTCCTGGCAAAGGAAGCCGCGGCGTTCATTGCCGCCTATATCAAGCTGCTGGGATCTGTCTTTTTCTACGGCCCGACCGTGGACACAAAGGCGTGTCCCGGTCTGCTGCAGGCGATCAGCACGGCTCAAACCGTCGACGCCACCGGCAGCGGCAACGAGACGTCCTCTGTCTGGGGCGTCAAGTTCGGTGAAGATGCTGTGCAGTGGCTCGCTGGCGGAAACGGCCAGGTGACGATCTCCGATCCTCGAATCGGCGATTTCACCGGCAGCAACGGCAAACTGTGCACAGGTCTGATTCAGGAACTGGTTGCACGGCCAGGGCTGTTCATCGGTTCGAACAAGTACATCAGCCGCATCAAGAATCTCAGCACAGCCACCGGGAAGAAGCTCACCGGCGACATGCTGGGAGACATGGTCAACAAACACGGCCTGTCCTATCGACCGGATGTGATCTTCCTGACTCCGCGGTCGCTTGAGCAATATCGTCAGGACCTGCAGGCCGTCACGGCCAGTCCAATGCGCATTTCAACGCCGACCGAATTCGAAGGCATCCCACTGGTGCCGACCGAATCCCTGACCAACACCGAAACAGCGGCGTGATCTGCCGTAGCCGAAGTCGCCAGACTTTGGCCGACCCGATGTAGCCGAACTCGCCAAAGTTTGGCCCACGTCGTAACCCCGTAGCCGAACTCGCCAGAGTTTGGCCTGTCCCAAAAACACATTCCGGCTGCAGCTGATCCCGGCAGCCGGTTCTAAACCATCGAAACATTTTCAAGGAACCAAAATCATGCGATCGACCATTACCTGTTTGCTGTGCATCCTTACTGTCGGCCTGCTGCTGATGGGCAGTCCCGAATGCGCAGCGTGTTCCGCGGTTGGACTCATTGCCAGCTACGGTTTCGGAGACGGCAACCTGGCCGTCTCGCGAGCCCTTCCGTCTGGAGCGTCTGCAGTCACTTCCACGGCGATTGACACCGGGGAGGGCACCAACGGCACGTTTGTGACGCCCTGCGAATTCCTGCTGGAAGCGCCAGCTGTCACCACGGCCATGCTGGGCGATGCCGCAACCATCATTTACGACATCGTCACGTCCGCCAGTTCCGATCTGAGCGGACCGACTACGGTGGCGAAACAAATCCTGACGCAGACCGGTGCCGGCGGTGCCGGAGCTGCTGCAGCCTCCCAGCGGTTCCGCCTGCCAACGAACTGCCTGCGCTATGTCGGCATCAAAGCCACGAAGTCGGCAGCCGGCGACGCCAGCACGGTCAGCTTCACTGTGTCGCTGAAGTTCTGACGTAGCCGAACTCGCCAGAGTTTGGCCCACTGACTACTGCCAACTGACTACTGCCAACTGGTTCCCCCCATGTCCGTTGTATCCAACGCTGCCGCGATCTCTTTCAGCGTGACCCGTTCGCTCCACGGCGAATCGGTCACGCTGAAGAACGCGGCCGGCGTCGGCACTGCAATCACGGACGCGGTTGTGAGCCTCGACCAGCCGGCCGTCACGGCTGGCGATGGCCCGATGCCACGAACCGGAGTTCTCCGCCTGGAGGAATCCAGACGGGCACTGGCACTGCAGAGCATGACGGCTGTCGTTCGTGGGATTGACTTCCAGATTGTCAGTGTCGGTGAAGTGTTCGGCGGAATGTTCCGTGTCGAGATCACCACGCGAAACGACCAGAACAGTCACACCAACATGTTTGATTTGCACGGCCGACAGATTCCGTGGAGTGACTCATGAAAATCATCCTCATCACTCTTGCGCAGTCGGCTGCAGAAGCAATTCCACGGCCTGATGTGATTGTGACTGTGATCGTGTCGGTAACTGCCGGGATCGTTTCCGTCTGGGGATGGTTTCGCGCGGAACTGAAAACCTGTCAGGACGATCGCAAGACACTTTTCGACGACTTCAAAAAGTCGCAGACCGCTCAAACCGTACTGGCCGTGCGAGTGGGTCAGTTGGAAACGCTTGTCGCTCAACTGGAAGCAAGAATCGAACGCATCAGCCAGAAACAACTCCCGTAGCCGAAGTCGCCAGACTTTGGCCGACCCGATGTAGCCGAAGTCGCCAGACTTTGGCCCTTTGAACCAAACAACTTTCTGAAAGCCTACCCATGGTCGCTGCAGCGCATAAGACACTCGCCACCGAAGTACAGATCACAATCACTGCCACCCTGACGGAGATTCCGTTCCTGGACAACATCGAACTGGATGTCGGTGAAAACAAGATCCACAACGTGCTGGGAGTGAACAACAACTACGAAAAGCCGGTCGGCACGGGCGTGCGCGGTGTCGGTTCACTCTCTGCAGATGTTGTTGCGCTGGATCCGACCGATGCCGTGGTGCAGGCCGTCATGGCGGCTTTCAACGATCAGACCGAAGTCGTTGGCGCCGTGAAACTCGCCGGCTCAGGCGAAACACTTTCCGTGAAGTACATCATCACGAAGTTCCCAATCTCGCTGAAAGCGGCGTCGGTCATCACCGGCAAGTTTGAAGCGGTGATCGTCGACAAAGTCGATCTGCCGGAAGCCTAAATGACCAATGACTAAACCCCAATGACCAACATGGGGGCTCAGTCTTCTCCTGTGGTTCTCTCGCAGCTCGCAACTCCACACTTTCTCCCGAAGGGAAATCATGAAAGCCATTCGAACCAAACCGGCGAAAGCCGTGAACCCGTTATTCAGTCACGCTGAACGCCGCGCAGCTCGCATCGCGGGCAAAGAGTACGAGACTTCGCAGTTTATTGAGCTGCAGGTCGGTGAAGAGGTCGAAGATCCGCATGCCTGGCGTTTGTGCGTGATCGGCATGGCAGCTCCGGCGGACGACGAATGCCGCCAGCGAGTCCTCAAGTATCTGGGCGACCCGGGCCGGCAGCAGTTGATTCAGGATCTGAAGCTGCTGCGTCAGCATGCGAAGACCACCAAGCTCAGCAAAAAGGACGCCCGCTATCTGGAGATTATGGAAAAGGCCTACGCCGTAGATCTGGGATTGGCTCCGTCGCCAGTGCGAGGCGGCGTTGTGATTCTCGACGGTCCCCCGGACGAAACGGATGAGACGAACGAGTCGAATGACCAATGACTAAACCCCAATGACCAATGAGCTGCAGCTCTGCGACTCCATTGGACATTGGTCATTAGACATTGAGGCTTTTATGACATTGGAAGAGTTTCTGGAGCACCTGGAGGAATCCTGCGATCGGGTGGTGGCTGAAGAAGCCAACCGCCTGGCCGCAGAGATTCGCCGGATGACTCCAGCAAACCGCCTGCAGACTCGACAGGCCGTCCGAGTTCGAAGGAACGGATCACAGGCCCGCATTCTTCTGCAGTTTCCCCGCCGCGTCGGCGGAACCAACACACCCACTCACAAGAGATTTCGGACACAGTGGTCACAACTGCGTCCGCTCGCGAAACAGCGAGTGATCTCAGACCTGATTTTTGCCATCAATGAAGGCTGACCAGATCATGGATACTGAAGAGAACGAGTACCTGACATCTGAGAACGCTGAAGCCGAATCGGCTTGCGTGATCGAAGAGTTTCCGTTGCCACACAAGCCCACCATGAAAGCGCGAGTGAAGCAGCTGCCGATCGGCGAACTGCGACGCCTTCACAGAGCAGCACAGCGTGGCACGCCGATGGAACAGGAAAAGGCGGAAATCGAAATGATTCAGAAGTCGATCGTGAATGCCGACGGCACTCCGGTCTACAGCGAAGAACGGCTGAAGGCGCTGAAGTCCTGCAACCAGCCCCTCATGAACTCACTCGCAAAGGTCATCGGACTGGCCAACAACAAAACTCCCAAACAGGTAAATGAGGAGATTGACGACCTCGAAAAAAACTGAGGTCCGACTCTGCACTGCAGGTCCTGTATGAACTGTGCCTGTGCGGAGTCGGTGGCGATGCCTCGATTCATCCGGACTTCATCGAAGCGAGGTTGACCCGAACTCAGCTCAATGGCTGGCTGGCCTATTACCGCCTGCGACCGTTCGGCAGCAAACGTGATGACCTGCGGCAGGGCGTCGCCAGCTTCTGGCAGGTTTCATGCATGGTGGAGAAGCCTCCTGAGGATCATGCACCAGAAAAGTACATGTTGAAATTCGATGACGCCCCGCCACTCAATGAGGCGGAAGTCATTCTGCAACGCATCCGCGAACGGCTGTCAGGATAAAGATGAGCGGGAATCTCGATGATCTCGAATTCGGCCTGCACATCGACACCGTCGATGCCGGAGAAGCTCTGCGCGGCGTCGTGGGATCGTTGAATGACACGAAATCCCTGCTGGCCGAACTGACTCCGGCCTACAGCCGACTCAGTGAAGCCAATCTGCAGCTGGCAACGATCTCCGCCATGCCCGTGCAACAGTCTGAATTTCTGCAGATCAGCCTCGGAAGCATCCTCAACACGGTCAACCGCCTGAATCAGCAGACCGATTCCTGGTCGAAGTCGCTCGAATCCAAAGTCTCTTCGGTGGCCGACCTGTCGACGCACTGGAACTACGTCAACACCGGAGTTCGCACGGGCACAGACAATCTCCGCCAGTTCACCGAACAGGCTCGACAGGCGGCAGCGGCCACTCAGACGATCGTAGTCGACACGGCCACACAGCGCATCACTCCGCCAGCGAAGTCGACACCGTTCGATCTGGTGAAACTCGCCGGGGCCACCATGGCCGTCCGAGCCGTTGCCGGAGTTTCACGCGCTCTCACCGTCGCAAAGACCACCATTGCCGACGTGGGCAAAACCACAACCACCACAATCAGCAGCCTGGACCGGTTCCGCATCGGCATGGCGGCGCCCAAAGTCGACCCGTCGCTCAACACGCTGCCCGGCATCATCCAGAACATCACCGGCAGGATTGCCGGCGGCGTTGACACACTTCGCGGTATGGGCGATGCGACCGTTTCCGGAATCCCTGCGATCCTGACCGCCGTGGCCGGAGGCCTCGGCAAGGTTATGGGAGCTGGCGACAGCATGCAGGCGACTGTCAGCAAGATCACGTCTGAACTGGAGCTGAAGCGCAAGGCGTTGGACCGAGTCGCACGCATTTATCCCACGACGGGAACTGCGGTCGACATGCTGAAGAAAGCGATGGACTTCGCCGTTCCTGCCGCCGAACGTCTGGCGAACGCCGTTGACTCTGGCAACAGTCGACTGCGTGAAGCAACGATCGCAGCCAGAAACCTTGCCTACATCGCGACCGGGACATTCGCCGAGACCGGCACATCAGCCGACCTGTACGCACGCGGAGCCTATCACGCGCTGCTGCCCACACGGATGATGGCCTTCGAAGCAAAGTTCGCCCAGGGATCACTCACGCTGATGCGTCGGGGTTTTTTGGCGGTCACCTCGCCCGTTCATTCATTGGCCATGGCAGTGCAACGCAGCAGCGGCGAACTGCGCGAACTGCGCAGCACGCTACCCCCACTGAACACAGATCTTGAGCGGACCCGCAAGTCTCTGTCAGACGCCTTCAGCCGTGCACCAACCGATTTACAAGCCACCGCACGCGAACTGCGTGACGGCAAAATCGCTGTTGATCAGATGAACCCAAGCATGCTGGCGTTGCATCAGACCGGACAGACGCTCTCCAAAAAACTCAAAGTGTCTTTCGAAGATTTCATGGACTCGGTGGGAGACGGTTCGCTCAAGGTCGAAGATCTCAATGGTGCCATGAAGGAATTAAGCGGCGGCGCTCAGATCGGAACACGCGGCCTTCGGGTTTTCGCACACGCGACATATTTCACCTCAACGGCAATCCGTGGTGTTGTCACAGCGGCGAAACCGATCACCTGGGTAGGTTCACAGATCTGGAAACTCGTTCGGCCGGCCAAAGAGGCGAAAGTCGGCCTCGACGGAGTCGTCACAGCCGGACATAAGGCCGGGCCGGTACTTCGCAGCGTGGCCATGGGCGCGAATGTCGCCTCCGCAGCGTTGAAGAAAGTGGCAACGACAGGCGACCGTATGACGGGCGGCTGGATCTCAAATCTGCCTGGCAAGGCGAGACTCGCCACTGCAGCCATCGGTGCCATGGCCATCGGCGTGGTGATGCTGAGTGCAAACTTCGCGGTCGCTCAGGAAAAGAACGAAGTCGTTTTCGGCACGATGCTGAAGAACGCCGAACAGGGCAAAGCGGTTGTCGCCAGCCTGCAGGGATCGAACGCGGCTGGCCTGTTCGACAATGACGAACTGCTCAACAGCGGCCGTTTGCTGTTCAAGGCGGGCATTTCGGCAGGCGACGTCGCCGGCAAGACTGAGCAGCTCGCGACGATCGCTTCCGCGACGTCGACAGAACTGGGTGACCTGGCACGCATTTACCAGCAGGGAGCGAACCGCGGTTCCTTCGGCCAGGACAAGATCAACCAGTTCGCGGAACGCGGCATTGATATCTATCACGCCCTGGAAGCCACCACCGGCAAGAGCGGTGCCGCGCTGGCTGACATGATCAGCGGCGGAAAGATCGGCATTACCGAAATGGATGCGGCCCTTGCGCATCTGACCGAAGGGAACGGCATCTACGCCGGCTCGCTGGATGCGTTGAAAAACACCACGGGCGGCATGCTGTCGCAGATCAAAAACAACTTCCTGATGGCCATCGGCGGCGTCGGATCCGTCGGCAATCAGGCCCTGAAGCCACTGCTGTCCGGCATCGTCGAAATCAGTGAGACCTTCAAGACCTCGTTCGCCGCCGTGACTCCGGTCGTCGTTCAGGTCGTTCAGACCATCGGAGCCCTCTTTACAGGCGTTTGGTCCGTTCTGACGGCTGTATTCTCAGGAATCTTCGGAGCGGCCTCCAGCACGTTCTCAGGCATTCTGGCGGTCACCATGGAATGGGTGACGAACTTCCGGTGGTTCTTTGAAAACCTGCTGCCCGTGTCTCAGTTCGTCTGGATCAACTTCGCTCTGTTTGCAGTCACGGCGTTCAACGACATCGCCTACTGGTTCACCGACAAGCTGCCGAACTACATGGGCTGGTTCGCCGAGAACTCCGGCAATCTGTTCACCGACTTCGGGAACATCGTCACGACCGTGTTCACGAACCTCGGTTCAAACATCCGCCTGGCCATGACTGAGATCTGGGATTTCATTTCCAGCGGTGGCACCGATTCGATGGAACTGGCCTTCACGCCGTTACTGGACGGCTTCCAATCGTCACTGACAGAAATGGCGGCAATCCCTGAACGCGAAATGACGGCTCTGGAACAAAGCCTGACGGCGCAGACTGAGCAGCTCGGGACACAACTGGCCGACAGTTGGGACAAGATGCAATCTGACGCGGCCGTTGCTCTGACCGTCGAACCTCCGGCAGTCCCGGAAATCGATCCCAATTTGAAATCCTCCGGCGGCGGCATGCCTGGCGAAGATGGAGACGGCAAACAGGGCGGTCGGACGTCGTTTGTTGTGGATTCGCTCGACAGGGGCTCTCAGGCAGCCCTGAACGCGATCGCAGCAGCTCAGGGAGGATCAAAGACGCCTGAGAAGCAACTGGCCGAAGAGAAGAAACACACGGCCCTGCTGACGAAGCTCGCCAATCGACCACAGCCCGCTGTTGCAGGGGGCGTCTGATGCCAGCAACAGCGAAGGAATACAATCTCACCGACTGGACCGAATCACGAAAGAACGGTGTCTTCACTGCGAAGATGACCTGGACACTCGCGACGACGGTTTCAGCGACAGCGGCCGACATGGCGCCTTCGGTGATCGCAGGCCTGTTCCCCGGTCTGCCCGTCGAAGGCACCGGCTACGGCAGCTTCAATGCCCTGTGGCCGCTGGCCAGTTGCCGCGGTGTGAACTGCACAAAGGGCGAAGGCGGGATTTACACCTACGAATGCGATTTCTCGGACGAGAATTCGAAGGACGAAGAAAAGGCCGTCGACGAAGATCCGACCAACGATCTGCCCATCATCAAACCTGCAGCCGGCACCCGGGAACGAGCGATGCCGAAAGACCGCGACGGCAATGCAGTCCTCAACAAAGCCGGAGACCCGATCGCACAAACGATCGAAGACAACACGATCAGTCTCAGTGTCGAAGTCAACGTCGCTCTGACTGACAACATTGAGCTGCTGGTGTTGACGATGCGCAACACCGTTAACGATGCACCGATCCAGTGCGGGCGTTGGGTCATGGGAACCAACATGGCTCGCGTGATCTTTTCTTCCGACTTCCTGTCCGAGATCAAACGCCGCAACGACATCGAGTACCAGGTCCTGAAGTATGAGCTGCAGATCGACGAAATCGACCTGCACTTTGGAACTCCGCTGAATGCCGGATTCCGCAAGCGAGCGGGACTGGCCAGTCCCGACAAAGAAACCATTCTGAACGCCGATGGCAGCGAACCATCGGAACCAGTCCCCCTGGACGCAAATGGGCTGGTTCTGGACGATCCCGAACCCAACACCGTGATCTATCTGGAAGTCGGCAAGTACCGCGAAGAGGACTATACGCTTCTCCCTGGCATCACGGCATGGAGTCCATGACCATGAGTGATGGCATGCTCATCAGTCCGGACTACGATCGTCAGATTCGCGACAGTCTGCGCCGGGACCGACGAACCCAACGTATTTCGACCGAAATGCAGCCCACGTCCCCGCGGCGCCTCTCCCGCGCAATGATCCCATTGGGCGTCGTTCTGGACGAAACGCTGCCAGTCGCCACGCAATCCAAAACCGGTGCCAGCAGTGCGTTGGCGAGAATCTGTAACTGGAAAGTCGCGGACGAAGACTACGTCGAGACACAGCAACAGGTCCGAGTCTGGAATCACAGCGAATCGAAAGCCTATGCCGTCAACACCTTCGGCATCGTGATTCCAGTACAGGGCCACCTGGTGTTCTTCGGCGACTGCGACGTCATGGCCACTCCCTCCCGCACAGAGCTGGAGGCGTAACCATGAGTCTCTCCCTGGCCTGTTGCTGCGGTGGTGGATGCGATGAAGTCTGCAATCTGCGGGCGTTCGATGCGGCGGATGGTTCGTTGCTGTGGGAAGTCCTGGACTTCGATGCCATCGGTAAGTCTCCGAATGGATCCATCTTCGGATACCGCTGGCACAATGACACGGAAACAACGGACTGGCTGAACCTTTCACAGTTCGTTGTACCTCGGTTTTCTACTGCTGCTCAGTTCAATTCCAGCACGGAATTTATGAACAAGGCCACCGGACCTGTGGGCGGATACGACTCGCAGACCTGGTTCGCGGACTGCATTGAAGTTGCGATCGATGGTACGGAAACGACGCTGCTGGCGAATGCCTGTCTCGGGACGTCGAATCAGAAGTGTCAGCCTCCGACGCGCGGGCTGTTTCAATCGTCATTCGCACCACGAGCGCAGTTATACAACTGTTCGGATTCCGGTCTGATTATCGATTTGAACACCGTCTCTCCCAGCAATTACATCACTGACAAGAATTCTGATGCTACGAATCGACACCTGATCCGAATTGGTCCGCAGATTCTCTTTCCAGCCAGTACCGGTTCGCCCAAGTGGGTTTTCAAAACTGGACCCACAACCGTGAAGATCGACTTGTACGCGGACGCGGCAACGTGGGAAACAGCCCTGGCTGCGCTGCCAGGTGTCGACACGGTTACAGTCACTGGCGGCC
>Ga0209573_1004807_pt1 | contig 12908 bp, 8 predicted proteins | sample TNRBio252014_DNA_FD_185870 | JGI IMG/M metagenome (GOLD analysis project Ga0209573, IMG submission 185870) | Wastewater treatment Type I Accumulibacter community from EBPR Bioreactor in Madison, WI, USA - TNR Reactor_6/25/2014_ DNA (SPAdes)... | ecosystem: Engineered > Bioreactor > EBPR >...
AATGCTAGCTGAAACGCCTATGGAATGTCCTCTGTTGTCGGCAAGTTGTTTGAAATATCCCGATTGAGAGACGGCGTCTTGCACGTTAAAATAATCGGTTCCAAAGCTATAGGTAGCATTGACGGTTGGTAAATTTCCTGCTTTGGCGTTGGCAATTTCCAAATCAGAATTTTCTACTTGCTTGTTGGCTGAAATAATCTCAGGTCTCCATTCCAAAGCTTTGTTATAGATCATTTCACTATTGTCATATTTCAATTTGGCTTCATCAACTGTTACAGGCATATCGGCAATATCAAATCCGGCAAAAGGGACTTGGAGCAATTGACTCAATTCCAACAACGCTAATTCTAGGTTATTTTGAGCTGTTACCAAGCTTTCTTCATTGGCAGCTAAGGTGGCTTGTACTTGGTATAAATCATTTTGAGCTTTTACACCAGCTTTTACCAATTCATCCATGCGAGCTAACAGTTTTTGACCAACCCCCAATTGATCTTGCGCAATGATGACGCCTTCTCTATTGAAAAGCACATTCATATAAGCACTTACCACTTGTACAGCTAAATCACTTTTTAATTCTTCAACTGCCAATTCGCTTATCTCTACCTCTTTTTGAGCTAAAGTAATCGCATTTTTAGTGCGATTTCCATTGTAAATGGTTGAGTTTGCAGAAATACCGATGTTGTTACTAAACGAATTATTTGCTAAAGGCGCTCCAAATGCATAATTAGCCCCAAAGGAACCCGATACACCTGGTAAAAAACTACTTTTGGCTCTATCAACTTCTACTTCTTGCAATTGAGTAGACAACTCGTTTTGTTTGACACTCAAATTATTTTGAACCGCATGCTCCACACATTCCGTCAAAGTCCATTTTTTATTGGGTTGTTGTGCAAAAGCAGCTGTAAAACTTAAAAATATTAAAGTCAATCGAAATACGGTTTTCATAAGGAAAAGATTTTTCAAATAAATAAGAAATAGGACGTTGGAAGCGGTTGTTTGTTACAAAAATACTGAAATTCGAAAAAGCAATGAAAAAAATTGGAAAAATAATTGACAATTTATATAAAAGTATTAAATTTGCCGACCGTTCTAGTAATGAAATACAGGAACAAAAAAAACAGGCGAAAGTAGCTCAGGGGTAGAGCATCACCTTGCCAAGGTGAGGGTCGCGGGTTCGAATCCCGTTTTTCGCTCAAGTCTAAAAAAGCATCCTTCTATACCAAAGCGTATTAAAACGCTCGACCTGAAGTTGTTTTTTCACCTCACAATGCTCGAGTGGTGGAATGGTAGACACGAAGGACTTAAAATCCTTTGGGCAGTAATGCCTGTGCGGGTTCAAGTCCCGCCTCGAGTACATCAAACCTCTATTTTTAAAATAGAGGTTTTGTTGTTTTATATCCAGAATTGTCTGATAAACTCAAACAACTCTAATTCTGTGCGGGTTCATTCCGATAGCTATCGGAACCCGCCTCGAGTACATCAAACCCTGTCAATCTTTTTATTGACAGGGTTTGATGTTTTTTAAAGCTTACAAAGCCACCTTCAAAACAACCGCATCGTTTATGACAAAGGGTTTCGGCATCATAATTTTTTTCCTTGGTTCAATCTTAAAAGCTGGGTTTTCCAATAAATCAAATGTAATGTCATACAATTCTAATTCTGTTTTTTGACCTTTGGGGACAACCAATTGTAGGTGTAATTGATCAACTCCATTTGCCAAGTAATAGGAACAAATCTTTGTGTTCTTATGGGAAAGATGATGCATTTTATCAGAATCCGTTAGCGGTTTATCATATTCTGCTCCATTTACGCTCATTTTAAAAAAAGAAATGCTATCTTTTGCTTGGATAAGAAATAAATTGGATTTTCGATTGCTTTGAATATAAAAATCCAAAATAGTTTTGTCAGCATAAAGTGAATCATTAATGGTTTTGCTTATCATAGGCAATGATAAATTACGCATCTCAGTATTTACATATTGATCTATGTGGGTTCCGTATTTACTGCCAAAAGGCAATTTCAAATCCCCTTTTAGAGGTTTTGATGATAAAAATTGCTTCGTGAAGTCATCTGTAATCACATCATAGGTTGCCCAATAAGCTTTGCCTTGTACAACATCTTGATAATAAATAATACTGTTCGGTTTACGTTGATTAATAGAAAATCCACCTCTTAAAAATGCTGAACCAAAAGTTAAAAATGAAAGAACTAAAAACATACTAATCATAGGTTTATGATTGGAATAAAAATCCAATGTGCTGATAAGTGTTGTCATGAGTAAAACACTTAAAACCGTACTTACTACCAACATTTTTAAACCCAAACCTACCGGGAACATGGCAATCTGAGGTGCAAAAATCATCAAACCCGGTAGTGCAATCAAAGTGAAAAAAATAAGCGATTTATCACTGATTTTTGGGGATAAAACTAAATAGATGTAAGCTACTAACATCCCCAAAGTAGGAATAATGAAAAAACCGGCTCCTTTGAGTTTTAGAGCAATCAATACATTGATGACCAACCACAATAAAATGGGTGCAAACAATAAATTGGGTAAAGTGCGTTTTTCAAAATAGGGTTTGTAAATCATCCAAAACACGGCAATACTCAAAGATATAAATCCCATTATAAACCAGTTTCCATTATAGGTAAAGCCGTGTAAAATCTCTTTATATTCGGGTTTAATTAACAAAACCAGCTTCCATCCAAACCAACCCAAAACAAATGCTGATCCTAACGAACTTATCAAGGGAATAAAACCTCTCAAACTTTCCTTAAGGGATACTCTATTTCTTTTAATTCCCATTAAAAAAAAGACAAAAAACAAGATACCGGCAAGTAATACAATGGGCAATACCCAAGAAAAGGGATAAGAGATGTTCCCTAAAAATGGGAAATTAAAAAAAACCAAATCTTGTTGGCTTTTCAATTTATTTAAATCTGCATCAGCAAAGTAATTTAACAATGTCGACATATAAAGTCCTTGATGAAATAAAGTATTGCGATCCAATCGTTCATAACTGTCTTGTTCTGAATGATAATCAAAATGATCGTCAATAAAAGCAAAGTTAAATCCGTCAATATGGGCATTTTCCCTGAAAATAGTTAAGTCTGTATCATTAGGTAACATTTTATAAATACTATACATCAAAGAGTTACCTACTGTATATGAAAGTTTTGCTTTATTATAACTTTGAATGAGTTGCGCATTGCCGGAATTCGTTTCCAACAACACATAACTAGGTCCACCACTACCTCTTGCTTCCAAATTAAGCACCAAACCTACTTCCTTTGCCCAAGGGTGATGATCAACAAACGCTTTGGCTCCTAACAACCCGATTTCTTCAGCATCTGAAAACACAATCAAGATATCATTTTTCGGTTTTACACCTGATGCTAAATAAGCTCTTACACTTTCCAAAATGGTAACCACACCACTACCGGCATCACTAGCCCCCAAAGATTTAGAATGGGGTGCCGAGTCGTAATGCGTAAGAAGTAACAATGCCTTTCCTTCTGAATTGCTCCCTTCAATTCGGGTTAACACATTGAATGTTTTACAGGCAGCATTCCATTTTGGATTCAAAACTTCTTGTTCTTGTATTTCGACTTTCAATCCCATTTTACTGAGTTCGCCAACCAGATAGTTCCGCACATGGGTATGTTCAGAAGTACCGACATAATGAGGTTTCTCAGAAATTTTCTTCAGATGAAGCAAAGCGCGATCTGTAGAAAACGTCTTTGTATCAGCTTGAATATCCATTTGATAATGGGGTAATTGTCTTTCAAAAGACACATAAATAGCACCTATGATTAAGGCAAATGAAAGCAATGGAAAATAAACACTTTTAAACATGTGTTTTATTGGATTAAAATTAAAACAAATCAAATATTAAATGGTCTAATTGAATCAAAAAGAGATATTAAATCCCTTTTATTAGTAAAACCTATTCAATATTTTTTCTAATTAATAGATAATAATCATTTTCCAACTCCAAATATCCTTGATCGTAGATATAATAATATATGCTGCCTGTTTTGGTTTTGTATGTAGAAGTAAAAAAATGAAAATCAAAATTTTTATCAAATAACTTTAAACGGGTTACTTTGGTTTTACCTGTTGTATTGAGTTCGGTGAGAATTTTATAGTTTTTTCTCAAACGGTTATTGGTGTTTCGAATCAGGTTTTTACTGTCTACATCAACTTTATTGTTGTGTGCATTTCTACAGTGATCACTACAAAATTTTTTATCACTTCTACCATAAAAGGGTTCGCCACATTCCAAACATTTTCTTTGTGCCATAACATTTAATAAATATTTAATTGGAAAATATATTCTAAAGTAGTATATATGAGCAAAGTTAGTAAACTTTTTTTAGCAATCACAAAATAAACGAATGGTATAAAAAGAAAAACGTTCTGATTAAAAACCAGAACGCCTTCTTATTTACCCCCTTAGGATAAGCTAGCACTTACCCTTCTTCATAGACAGTGCAAATATAATTAAAAAATTGAGTTCACTACAATATTACAACAAGTTTTAATATATGAATTTGCAAAAAATTAATATATGAATAATATTAAAAAACGTAATACCTTGTTGATTTGTGTTTTAGATTTTAAAAACCTTGTTCAAATAAAATTTTGAGTAGTAAATATTCTACATAAAATTTACAAAACCGGTTTAATATCTAGGAAAAGTTCATTTAATTGTGATGCATCAATTGCTGAAGGCGCATCAATCATCACGTCTCTTCCTGAATTATTTTTAGGAAAAGCAATAAAATCACGGATGGTTTCTTGTCCGCCTAATATTGCGACCAACCTATCCAATCCAAAAGCCAGACCTCCATGTGGTGGTGCTCCAAACTGAAATGCATTCATTAAAAACCCAAATTGGTTTTGTGCTTCTTCCTTGGTAAACCCTAATAAATCAAACATCTGTGATTGGGTTTCTTTATCGTGAATTCGAATAGATCCTCCACCTATTTCATTTCCATTCAACACCATATCATAAGCATTGGCTCTCACTTTTCCGGGATCTGTGCTCAGCAAATGTAAATCTTCAGGTTTGGGTGAAGTGAAAGGATGATGCATGGCATGGTATCTACCCGATTCTTCATCCCATTCCAATAATGGAAAATCAACTACCCATAAAGGTGCAAATTCATCCGGTTTTCTCAAACCAAGTGAAGTTGCCATATGCATCCGTAAAATACTCAATTGGGTACGAGTTTTGGCTGCATTTCCAGCCAATATGAGAAATAAATCTCCTTTTTCCGCACCCAATTTTTCAGCCCACAATTTTAATTGATCTTCATTGAAAAATTTATCCACAGATGATTTTAGGCTACCATCCATATTGTATCTCACATAAATCAAACCTGAAGCACCTACTTGTGGTCGTTTCACAAAATCAGTTAATTCGTCTATTTGTTTACGGGTGTATTCACTACAACCTGGCGCCGCAATTCCGACTACCAATTCAGCATTGTCAAACAAACTAAATCCCTTATTTTGGGAAAGGTCTGTCAATTCGCCAAACTTCATTCCAAATCGGATATCCGGTTTATCATTGCCATAAGTTTTCATGGCTTCTTCATAGGTCATTCTCGGAAATTGAGCCACCTCAATACCTTTAATTTCTTTTAATAAATGTCGGGTTAAACCTTCAAAAGTATTTAAAATATCTTCCTGCTTCACAAAAGCCATTTCGCAGTCAATTTGGGTAAATTCGGGTTGACGGTCGGCGCGTAAATCTTCATCACGGAAACATTTTACAATTTGATAATACTTATCCATACCGGCGACCATGAGCAATTGCTTAAAGGTTTGAGGTGATTGTGGTAGTGCATAAAATTGTCCGGGATTCATACGGGATGGCACCACAAAATCTCGTGCACCTTCGGGTGTTGATTTGATTAAATACGGGGTTTCGACATCAATAAATCCTTGCTCCGACAAATATTTTCGAACTTCCAACGAAACTTTATGTCTGAAAATCAAGTTTTCCCTGACCGGATTTCTACGGATGTCAAGATAACGATATTGCATGCGCAATTCATCTCCACCGTCGGTTTCGTCTTCGATAGTAAAAGGTGGTGTTAAAGCTGCATTGAGAATTTGAAGTTCAGTAACGAGAATTTCAATATCTCCAGTTGGAATGTTCTTGTTTTTAGCCTCTCTTTCAATAACAGTTCCAGTAACTTGAACTACAAATTCACGCCCCAATTGACGCGCTTTTTCCATTAATTCTTTACTAGTACGATTTTCATCGAGCAACAATTGGGTAATTCCATATCTATCTCGAACATCTATCCACATCATAAATCCTTTATCCCTAACTTTTTGTACCCATCCGGATAGAGTAACGATTTGATTGACATGTGTTAATCTCAGTTCACCATTGGTGTGCGTTCTGTACATTTTAAATAAATTTTATTGGATGCAAACTTAAGACAATTTTAGTTTAGTCGCAATTTTAATAAACATGACATTTTAATGCTAATGAATAAAATTAAACCTGAATGGTATAAAAAAAATTTGAAAATCTGAAATCAGAAGCTATTTGACGAACTTTAAAATTTGAATTTTTTCGGTTTCTTTTTTAGCCTCAATTACTGCTTTTATATCTTCGTTTGGAACCGTAACAGACAAGACATAATGTTTAATTTTCCAACCATCTGACGTTAAAATGATCACACCACTGCCTCTACTCAAACCCATCCACGTATCGAGTACTTCGTCAAACCAAGCCATTTTTCCCGATTCACTAAAATATATGTTTCTATGTAAGGGCTTAAAATCCCATGTTTGTTTTTTATCAAAATAAGGCTTACTAAAATCCATAAATTGTTGCTTGTCCCAAACTTCCAATGCATCTGTTCCTACAAAAACAGCATCATCTGTCATCTTATCAAAATAAGCATCAAATTTAAAGTTAGCCACATCCTGATGCCATGTATCTAGCAATTTGTTTAGGGTTTGTTTATCTGTTTGTATTACTTTAATAGAAGTTGCACAACTTACTGTTAAATAAATTAATAAGATGAAAAATATTATTTTATTATAACCCATTTTAATAGAATTGCTTTAAGCTACTTTAAATTAGATGAAGAAATTCCAAACCATTCCAAATCGAATGGTAAAATCTCTGTATGGTTGAGTCGGTGTTGAAAAATATTTGCCAGGATCCCAAAGTGAATTAAGATTTTCCAATTTAAAAAATAATCTTGCTCTTTGAACTCTAGCATTGGCAAAAAACTCCAACAAAGGATAATTTCCAATCTCGGTTTGATTTTGAAGCACAAACTCGTTAATTAAAGGATTAAATTCGTCGGCAAAGTAATTGGTAAAATATTTTAGTGTTATCCCGGTTTGTAAATACATCGGTTTTCTCTTGAAAACATCACTACTGAAATATAAAGTGTGTTCTGTTACAAAATCTGGAACGTGAAACACATCTGCACCTTGTGTTACTTTTTGGTACATAGCCGTATTGTCCAAAGCCCATTTTCTCCATTTCAATTCCTTGTGAGCCTTAACCTTGAGGTAGGTTAAAATATCGCTGAATTGTTGCGGTTGTGAATTTTCATCAAAATAGGTGTAAAAATCTTTTTGAATGAGACTCACTTCAGCATCCAACAATTGGTCAGAAATCAATGAAAAACCAAGAAATCGGGTGTGTTCATTTTCCAATATGGGCGCCCAATTATAATTTACATAGGCACTTTGATAGAGTTGGGAGGTGAAATTAGGTGCCTGAGATTTAATTAAAAGTGTTGCTTGCAAGATGAATAAACTGTCTTTGCTAAATGTAGCAGTACTTTTGAGGTAATGACCTTTAAAAGCACCTTCCAATACTTGGCCAGCCTCCGATTGTAATCCGAAAGTTTTAAAGCTCGCATCCCAACGAGCATGGAATGAAATATTATGTTTATTGATTCTTGCGGGAATTGTTTGGTCATCTAAAAAAAGGACAGAGTTATACCCATAATCAAATGTAGAATATTGAGCTTTCGCTTTTAATTTTCCCAATACCCAAGGTGCTTTCAACTCCATAAAAGCACCATGATCAGTTCTAAAAAAGGCTGTACTGTCTGACACAACCGATTGATAAGCTGTTCCAAATAAATCATTGGACTTTTCTTGTGCATAGGTATAAAATTCCCTTTTATGCATAAACTCTTGACCTATTTGTAAATAAGATGCTTGTTTTTGAACGGAATCTTTCGGATGATACCACAAATTATAACCGTGCTCTAGATAATACCGTCGGGTTTTTAATCGGCTTTCGGCGTCGGTAAATTGGGTTTCCATACGTTCTCTATCGCGATACTCTTCATCATTGGTTGTGTAAAAATTCAATGATTCAGCGGTTAAACCCCCGTTTTCCTCATTCCATAAATTTTGACCGGCGTAATGTGTCCTCATCATATATCGATTTGCTTTTCCGGTATAGGATGCTGTTAATCTAAAATTTTGATGACTGGATAAAGCGTTGCGATAATTACCTAAAGATCGTAAACCTTTGTAAGCAACCGATACGTTGAGTTGCGGATTCACATTGGCAGTAAGCAGCGAATTCAAAACGTGACCTTGTTGAATAGCGGTGTGGAAAAACAACTCGGTTGTAGGTGTGGGAACTCGGTAATAGTCGATATCTTCTGTTTTAAAAAAATTGAATTGTTTGGCTTTAACTCCTATTTCTGGAAAAATATCAGGCGAAGAAAAGTCATATCCCAACCGATTAAAAGTTTGACCGACGTTGTGTAATGGCAATAATTCAAAGTTGTTTTTACGAATGTAGTTGTATACTCTTTCCTTTTGAATGGAAAGGGTTGTGTCAACAATTGTAGTATCTTTTAAAAATGAAATAATTTTGTAATCGGTATAATGAGTTTTCCCGTCCAATTCGACTGTTATTTCTTCAATAGGTTTATTGTTAAGTGTATCGTTGAGCATTCTTCCAGTGGTAGTGGTACCATCGGGTGATAATACTTTTTCTTTTACTTTAATCTGCGACGTTGCCGTTAAGGAAGCTATAAAAAAGAAAAATAAAATACTGTATTTACGCATAGGATTTTGGTAAAAAATGGTTTGTAACCATAATTGAGAATCGCAAAAGTAAACAGATTAAGTATGAAAACAGAATTTACAGATTTGAAATTGATTAAAATTAACTTAAAATTGCTTTAAATTTCAGTAATTTGTCATTCATCTCATTAAAACATGTTGCCATTACAATTAAATACAGGATTATTGGAAGCCGGAACTGATGAAGCCGGTAGAGGTTGTTTGGCCGGACCGGTTGTAGCCGCTGCTGTAATTTTACCTCCCAATTTTTCAAATACGCTATTGACTGATTCCAAACAGCTGACAGAAAAACATCGCAATGAGTTGAGAATCATCATTGAAAAAGAAGCTATAGCTTATGCCGTTTCATTCGTGTATCAAGACGAAATAGATCGCATCAATATTTTGAGGGCTTCGATTACAGCCATGCACAGAGCTATAGCCCTTCTAAAAATCACTCCTGAATTTATACTAGTTGATGGTAATAGATTTGTACCTTATCATAATATTCCTCATCAAACGGTGGTTAAAGGTGATGGAAAATATCTCAACATTGCAGCTGCTTCCGTATTAGCTAAAACCTATCGTGATGCGTATATGTTGGACATTCACAAGAAATTTCCTCAATACAATTGGCAACAAAACAAGGGTTATCCAACCATTGAACACAGAAAAGCTATACAATTAAATGACTCTTGCGAACATCATCGTCATACCTTTAAACTCTTGCCTGAGCAACTCAAATTGGATTTATAAAAAAACCCCGAAAAAATTTCCGGGGTTTTCAATAAGTTGATGATATGTTTTTAAAACAAATCTTTTATAAGTTTGTATACGTCATTCCCATTAGCGTATAAAATTAAGGCCATTAAAATAGCAAACCCAACGATTTGAGCATATTCCAAGAACTTGTCACTTGGTTTTTTCCCGGTAAGCATTTCAAACACTACAAATAGGGCATGTCCACCATCCAAAGCTGGAATAGGCAACAAATTCATAAAGCCCAACATGATGGATAAAAAAGCTGTTATAGCCCAAAATGCTTGCCAACTCCAAGTGGAAGGAAATATTTTTCCAATGGCAATAAACCCTCCTAATTCACCGGCTCCTTTTTTGGTAAACAAGTACTTAAACTGTCCGATAAAATCTTGAAATTTACCAATAGCTATTTGATTTCCTCTTGAGATACTTTCTCCCAAACTGTAATCTTTGTGTTCTTCAACTACAACACCATCAGTACTGGCATTTACTCCTAATTGGGGTTTTTTTGCTTTTTTATCCAATATTTTAGGTTGAGCATTGATGGTCAAAGTATCATTTCCTCGAACTAAAGTAATGTGCGCTTGGGTTGAATCTATCAGTTTTGTAAATTCATGCCAATAAACAACTTGTTTACCATTAACACTGAGTACTTTATCTCCTTTTTGAAGACCCGATTTTAATGCTGGTGAATTCGGTATTACTGTATCAATAACAGCATAATCTCTTTCTTCGAATGGAAACATAACCCCATTTTTCCACATAATTTTTCCGATATCTTTAGGTAATTGTACCGTTTCAATTTTCCCATTTTCGTGCTTTACTGTAATGCTATTTACTGTCCGTAAAAATAAAGATTTATTGATATCCAATACGTTGAATGGTTCAACTCCGTTGACTTTTAATATTTTGTCGCCATCCTTAAAACCATATTCTTTAAATGTATCTGAAACTGAAAATCCCAAGGTAACCCCTTCAGGTTTCACATATTTCTCTCCCCAAACATATACGATCATGATATAAATCAAAATCCCCAAAATGAAATTGACCGTCACGCCACCTAGCATAATAATCAAGCGTTGCCAAGCTGGTTTTGATCTAAATTCATACGGTTGAGGTTCTTGCTTCATTTGCTCCTTGTCCATGCTTTCATCGATCATTCCCGAAATCTTGACATAACCACCTAGAGGTAACCAACCTATGCCGTATTCAGTATCTCCTTTTTTGAATGAAAAAAGTTTTTTACCCCAAGCATCAAAAAACAAATAAAATTTTTCAACTCTTGTTTTAAAAATACGGGCTGCTATATAATGTCCAAATTCATGTAATACGATTAAAAGCGATAAACTTAGTAGAAATTGGGCAACTTTGATTAATATTTCCATTTTGTATTAGATATAATTATAATGACAGTAAGAAACTGTATGTTCAGGATGTGGTTCTAAATAGTTTGATTTAAAGTGCGCAAACCTAAGGAAATTAGAGCGAACTCACAACTTCCCTGATTTTACTTTAACATTCTCTTAAAATTACTCTTTCAGAATGGTTTTATATAAAATTCCTTTCTCAGTTTTAACCTGAAGTATAAATGCTCCCGTTGTAAATGAACTCATATCAATAGAGAGATTTTGAGCATTCTGATGTAACAACAATTGTCCAAACGAATTGAAAATAGAAATTTCCTTTAATTCTATTCCTTGTGTCGGTTGAATCTGAATAATATCAGATGTAGGATTTGGAAATACAACTAAGTCATTGGTTTCTTCATCCGACACATCCAAAATAACCGTATTATTTTTGGATATTAACTCTAAATCAGGGTCAAACTCAATTTGAGAAATGGTAAAACTAACCGGTTGTGAAAACAATTGACCATTCGAAGTGTGTTCCAATCGCAACCATAGCACTTCTCCACCAGTTCCGGTAATTTTTATAGGTAAAGGCATTTCATAAAAGGATACTGATGGATTTGATTGGGTTTGATTAACCACAATAAATACTTGTCCAGCCGATTGACTCCATTGTAATTGATAGCTTGGATAACCTTGGCCCATAAACCAATCGGCAAAAAACTCATCCAGATCTATGCCGCTCTGGTCTTCAAAATGGTTTTGAAGATCAATTGTTCTAGCATATCCATAAGCTAAATTTGGATCGGATAAATAATTTTTAATCGATTGGAAAAACTGTGTATTTCCTAGTTTATATCGCAACATATTCAACACCATTGAACCTTTATTATAACTCAACCTTCCATCAAAAATGCGGTTAACACTTGTTGTATCAGTACAAAAAACCGATCCACTTGTTGATCCGGTAATATTTGTAATCTTGCCACTTCTCCAGCTTTTAAAGGCATTACTTCCGTCCAAAGCTTCAATCGTTAATCCTTCGCAATAAGTTGCAAATCCTTCGTTGAGCCAAATATCCTCCCATGAACCACAAGTAACTTTATCGCCAAACCATTGATGTGCCAATTCGTGAGCTATAAGTGATCTTCCAAAGCTAACCATGAAACTCATAGTAGTATGTTCCATACCTCCACCCCAAGGAAATTGTGCATGTCCATATTTTTCATTAGCATAAGGATACATTTCAAATAAATCTCCATACAATTCGATTATATCCGCAGTAATTGGTGTATTACTTTGCGCAGAAGATAAACCTTCAGGGTAAACATAATTCAATATGGGGATGGCTTGCGGAGTACCTTCATAAGCCCAATCTGTATAAGATGCATAGTTAGTGATTGAAAAAGCAATTAAATAAGCCGGTATAGGATAGTTGTGACGCCAATGAGTCGTTTTATTTGACCCATTTACAATTTCAGAAATTAATACTCCATTGGATGCTGTTTTATATTCTATAGAACCTAAATAAAATTGTGGATGTGTAACAAAAACGTCAATAGAATCGGCTTTATCATTGAGATCTTGTTTACATGGCCACCAGTACATAGCGCCATAAGGTTCGCTTAAACTCCAAACAATGGGTACCGAATTGTGAGTTGACCGATTGAAATAACCAAATCCACCCGCTTCAGGGACACCTGAATACGTAATGGATAAAGAAT
>Ga0209573_1004808_pt1 | contig 12908 bp, 9 predicted proteins | sample TNRBio252014_DNA_FD_185870 | JGI IMG/M metagenome (GOLD analysis project Ga0209573, IMG submission 185870) | Wastewater treatment Type I Accumulibacter community from EBPR Bioreactor in Madison, WI, USA - TNR Reactor_6/25/2014_ DNA (SPAdes)... | ecosystem: Engineered > Bioreactor > EBPR >...
GAGGGTCACGAGCGCACGCCCGACGCCGCGTTCCGGGTCAAGTGCGAAAAAAGCGCCGTCGAGTGCGTTGGCCAACCGGCGCGCCGCGGCGATCGCATCGCCGTCGGTGACGAGGTCGACATCGTGCAGCCTGCGATTGAGCAGCAGGTCGCGCACCACGCCGCCGACCAGCCAGCCGCGCAGACCCTCAGGCCACGCGGCGCGGATAGGCTCGATCGCAGGCGGATATTCGATCATGGAGCGCTCGATCACCCAATGTTGAACCCCGGCTTGACGATGCCGATGTAGGGCAGGTTGCGGTGATACTCGTCGACGTCGAGCCCATAGCCAACCACGAAGTGGTTGGGGATCGTGAAGCCGACGTAGTCGACCGGCACCTGGGTCTCGCGGCGCTCGGCCTTGTCGAGCAGGGTGCAGATGCGGAGCGAGGCCGGTTCGCGGGTATTGAGCAGGTCGAGCACGCGCGCGAGCGTATGCCCGGTATCGACGATGTCTTCGACGACAAGGATGTGTTTGCCGGCGATGTCCTGTTTGACGTCGAGGTGGATGCGCACCTGGCCGGTCGACTTGCGGACTCCGGGCTCGTACGACGAGATCGCCATGAATTCGACGGTGTGCGGCAGGCTGACCTGACGCATCAAGTCTGTCAGGAACATCACACCACCGCGCAAGATACACAGCAGCACGAGCTCCTTGCCGACGTAGTCGCGGCTGATCATCGCGCCGAGCTCGGCGACACGGTCGCGGATCTGTTCGGCCGAGACAAGCACGCCGCCGAGGAATTCAGGCTGCCCCGGAGGCACGGGCTGGACGCTCGGCATCGCCGCGGGCCGACGGGGCACCGCATGATGCTGACGGGAGCGGGCCTCGTAGAGCTCGGCCGCGCCGACCGCCACCACCGGCTCATCGAAATAAGCCGGCTGGCCGTTGATCAGCCGTTGCGTGCGCGAGGCCTCCTCACCCGAGATCGCGCAGATCGCATGCAGCTTGTCGACCTGCTCGGCCACGGCCATCAACTGCGGCATCGGGCCGAAGGGCTCGCCGCGGAAGTCGGTGTCGAGCCCGGCCACGATCACGCGCAGGCCGCGGTCGGCCAGTTCATTCGCCAGCCCGACCACGCCGTAATCGAAGAACTGGGCCTCGTCGATCGCGACCACCGTCGTCTCGGGCTTGAGCAGCGGGGGGATGTCGGTGCTGCGCGCGACAGGCGTCGCCTCGAACTCGGTGCCGGCATGCGACGTGATCTTCTCGAGCCCGTAGCGGTTGTCGATCACGGGCTTGAAGACCTGTACCTGCTGGCGCGCGATTCGCGCGCGCCGCAACCGGCGGATGACTTCTTCGGTTTTGCCGCTGAACATCGAGCCAGTGACGATTTCGATGGAGCCGTTGGTGTGTTTCATAGGGGGCTAGGATACAACAAAACGCGGAGCAAAGAGCGAGGGGCGAAGAGCGAACTGTTTCGCTCCTCGCCCCTCGCTCTTCGCTCCGCAGGAAAACCGGACGAGCCGACGCTCAGGCCGCCTCGCCCTCGGTCGGGGCGGCCACGGGCTCCTCGGGCAGGAAGCCGCGCGAGCGCAGCCGCTTCTTCAGGTCGATGACCGACTTGCGGCCGATGCCCTCGATCGCCAGCAGGGCGTCGTCGCCGCTCTCGAGCTTGGCGACCACCTTGGCGATGGTGTCGAGACCGGCGTCGATCAGCGGATTCTCGATCCGGCCGCCAAGGCCGAGCATCGCGATCGGCTGGTCGGGCGAAGCCTTGGCGGCCTCGCGCTCGGCAACCTTGCTCTGGTACTGCGTGCGGGCCTCGAGCTTCTTGTAGAAGCGGTCGACCTGACCCTCGGTGTCGACGATGCGCTGCTCACCGGTGAAGAACGGGTGGCATTTGAAGCAGACGTCGGTCGTGATCCGCTCGCGGGTCGACCCGGTGGTCCAGGTGTTGCCGCACGAGCAAACCACTGTCGCGTTGACAAAATACTTGGGGTGGCCTTGAGCCTTCATGGTGTCCTCATGCCCCTCTCGAAAAAACCGCTTGCCTTCAACGTCGTGGGCGGGGCCAATTCACGACGCTCGTCGGCGGCGGTGCGACCGAATGCTGCGCGGTCGCGGCGCGCTTCAGCCTCAGGCTTCGGCGGCTTCAGCCGCCACAATCGAGACCTTCTTCTGCCCGTTGGGCAGCGTGTCGTACTTGACCAGGCCGTCGGCGACCGCGAAGAGCGTGTCGTCCTTGCCGATCATGACGTTCAGGCCCGGCTTGATCTTGGTGCCGCGCTGGCGGACCAGGATGTTGCCCGAGCGCACGGCTTCGCCGCCGAACTTCTTCACGCCGAGGCGTTGCGCATTGCTGTCACGACCGTTGCGGCTTGAGCCGCCGCCTTTTTTGTGAGCCATGGTGTCCTCTGTCAGCGGTCAGCGGTCAGCGGTCAGCGGTCAGCGCGTGGCTGAAAGCTGATACCTGATCGCTGACGGCTCTTATCCCGCAATCTCGTTGATCTTCAGCACGGTGTAGATCTGGCGATGCCCGCGCTTGCTGCGCTGGCGTTCCTTGGGCTTGTAGCGGAAGGAGAAGGTCTTCTCGCCCTTGGTCTCACCGACGACCGTGGCCTTGACTGTCGCGCCGTTGACGTTCGGGGTGCCGACCTTGACGGCCTCGCCGTCGGAGACCAGCAGCACCTGCTCGAAGGCGTAAGGGCTTCCCGGCTCGACAGCCAGGCGCTGAACCTGAACCGTCGCGCCTTCCTCGCAGCGGTACTGGTTGCCGCCGCTCTGGACGATCGCGTACTTCATAAGCTATGCTCCCATCTTCGCTTCGCCACTGCGCCCGGCATGGATCGACCGGCCCGGCCAGCGGGGAAGGTGGGCGCCGCACTTTTGCGGCGCTATCGACAAAGCCGCCCCGGCTTGTGTCACCGAGGCAACATTACAAGTATACCTAAAGCGCTTGCAACCTGTCAAATGACCCCGGACGGGGCGTGCTTCTACACCCTGGACGGCGCGCAGGGGCGGCGTCAGGCCTGCGAGGCCAGACGCGCGATCAGCTCGCGGGCGCCGGCCGCGTCAAGCGACTGGTCGAACCAGAACCCCTGGCCATGATCGCAGCCCAGTTCGTGCAGTCGGGTCGCCTGGCGTTCGGCCTCGATCCCCTCGGCGATCACCTCGAGACCGAACTCGTGGGCGAGCACCACAATGGTGCGCACGATCGCGCCTTTGTTCGACGCCACATCGTCGAGTCGCTCGACAAACGAGCGGTCGATTTTGAGCGCCTGGATTGGCAGGCTGTTCAGTAGATTGAGCGACGAGTAACCGGTGCCGAAGTCGTCGACATGGAGCCGCACACCCAGTTGGTGCAACCCCGCGATCTTCGCCAGGGCGGCGTCGCCATCGGCGATGACGTTTTCGGTGATCTCGACGCACAGACGGTCGGGGGCCAACCCGACTTCGGCCAGGATCGCGGTCACCTGCTCGACAAGATCGGGTTGCAGGAACTGGCGATTCGACAGGTTGACGCTGACGGTCAGCGGCGGGTCGGCTTGAGCCAATGCATCCCATTCGCACGCAGCCTGGGCGGCCTGTCGCAGCACCCCCCAGCCGATCGGGATGATCAACCCGGTCTCTTCCGCAAGGCCCAGGAACTCACTCGGCCCAAGCAGCCCGCGTGACGGGTGGTGCCAGCGCACAAGCGCCTCGAAACCCCTCAAGCGGCGCTGCCCAAGAGACATGATCGGCTCGAACACCACGCGAAACTCATGCCGCTCCACGGCGCGCCAGAGCTCGGTCTCGAGTTGCATCGATGCCACCACCCGGCGGTGCATCTCCGAGTCGAACAACACATAGCGACCCTGGCCCAGGTCCTTGGCGCGATAGAGCGCGACATCGGCGTCACGAAGCACATCTTCGGCCGCTTGATAGTCGGGCGTGCTGACGACGATGCCGATGCTGGCCGAGGTGAACACATCGCGGCCATTGACGATGAAAGCCGCGCCGAGTTGCTCGCCGATGCGTTGCACGGCGCGCATGACGTCACCCGCATCGGCGACATCGGTGACCAGAATCGCGAACTCGTCGCCCCCAAGACGGGCGATGGCGTCCTGCGCCCGTAGACACAGCCTGAGGCGCTGGGCGATCTGGACAAGAAGCTGGTCGCCCACCAGATGGCCGAGGCTGTCGTTGACGATCTTGAACCGGTCGAGGTCGAGCAGCAGGACGGCGAACCGCTCTTCGGGATGGCGTTTGGCGCGCTCACAGGCCGCGGCCAGCCGCTCCATGAACCCGACGCGGTTCGAGAGACCGGTGAGGACGTCGTGCAGCGCAAAGAAGCGAAGCTGTCGTTCGCTTTCGATCCGACCCGAGATATCGCGGAAGGTGAGCACAAGCCCGAGCGCCGTCTCGTCATCGGCATCCCGGATCGGGGCGATGCCGTACTCGAGCGCGATCCGCGCGCCGCCGCGTACGGTGAGATAGCCAAGCCGGAGGTCGGTCTGCGGCTCTTTCTGCAGTGCGTCCTCAATCAGCTGCGGCAAGGCCTGCCCTTCTTCGCCCGAGTGGAGCTCCAGGACGCGCTCGACCGGTTGGCCGATGGCCTCGGTCAGCGCCCAGCCGGTCAGCAGCTCGGCCATCGGGTTCATCAAGACGATCTGGCCAACGGGGTCGGTCGCGACGACGGCGTCGTTGATACTGCGCAGGGTTGCGCTAAGCCAGCGTTCAAGGCGCCGCAGCCGCGCGTCGGCGGCGTGTTTGTGGAGCGCGATCTCGATCGCGATGCGCAACTCGCGATCCTCGAAAGGCTTCAACACATAGCCGTACGGCGAGGTGTTCTTCGCCCGGCGGAGCGTGCCATCGTCGGAGTGGGCTGTCAGAAAGACAACAGGCACCGCATGACGGTTCTGGACTCGTTCGGCGGCCGCGATGCCGTCGAGGTCGCCTCGCAAATGGATATCCATCAACACAAGGTCGGGCTCGACCTGCGCGACCCGATCGAGCGCCTCGGCCGCCGAACGGGCGATCGCCGGCACCTGATAGCCCCAACGCGTCAACGTGCGCTCGAGATCCCGCGCAACGATGGCGTCGTCCTCGACGACTACGATTTTGTGATCGGTCATGCCTGACCTGTTCGGTGAAATCTTCCTGACATTGTATGAAATCGTTTCCTAACCCGATATTGACAATTGTCAGGGTATTTCTGCGGGTCGTCATGTATGCCCCGTCAGACGATCCCGCGAGCCTGGGCCCAGAAGCGACTCTACAACAGGTCGAACCCCCAAAACGGCTTGTTGAGGCCTTGGGGCTCAAGACGGGTTGGCGTGTTGTACAATCCTGCCACTCAGCCGCTCACAGGGGGAACGCAAAGATGACTCCTGCGTCGAATCGCCGACCCGAGGGTGACACCGACCCGACGACCCTCGATCCTGAAGCCCCGAGCTATATCGTCGGAATCGGCGCATCAGCTGGCGGTCTCGAGGCGCTCGAGCGACTCCTCAAGGCCATGCCGTCCGACAGCGGCATGGCCTTCGTCGTCATTCAGCACCTCTCGCCCGACTTTCGCAGCCTGATGGACGAGTTGCTGGCTCGTCACACCTCGATGGCGATTCGCCGCGTCGACGAGCCCACAACCGTGGCGCGCAACACGGTCTATCTGCTGCCGCCGCGCAAAGAAATGACGATCGTAGGGCGCACGCTCGAGGTGCAGGATCGGCCGCTCGATCAGGCGCTCAGCCTGCCGATCAATCTCTTCTTCCGTTCGTTGGCACGGGAAGCGACGGATCGCGCCGTCGCGATCGTGCTCTCGGGCACCGGCACCGACGGCAGCGCCGGCCTGATCGACATCCACGAGCTCGGCGGTCTTGTGCTGGTGCAAAGCGAGGAGACGGCGAAATTCGGCGGCATGCCGCGGAGCGCCATCGACACCGGACTTGTCGATGCGGTGCTGTCGCCCGAGGAGATGCCGGCTGTACTGCTTGCCTATGCCCGCAACCCGGCCGCTCCGCTCCTCGCCCAACGCTCGGATCTGCTCGGGGCCGAGCCGCTCGCCGGAATGCCGCTGATCATCGATCGCTTGCGTGATGCGTACGGCATCGACTTCAACCAATACAAACCGGCCACGATCTCGCGTCGCATCGATCGCCGTTTGGCCCTGGGCGATTACTCAAGCCTGCAAGCCTATGTCGAACGCGTCAGCACCGACCCGAACGAACTCGAGCTGCTTTACAAAGACCTGCTGATCGGTGTGACCCGCTTCTTTAGAGATCCGGAAGCCTACGAGATCCTCCAGACCCAGATCATCCCCACCCTGGTCGAGGCTGCCGCCCCGGATGACGAGATCCGCATCTGGGTGCCCGGCTGCGCCACGGGCGAGGAGCCGTACTCGCTGGCGATCCTGTTCCACGAATACTTGCAACAGACCCGGCGCCAGACCACGATCCGGATCTTTGCATCGGATGTGCATCGCGAATCGCTGCATATCGCCTCCGAGGGGCTGTATCCCGAGGCAAGCCTCGAGGAGATGTCGCCCGAGCGCCGGGCTCGTTTCTTTGTGCGCGAGGGGCGAAGCTATCGGGTGCACAGCGATCTGCGACGGACGTTGATCTTTTCGCCCCAGAACCTCATCAAGGACCCGCCGTTCACCAAGATGGACCTGGTGAGTTGCCGCAACGTCTTGATCTACTTCCAACCCCAGGCGCAGCTCCGCGCGCTCTCTGCGTTTCACTTCGCGCTCAAGCTCAATGGCGTGCTCGTGCTCGGCCCGAGCGAGGGCCCGGGTGATCTTGCGGCTGAGTTCGCCGTGATCGACCGCCAGTGGAAGGTTTACCGCAAGATCCGAGATACGCGTTTGCCGCTCGATCTGCGGCTGAACCTCTCCCCGGGGCTGGTGCGCAGCCCGAGCCGGCTGCTGCTGCCCGGCGATCTACGGCTGTCGCGCGCGTACGAGACGCTGCTTAACCGCTACGTCCCGACCGGCGTGTTGATCAACGAACAACGCGAGGTGATGCACGTCTTCGGCGACGCCGATCACTTCTTGCGCACGCCGAGCGGGCGCATGACCCAGGATATCGTCGGCATGGTCCGCGGTGATCTGCGGATCGCGCTGGCTTCGGCGATCCAGTCGGCGGTCAAGCGCGGCGAGAAAGTGATCTTCAAAGGGGTGCGGCTCCAAGATCGAGAGGGGCGCGGTGAGGCCGCGATCAGCCTGACGGTCGACCCGCTCTACGACAAAGCGACGGGCTCGACCTTCATGTACGTCCTGTTCCAGGAAGAGCGGCGGTTGGCGCCGCCCGAGGTCGAAACCGCCGAAGAGTTCGAGGCCGGCGTCGAGACCGAGGAGCGGGTTCAGCAGTTGGAGCATGAGTTGCAGCACACCAAGGAGTCGCTGCAGTCGACTGTCGAGGAGCTCGAGACAAGCAACGAAGAGTTGCAGTCGTCCAACGAGGAATTGCTGGCGGCAAACGAGGAGCTGCAGAGCACGAATGAAGAGCTGCACTCGGTCAACGAAGAGCTCTACAGTGTCAACGCCGAGCACGAACAGAAGATCCACGAACTGATCGCGGCGACCAACGACCTCAACAACCTGATTCGATCGACCGAGATCGGCACGATCTTCCTCGATCGCGCCCATCGCGTGCACCTCTTCACCCCGGTGGCGGCCCGGATCTTCAATCTGCTGCCCCAGGATGTCGGGCGCGACATCCGGCATATCACGTACCGCGTTCGCGACGACGATATCGTGGCCGCGATCGAGGCGGTCAGCGGCGACCCGAGCGTGAACGAGCGCAAGGTGGTCGGCCCGAACGGGCGCACTTACCTGCGCCGAGTGATGCCCTATTGGGACGAGAACAACCAATCAGCCGGCGTGGCCATCACGTTCGTCGATATCACCGAGTTGTTGGCCGCCGAGCGCCAGTTGCAGTTGAGCGATTTCTCCGTCAATCAGGCATCGGTGCCGACCCTGTGGTTCGACTCCGACGGCCGGGTGCTCCGCGTCAACCGGGCCGGTTGTCAGATGCTCGGATACGCTGAGCCCGAGTTGATCGGCAAGCGTTTCGCCGATCTCTGCCCCGACGCGGCCGAGACGATCTGGTCGGAGCCCGGCACGCGGTTGCCCGCCGGTGGGATGGGGGCGCTCGAGGCAACGCTGCAGCGACGAGATGGGGCGGTCTTCCCGGTCGAGCTTGACGTCAATCACGTGACCTTCGAAGGGCGCGACTATAGCTTCATTTTCGCGCGCGACGTCACCGAACGACGCCGTAACGAACAGGTCATTCGCCGCAGCGAGCAACTCTATCGGTCGACGTTCGACCTCGCGACAGTCGGCCTCGCGCACCTGGCGCCTGATGGGCGGTTCCTCAAAGTCAACCAGCGGCTGTGCGCGTTCTTCGGGTACACGGCTGACGAGTTACTTGAGTTGACCGAGGCCGAGCTGACCCACCCGGATGATGTCGGCCAGACCTATCTCGGCCGCGGGCTGGACTTCGAGTATGTCAAGCGCTACATCCGCAAGAACGGGAAGCTGGTCTGGGGTCACATGCACGGCACGCCGATCGACGAGAACGCCGCGACCGGGGGGTTCTCGCTGTGCGTCCTGATCGACGTCACCGAGCAGAAGGAAGCCGAGGATTCGTTGCGCAAGAGCGAGGCTCGCTTCCGCGGCCTTGTCGAGAGCGGGCCGCAGGCGATCGTCATGACGACCACCGATGGACGCATCGTGCTGGTCAACACGGCGGCTGAGCGTTTGCTCGGGTATCGCCGCGACGAGTTGATTGCCCGGTCGGTCGAGATCCTCGTGCCGGCCGCCGCCGCCGCCGGCCATGTCGAACTGCGACGCGAGTACAGCCTGGCGCCGTTGCCGCGTCCGATGGGGCGCGATCGCTTCCTCAATGCCCGGCATCACGATGGACATGATGTGCCCGTCGAGATCGGCCTGAGCACGCTTCAGCTTCACGACGAGACCTACGTGCTGGCCGTGATCGTCGACATCACCGATCGTCGCCAGGCCGCGCAGGCCATTCAGGAATCACTGCGCGAGAAGGAGACCCTGCTCAAAGAGATCCATCATCGGGTCAAGAACAACATGCAGTTGATCTCGAGCCTGCTGCGGCTCCAGTCGGACTACGTGACGAGCCCCGAGGCGCTGGCGGTTTTTCACGAGGCGCAGAGCCGGGTGCGCTCGATGGCCTTGATCCACGAAAAACTCTATCAGGCAAGCAGCCTCGCGCGGATCGAGTTCTCGGAGTATGTCCACAGTCTGGTCCGGATCCTGATGCAGACCTATGCCGCGGACCCCGGGCGGATCAAGGTCTCCGTTGACGCGGATCCGATCGAGGTGAGCGTCGATGTGGCGATCCCGCTCGGGTTGATCCTCAACGAATTGATCACGAACAGTTTGAAGCATGCTTTTGCGCCGACGCAGCCCGGAACCGTGACGATCGTGTTGGATCGGCCGACATCGGGTCAGGTGCGTCTGATCGTCAACGACGACGGGCGGGGCTGGCAGCCGGGGTTCGAGTGGCGCGCGGCACCAAGCTTCGGGCTGCATCTGGTCGCGATCCTGACCGAGCAATTGCAGGGCGACATCGAGGCCGTTGGCAGCAACGGGGTGACCTTCAAGCTGACCGTGCCGCTGGGCGAGATCTGATGGCGCACGCGGTGCGCAAAGGCTATGGCTCGGCGATGAGATGCAGGTGGAGCTGTGGGACGTCCTGATAGGCGCCGCCGTTAAGCACGAGCCGATAGCGTTCCAGGTGTAGCGATCGGGCGACCTCGGCTGCAGTCGCGACAAGGCCCCCGGCCGGGTTGGGTTCTTCGGGCGCCAGGTCGGCCAGCGCACGCACAGCCTGCTTTGGCACGATCAAGATATGCACGGGGTAGGCCGGACGGGGGTGCCAGAAGGCGATCTCCGTTGCAGTCTCGCTCAAGCGTCGCAGCGGCAACCAGCGACTGTGGCGGGCGAACAGCCAGCCGATCAGGCCGCCGACAGCACGCCAGCGCGCCAGGCGCAGAATCAGCGCACTAAACATCCGGGCCCGGATCGTCCGCCTGGGCTTCCGCACGATCGTCCGCCCCCGCCGGCGCAGTGACCGCCACAAGTCGGGTGGTCGGCGAGTCGAGCAGGAGCCCTGTGCGATGGTAACGAGCGCCGGCGCTCTCGAGCCCAAGTGCATCGACGACCTCCTCGGGCCGGCCGGTGGCCGCATCGCGCGCGGCCAACTGCATCGTTAGCGTTTGCGGCGCAGGGGCCGGCTCGAGCGACTCGATCAAGGGGCGGAGGTCGTAGGCTTTGTCGCGCCGGGTGCGCGGCAGCGCCGTTTGCGCCAACAAGGCGCTCACTCGCTCAGCGAGGTCCGGCGCCGGGCCAGCCAGGGTCACGGTGTACGTTGCCGAACGCAAGAGCACCTGAAGCGGCGGCCAACGATCGTCGATCACGGAGGCCCCGAGCAGGCTCAGACCGGGCGGCGCGGCACCGTGCAGGGCGTCGAGCGCGGCCTCGGCCGCCAGATCCTGTTCAAGCCAGATGTCGGCCAGTTCGGCGGCCGATGTGAAGCCGAGGGGCAGCGCGCCGGCAAGCTGGATGCGGGGCTGTGGGTGATATCCCTGGGTGTAGGCGAGCGGCAGACGCGCGCGTCGGAACGTGCGCTCCCAGGCGCGATGCAGATCGAGATGACCGGTGAAGCGCATGGCCTCACCCTTAGAAAAAGTGACTCGAAGTCTCACGGCGAGATTGTAGCCTAGTCAGCGGCCGCCACTTGCGGGCCATCCGTTCAGTCTGCGGCGACCGGTTCGGCGGCGGCCCGCCGCAAGTGCTTGGGCCTGACCTCCGGGCACTCCCAGGCGTTGGCCGGGGTCTCCATCCGCAGCGATGTGAATTTGGGCAAGATCCCACAGGCGAAGCAGCGCTGGCGACAGTCGATACGCGTCTGGCCGCGCAGGCTCCAGCGATAGTCCTCGGCCAGGTACGACTTCTTGACCGCGATGTCGATGTGCTCCCACGGGAACGTCTCGTCGATCAGACGCTCGCGGTGGGTGTAAAAGCGCGGATCGAGGCCACACTCGGCGAACGATTCGAGCCAGGCTGTGTAATTGAAATGCTCCTGCCAGGCGTCGAAGCGCACGCCGCGGCGATGCGCGGCCTCGAGCACGGCGCCCAGGCGGCGGTCACCGCGCGAGAACCAGGCCTCGAGCTGGGTCTCCTCGGGACCGTTCCAGTTGAGCTTGAGCCCGGGGCCGCGCAACTCGCGCTTGAGCAGCGCCTGCTTGGCCCGGATCTGCTCGATCGAATCGCACGCTACCCACTGGAACGGCGTATGCGGCTTTGGCACAAAGGTGCTCACGCCGGCAGTCACGCTGACCTTGTTGCCCACGTACTTGCGACCTTCGTCGCGCACGCGTTTGCAGACGTCGGCGATGGCCTGCACGTCTTCGAGCGTCTCGGCCGGGTGCCCGATCATGAAGTACAGCTTGACATGGGTCCAGCCGCGTTCGAACACAGACCGCACGGTCTCGAGCAGCTGTTCGGTCGATACCGGTTTGTTGATGATCTCGCGCATCCGCTCGGTCGCCGCCTCTGGGGCAAAGGTGAAACCCCCGCGTTTGTTGTCTTTGAGCGCCTCCATGAGCTCGACCGACGCGCTCTCGATACGCAGCGAGGGCAGCGACACGCTTAGGTGCTTGCCCGCAAAGCGTTCGCCGACCTTGCGCACCAGGTCGACCACGTCGCCGTAATCTGACGACGAGAGAGAGAGCAGCGCGATCTCCTCGAAGCCCGTGTTCTTCAGGCCTTCTTCGAGCGCGTTGAGGATCGTCTCGACACGGCGCTCCCGCACCGGGCGGGTGACCATGCCGGCATGACAGAAGCGGCAGCCGCGCGTGCAGCCGCGCATGATCTCGACCGGGTATCGGTTGTGGATCGTCGCGATATACGGCACGATCAGGCGCGTGGGCGGCGGCGGCAACACGGGCACGATCCGCTTGAGCACCTTGGCGGGTGCCGCCGGGTCGAGCGGCACGACGGCGGCCACGGTTCCGTCATCGTTGTACTCGGGCCGGTACAGCGCGGGCACGTACACGCCCCAGATCCCGGCCAGGCTGCGGAGCAGATCCTGCTTGGGCGCATTGCTCGCCTTCCAGGCGCTGAGGACCTTGAGGATGTCGAAGATCACGTCCTCGCCCTCGCCGATGACGAAGGCATCGATGAAGTCGGCCATCGGCTCCGGGTTGTAGGCGCTATGCCCGCCGACGATGAACAGCGGCATCGTGCGCGGGTCGCGTTCGACGGCCCGCAGCGGCAAACCGGCGAGATCGATGAAGTTGATGGCGTTCGAGTACAACTGTTCGTACGGGATCGAAAGCCCGACCAGGTCGAAGTCACGGACCGGCCGTTTGCTTTCCAGGGCGAACAGCGGCAGCCCGGCCGCACGCATCGCGGTCTCCATATCCGACCAGGGGACATACGCGCGCTCCGCCAGAAGATCGGGCCGCTTGTTGATCAGGTCGTAGAGGATCGCCAGGCCCAGGTTGGGCGTGCCGATCTCGTACGTATCCGGGAATGCCAGGCAAACCTTGAGATCGACGCCCGACCAGTCTTTCGTGATCGAGTTCAGCTCGCCGCCCGTGTAGCGGCCCGGTTTGCCGACGGTGGGCAGGATGCGCTCGAGCGCCATGGAGAGATATTCAGGAGTCATTAGGGAAGATTATAAGGCGTCAGGCGTCAGGTGTCAGGTGTCAGAGGGCGGATCGCCCGGCGACGGGGCGCGGCGATCATGGGCGGGGCCGCCGGGCGTGGGCCGTCGGGCGACGGGGCGCGGCGATGATGGGTGGGCCGTCGGGCGACGGGGCGCGGCGATGATGGGTGGGCCGTCGGGCGACGGGGCGCGGCGATGGTGGGCGGATCGTCGGGCGACGGGGCGCGGCGATGGTGGGCGGAT
>Ga0209573_1004809_pt1 | contig 12908 bp, 12 predicted proteins | sample TNRBio252014_DNA_FD_185870 | JGI IMG/M metagenome (GOLD analysis project Ga0209573, IMG submission 185870) | Wastewater treatment Type I Accumulibacter community from EBPR Bioreactor in Madison, WI, USA - TNR Reactor_6/25/2014_ DNA (SPAdes)... | ecosystem: Engineered > Bioreactor > EBPR >...
CATTCCACCGCCGGATTGTCCAGCAACCGATAGGCCGCTTTGGTCTCCGGCCAGCCCCCGCAGGCCCGCGGGATGCTCCCGGTCGGCTGGGCCGACCGACTCGTCCACCAACCGGATCAAGCGCTGGGTCCGCCGCGCATCTCCCAACGCTAGATCGTGAAACTCTACTTGTGCCCAACTCATGCCACACGCCTGACGCTTGATGAAAAATTACATCTTAACAATGAGTTGGGATTTGTGGGTAATCGGATGCGATCAGAAGTCATGAACAACTGGCCCTTTTCATCCGCCTTTTACCCCTCGGTGGAAATCCGTCGCATGTCGTGCCAGAATTGAACGCAAGGGTGCTGCTGAGTTAGCTTACGGTGAAACCAGCATCCGAACCCTGTCAAGGGAAATAACCGAAATCCGGGCATCGAGAGCATATTCCTGTTGCCCCGGATAGATGACCCACAACAGATGCTCCAGGCCGAGATCCTCGATGGCGGCCTGCATCGAACGGGTCTGGCTAGGGGCATCGGCGTCTTTGAACTTGAAGCCATAGCGTTTGCCCTTGATCAGAGCCAGCAGATCCAATTCCGCACCGCCGTGAGTCGCCCAGAAATAGGTATCGCGAGTTCTCAACGTCCCGATGACGTGCTCCAAGGCGAAACCCTCACACGATGCGCCGAGCTTCGGGTGTCCGTGCAGATCGACGAAGCCGATTCTCCCGGCCAGTGATTCCGATACCCCTTGACCAGATAAGGAGAAGCGGATTCAGAAGCAGAATATCCTTGAAAATCGCGCTATCAAGTGAGGATTTTCAAGGATTTTTGATTACTGAACCATTGATGGCGACCATACGGATGGCCACCGACCTGCGCTGGTCCGGCTTAGGCCAGCGGCATCCCGATGATCGCTCACCGCATCGAAACCACGTTCCCGCAGCAGCGCCGGAACCGCCTCGCCCTGATCGTAACCGTGTTCCAGCAACAGCCAGCCGCCTGGTTTCAAATGATTCGGCGCTTGGACGATGATCGTCCGCAAGGCATCCAGCCCATCTGCGCCGCTCACCAGCGCCGCCGCCGGCTCGAACTGCAATTCGCCTTGTCGCCAGCGAGGATCAGTGGCGGCGACATAGGGCGGATTGGCGGCGATCAAGTCGAACCGCTCGTTCCCCAGCGGCGAGCACCAGTGGCCTTCCCTGAATTCCACGTTGCGAATTCCCAACCTCTGGGCATTGCGCCGGGCGATGGTCAACGCCGCCAGACTTTGGTCGGTGGCGACGATCCGCGCCATGGGCCGCTCCACCGCCAACGCCAAGGCAATCGTACCGCTGCCCGTGCCAAGATCGGCTGCCGCGACTTGCCGATTCGCCGGCAACCGCGCTAGCGCCAGTTCCACCAACAGTTCGGTTTCCGGGCGGGGAATCAGCGTGTCGGGAGTGACTTCCAGGTCCAGCGACCAGAATTCCCGCCGACCGAGGATGTAAGCGACTGGTTCGCCGCTCGACCGGCGTTCCAGCCAGGCGGCGAAGCGGTCGGCCTGCGCTGGCGCAAGCGTTCGTTCCGGCCAGGCGTGCAAGTAACTGCGGGGTCGGTCCAGCGCCGCCGCCAGCAGAATTTCGGCGTCCAGACGCGGCGTCTCGCTGACTTCAGCCAGGCGCCGGGCGGCGTTATCCCGTAACCCGCGGAGCGTCGGCGCGCTCACTCAGCCAGCGCCGCTAACTGATCGGCCTGATATTCCTGAATCAGCGGATCGATGATGGGATCGAGATTTCCGGCCAGAATGTCGCCCAACTTGTAGAGCGTGAGGTTAATGCGGTGGTCGGTGACCCGCCCCTGCGGAAAGTTGTAGGTGCGGATGCGCTCGGAGCGGTCGCCGCTGCCGACCAGCAGTTTTCGGGTCTGGGCCTGGGCGCTCTGCTGCTTCTCCCGCTCGCCCGCCAGCAGTTTTGCTTGGAGCAGGGACATCGCCCGCGACCGGTTCTTGTGCTGGGAACGCTCGTCCTGGCACTCCACCACGATGCCGCTGGGCAGATGGGTGATGCGGATGGCCGAATCGGTCTTGTTGACGTGCTGGCCGCCCGCCCCGGAAGCGCGATAGGTGTCGATGCGCAAGTCGCCGGGATTGATCTCGATCTGCTCAACCTCGGCCAACTCCGGCAGAATCGCCACGGTGGCGGCGGAAGTATGGATGCGGCCCTGCGCCTCGGTGACCGGCACCCGCTGCACCCGGTGCGCCCCGGATTCGAATTTCAGCCGCGAATACGCGCCCTGACCGATGACGCGGGTGATCGCTTCCTTATAGCCGCCGTGCTCGCCCGGACTTTCGCTGAGGATTTCCCACTGCCAGCCGCGCAGTTCGGCATAACGGCCATACATCCGCAACAGATCGCCGGCGAACAGCGCCGCCTCGTCGCCCCCCGTGCCGGCGCGGATTTCCAGGAACACGTTGCCGGCGTCGTGCGGGTCGCGCGGCAGCAGCAGCAATTGCAGCGCCCGCTCCTGTTCGGCGCGACGGGCTTCGGCCTCCAGCGCTTCGTCCTGGGCCAGGGCGCGCAGGTCCGGGTCGCTGTCCCGACTCATCTCGTGGGCTGCGTCCAAATCGTCCAGCACCCGGCGATAGGTCCAAAACCCGCGCGCCACCGGCTCCAGTTGAGAATATTCCACCGACAGGGCGCGGAACTGATCGCTGTCGCCGATGATTGCGGGTTCGGCCAGCAACGCGCCGACCTCCTCGTGCCGGGAGGCCAACCGCTCCAGCTTGGCCAGCATGGATGAATTCATCGGCAGGGATTTCCGCCGTTCAGGCGGTACAGGTTCTTGATCAGGTTCAACATGTCGGCGTCGCCTTGAGCGGCAGCCTCGCGCAGGCCGGCGCAGGGCGAGTGAATGAGCTTGTTGGTCAGGAGGTTGGCGAGCAGGTCCAGCACCTCGGCCGGATTTTTGCCTTGGGCCAGTTGCCGCCGGGCGCGGGCCAGGGCCTCGTCGCGGACGGCCTCGGCCTGCTGGCGCAGGGCGCGGATGCTGGCGACGCTATCCTGAGCGCGCAGCCAGCCCATGAAGTGCTCGACCTGATGATCGATGATCTCCTCGGCTTGTTCGGCGGCGGCCTCCCGGGAACGCAAGTTCTCCTGGATGATGTCCTTGAGATCGTCCACCGTGTACAGGTACACGTCGTCCAAGTCGGCGACTTCCGGATCGATATCGCGCGGCACCGCCAAATCCACCACGAACATCGGTCGACGGCGACGCTGTTTCAGGCAGGTCCGGACCCGCGCTGCGTCCAGCATAAAACCGGGGCTGGCGGTGGCGGCGATGACGATATCGGCCTCGCCCAGATGGGCGGGAATTTCGTCCAGGGCGATGGCGTAGCCGTCGAACGGCGCGACCAGGGCGTGCGCCCGCTCCAGGGTGCGATTGGCGACGATCAGCCGGCCCACGCCGTTTTCGTGCAAATGACGGGCGACCAGTTCGATGGTGTCGCCCGCGCCAATCAGCAGCGCGGCGCGCTTGGGCAGGTCGGCGAAAATCTGCTTGGCCAGACCCACCGCCGCGAACGCCACCGATACCGGGCTGGCGCCGATACGGGTGTCGGTGCGCACCTGCTTGGCCACCGCGAAGGTATGCTGGAACAATCGTTCCAGCCGGGCACCCAAGGTTCCCGCGCCGTTGGCGGCCTGATAGGCGGCTTTCACCTGACCGAGAATCTGCGGTTCGCCCAGCACCAGCGAATCCAGCCCGGAAGCGACTCGCAGAATATGGCGCACCGCCTGCTGGTCGGTATGCCGGTACAGATAGGGTTGTAAATCCACTGTCCGCAGCAGGTGATAATCGCCCAGCCACTCCACCACTTGACCACCATCTCGGTCGTTCAGGCCGCAATACAGTTCGGTACGATTGCAGGTCGACAGAATGGCCGCTTCGCGGGCGCCGCCACGGTCGAGCAGATCCCGCAAGGCGTTGCCCACCCGATCGGGCGCGAACGCCACCCGTTCGCGCACGCCGACGGGAGCGGTCCGGTGATTGAGGCCAAGAGTCAGAAGAAGCATTGAAGCGCGGTCGGATAAAGCCGGAAAATTAAAGTCATTCTGCGGGATAAAACCGGTGAATGGCAAGGTCATACCGCCATTGGATTATACTGTGAAAGGGCGGTGGCTCCGTGGGTGCGAACGGTCGCGCCGCGCGATGAAGACCGACGTTCCGCTTTTGCCCCCACTCCGTTTCGCGCGGCCTTCCCAGCCGCGAACCATGACGCGCGCTGGTAATGAACAGACTTTTGAAAGCATTGGGTTTGAGTGGCCTGCTGTTGAGCGGCTGCGCCACCGTGGTGGACGCGCAGGCGCCGGCCGAGTCGGAATTTCCGATCCGACCCGTCATGCGGCCCAGCCCCCGCGCCGAGTTGATGTATCAGGTGCTGGCGGCGGAACTGGCCGGCAAGCGCGACCTATTGAACGTGGCGCTGGACCATTACCGCCAGTTGGCTGCCGCCAGCGACGATCCCCAGGTGGCCGAACGGGCGACGATGCTGGCGCTGCTGATGAAGGACAACACCACCGCCCTCGAATTGGCGCGACGCTGGCGCGCGCTGGCCCCGGCCAGCGACCCGGCCCGCCAAGCGCTGGCGCTGGCGCTGCTGCGCAACGGCCAGGTGGACGAAGCCGCTCCCTACCTTGAAGCGGTGCGACAGATCGCCAGCAAGAAGGACCAGCAGCAGGGTTTCGCCACGGTGGCTTCGCTGCTGAGTCAGGTGGACGACAAGCAGGCGGCCCTGCGGGTGATGCGGCAGTTCGGCGACCGTTATCCGCGTTCAGCTTTCGCCCAGTACTATCAGGCGATGCTGGCCGCTGCCGCCGGCGACCGCGCGCTGGCGCTGGCCAGCCTGGACCGGGCGCTGGTCCAGAATCCCAGGATGGTTTTGGCCCATCTGTTGCGCACCCGCCTGCTGATGGATCAGGGCGACCGCCAGGCGGCGCTGGTGGGCCTGGCCAAGGCGGTCGCCATCCTGCCGCGCGACCGCAGCCTGCGCATGAATTACGCCCGCCTGCTGGTGGACGCCGGGCAACTGGACAAGGCCCGCCGCGAGTTCGCCACCCTGCTCAACCAGAATCCCAAGGATACCGATTCCGTCTACGCGCTGGGGGTGTTGGCGACCGAAACCCGCCAGTTCGATCTGGCCGAGAGCTATTTCCTGGAACTGATCAAGCGCAATGTCCGGTTGGCGGACACCTATTTCGAACTGGGCCGGATCGAGGAGCAGCGCGGCAACTACGCCAAGGCCAACGAGTGGTACGGACGGGTGTCCGGCGAGGAGCGTTACCTGACGGCCCAGTTGCGCAAGGGCATCATGCTGGCCAAGACGGGCGAAACCGTTGCTTTCGCCCAGCATTTCGAAACTCTGCGCCGCGACCAGCCGCAAAACAGCATCACCCTGTATCTGGCCGAGGCCGAGGCGTTGCGCGAGGCCGACCGCTATCAGGAGGCTTTCGATGCCCTGGAGCGGGGACTGGCGCTGCACCCCAACGACAAGGACTTGCTGTACGCGCGGGCGCTGGCGGCCGAGAAGCTCGACCGGCTGGACGTGCTGGAACGGGATCTGCGCGCCATTCTCGCCGCCGACCCCAAGAACGGGCAGGCACTCAACGCGCTCGGCTATACCCTGGCCGACCGCACTACCCGCTATCCGGAAGCGCTGGGCTACATCGAGCAGGCGCTGGCGCTGTTGCCCGACGATGCCGCCGTGCTCGACAGCATGGGCTGGGTGCAGTACCGGCTGGGCGACCTCGCCAAGGCGCTGGAGTACCTGCGCCGGGCCTATCAGGCCAATCCCGACGCCGAAATCGCCGCGCACCTGGTCGAGGTGCTCTGGGCCAGCGGTCAGCGCGAGGAGGCCAAAAAGATCTGGCGGGAGGCGCTGCGGAAAAATCCCGACAGTTCCCAACTGCTCAAGCTCAAGGAAAAGTTGGGCGAGTAGCCGCCACCCATGAATCCTTGCCCCCTGTTCCGCGCCGCTCTGCTGGTGGTTGTTCTCATCGCGCCGCTGTTCGGCTGCGCGATCCCGCCCGTGACTTCTTCAGAGGCCGCAACCGCCTGGACCGCCCGACAAAGCCGGCTGGCGCGGTTAACCACCTGGCAGGCCGAGGGCCGGATTGGCGTCGTCAGCGGCCAAGAGGGCTGGCACGCCAATTTCCAGTGGGCGCAACAAGGCCCCAGCTATCGCATTGATTTGATTGGCCCGCTCGGTCAAGGTCGGGTGATTGTTGAGAGTGATGGGTCGCAGGTGCGCATTCAGACGCAGGACGGTCAGCACTGGACGGCCCCCGATGCCGACGCCCTGCTGGAACAAAGCCTCGGCGTGCGCCTGCCGGTGAACGGCCTGCGCTACTGGGCGCGGGGTCTGCCCGAACCCGGTTCAACCCCCACGCTGCAAACCGATGCCCAGGGCCGGCTAACCCGGCTGGAGCAGAACGGCTGGGTTATCGAATATCCGGCCTACGCGCCGACCTCCATTCTTAATCTCGACCTGCCCGAACGCATCGTCGCCCGGCGCCAGGACTTGAGCGTCAAGCTGGTGATCGAGCAATGGACGCTGTAGCGCCCGATCCCGCCGCTTGGCCCGCGCCCGCCAAGCTGAATCTGATGCTGCGCATCGTCGGCCGGCGAGCGGACGGCTACCACCTGCTGCAAACGGTATTTCAGTTCCTGGATCGCGGCGACTGGCTGTGGTTTGACCTGCGCGACGACGGTCTGATCGAGCGGGCCAGCACAGTTCCCGGCGTGCCGGCGGCGGCCGATTTAACCGTGCGCGCTGCCCACCTGCTGCAACGGGCCGCCGGCGTTCGCCGAGGTGTGACGATTCGCATCGCCAAGCGCCTGCCGATGGGCGGCGGGCTGGGCGGCGGCAGTTCCGACGCCGCCACCACCCTGGTTGCGCTCAACCATCTCTGGCGCACCGACCTGACTCTGGCGGAACTGGCCGACCTCGGTTTAACCCTGGGCGCCGACGTGCCGGTATTTGTCCATGGCCGGGCGGCTTGGGCCGAGGGCGTGGGCGAACGGCTGACGCCGGTGGATTTGGCCGAGCCATGGTTCGTAGTGCTGATCCCCGCCTGTCATGTCGCCACCGGCGCGGTGTTCGCTGACCCGGATTTGACAAGAAATTCCTCGCCCATCACAATAACCGACTTCGTGGCGGGCGCGGGCGGCAACGATTGCGAGGCGGTGGTTTACCGTCGCTATTCGGAAGTGGCCGCCGCCGCAAGCTGGCTGGCGCAATTCGGCCAAGCCCGGCTGACTGGCACCGGCGCGTGCGTGTTCGCCGCCTTCTCGGACGCCCCCGGCGCCGAACGGGTGCTGGCTGGGCTGCCCACCGGCTGGACCGGTTTCGTCGCGCGGGGCTGCAACCGCTCGCCGTTGCACGAATATCTGGCGCGGCGACCAACCGCGTCCATCTAAACACCTCCAAGTTTCTTGGGCCGTCGCCAAGCGGTAAGGCACCGGATTTTGGATCCGGCATTCCCAGGTTCGAATCCTGGCGGCCCAGCCATCTTACCCAGCAGAACAGATCGACAGTGGGGGAACAGGTCGTGTACGAAGGTCGAATGATGGTATTCGCGGGTAATGCCCATCCGCGTCTCGCCAGCGAGATCGCTAGCCACCTGCAACTACCCCTCGGCCAAGCCATCGTCGACCGGTTCAGCGATGGCGAGGTCATGGTCGAAGTGATGGAGAACGTCCGTGGCCGCGACGTGTTCATCGTCCAGCCGACCTGTTATCCCACCAACGACAACATCATGGAACTGCTGGTCATTGCCGACGCGCTGCGACGCTCCTCGGCAGTGCGAGTCACGGCGGTCATCCCCTACTTCGGCTATTCGCGCCAGGACCGCCGTCCCCGCTCCGCGCGGGTGCCGATTTCGGCCAAGGTGGTCGCCAACATGATCACCAGCGTCGGGGTGGACCGGGTGCTGACGGTGGATTTGCACGCCGACCAGATTCAGGGCTTCTTCGATATTCCGGTCGACAACATCTATGCCACTGCGATCATGCTCAACGACATCCGCGCCCAGAACTTCGGCGAGATGATGGTGGTGTCGCCGGACGTGGGCGGCGTGGTGCGCGCCCGCGCCCTGGCCAAGCGGCTGGACGACGCTGACCTGGCGATCATCGACAAGCGCCGGCCCGCGCCCAACCAGGCCAAGGTCATGCACGTGATCGGCGACGTGGAAGGCCAGCACTGCATCGTGGTGGACGACATGGTGGACACCGCCGGCACGCTCTGTCTGGCGGCCCAGGCGCTGAAGGAACAGGGCGCCGCCTCGGTGCGCGCCTATTGCACCCACGCCGTGCTGTCCGGTCCAGCCGTCAGAAACATCCGTGAATCGGTGCTGGACGAACTGGTGGTGACTGACTCTATCCCGCTGCAACCCGAAGCGGCGGCCTGTCCGACCATCCGCCAGATCGGCGTGGCGGGTTTGCTAGCCGAGACCATGCGCCGCATCCACATCGAGGAATCGGTCAGTTCGCTGTTCGCCTGAACAGCAGGAATCCTCATCTCAGATTTTTAACCGAGCGGCGCGTCTGGTCGCGGGCGCGTCGTGTTTTTATTTTCACCGTTTGGAGTGGAAACCATGAGTGCAATGTTTGAACTGAACGCCGAGCCGCGCAGCGATCTGGGGAAAGGTGCGAGCCGCCGCCTGCGCCGCGCCGGCAAGGTGCCCGCCATCCTGTATGGCGGCGGGCAGGAACCGCAGGCGCTGACGCTGGAGCATCTGGAGTTCATGAACCAGTTGCAGAACGAAGCCATTTATTCCCACGTCCTGACCCTGAAGCTGGGCGACCGGGTCGAAAGCGCCGTGCTGCGCGACTTGCAGCGCCACCCCTTCAAGCCGACCATCCTGCACATCGATTTTCTGCGGGTCAGCGCCGACCGCAAGCTGCGGGTGCATATCCCGCTGCACTTCATCAACGAGGACGAGGCCCGTGGCGTCAAGCAGCAAGGCGGGGTGGTCAGCCACGCGCTGATCGACATCGAAATCGCCTGCCTGCCCAAGGATCTGCCGGAATTCCTTGAGGTGGATATCATCGACCTCGGGATGGGCGAAGCGCTGCACCTGTCCGATCTCAAGCTGCCGGCCGGAGTGGAACTGGCCACCCATGTCGCCCCGGGTTCCGAGCTGGACGCCATCGTGGCCAGCATCCATCACCCCCACGGCGGCGAGGAAGCTCCGACCGTCGCCGCGCCCACGACGCCGGCAGCCGGCTAAGGCTGGCGCGATTCGCCGGATGGAACCGCCGTCGTGCCGGAACCGGAAGCCTCGTTGCGGCTGGTGGTGGGGCTGGGCAACCCCGGCCCCCAGTACGCCGACACCCGGCACAACGCCGGCTTCTGGCTGGTGGACGAACTGGCCCGCCAGCACGGCGGCCAGTTCCGCCCGGAGGCTAAATATCACGGCGAGACCTGCCGGATCGCGCTGGCCGGTCAGGACCTGTGGCTGCTCAAGCCGATGACCTTCATGAACCGCAGCGGCCTGGCGGTCACGGCGCTGGCGCGGTTTCACCGGCTGCCGTTGCCGGCGATGTTGGTGGTTCACGACGATCTGGACCTGCCACCCGGCGTGGTCCGGTTCAAGCGGTCTGGCGGGCACGGCGGTCACAACGGCCTGCGCGATCTCATCGCCCAGTTGGGCGGCAATGATTTTCTGCGCTTGCGGCTGGGCATCGGTCATCCCGGCGACAGCCGCGAGGTGCTGGATTACGTGCTGCGTCGCGCGCCCCAAGCGGAACGGACGCTGCTGGAACAGGCCATTGCCGACGCCCTGCGCGAACTGCCGCGCCTCGTCGCCGGGCAGTGGGAACGGGCGGTTCACGCCCTGCACAGCCGGCGCGTCGAATCTCCTCCACCCGGTCCGGCGGGTTCTTCCTGATAGCGAGTCGTCATGGGCATCCAATGCGGTATCGTCGGCCTGCCGAACGTCGGCAAGTCCACTCTATTCAACGCGCTCACCAAGGCCGGCATCCAGGCCGAGAACTATCCGTTCTGCACCATCGACCCCAACGTCGGCGTGGTGCCGGTGCCCGACCCGCGCCTGGACGCGCTGGCCGCCATCGTCAAGCCGAAGCAGATCATTCCGGCCACGGTCGAATTCGTGGACATCGCCGGGCTGGTGGCCGGCGCGTCGCAGGGTGAGGGCCTGGGCAACCAGTTTCTGGCCCACATCCGCGAGACTGACGCCATCGCCCACGTGGTGCGCTGCTTCGAGAACGACGACGTGATTCATGTGGTCGGCAAGGTGAATCCACGTTCCGACATCGAGACGATCCATACCGAACTGGCGCTGGCCGATCTGGCGACGGTGGAAAAAGCTTTGCAGCGCGCCGAGAAGGCGGCCAAGGCCGGCGGCCGCGAGCCGCTGGAACGCAAGGCGCTGCTGGAGCGGGTGCGGGCGCATCTCGATACCGGCGCTCCGTTGCGGACGTTGGAACTGTCGGCTGCCGAACGCGAATCCTTGCGCGAACTGTTTCTGCTGACCGCCAAGCCGGTGCTGTACATCGCCAACGTCGCCGAGGATGGTTTCACCGCCAATCCGCTACTGGATCAGGTGCGGGACATCGCCCGCCAGGAAGGGGCCGAAGTCGCGCCGGTATGCGCGGCCATCGAGGCGGAGTTGGTGGAACTGGACGAGGCTGACCGGGCGGAGTTTCTGGCTGATTACGGGCTGGCCGAGCCGGGTCTGGATCGGGTGATCCACGCTGCCTACAAACTGCTGGGATTGCAGACCTATTTCACCGCCGGTCCAAAGGAAGTGCGGGCTTGGACGGTGCGCGCCGGTTCCACCGCGCCGCAAGCGGCGGGGGTGATTCATACCGATTTCGAGCGGGGTTTCATCCGCGCTGAGGTGATCGCCTATGCCGACTATATCGCTCATGGCGGCGAGGCTGGCGCCCGCGAGGCGGGCAAGTGGCGGCTGGAGGGCAAGGACTACATCGTCCAGGAGGGCGATGTCATGCACTTCCGCTTCAATGTTTAGGCGGATGCGATCCGCAATGCCGATTTTGACCGAGGTTGGTTTGGAGTCGCATCAGTTTTCTTGGTTGCAATGCAGCATGATTTCTGTTATAGGGCAAGTCACCAGCATGAGATAACAAGAAAACCAAACCTGCCGCGAGACAGGGACGGAAAGTCACGGGTCTCGAACAAAGACAGCCGAACTGCCGATAGTGACCAGCGTGAAGGTCACGAGAGGCAGTTCGGTTTTTTTGTTTCCGAACCCGTTAGTAACGCCAAAACGATCTGGCGATCCGACCCATCCAATTCATTCCAGTATTGTTTGCAAAGGGGGCTGTTTATGACTCGAGGTAAAAGCTTGGCATTCCTAGCCGCCGTTGCTGTGGTATTCATGATCGCGACTGCGACCGCTGCGGAGCAAGTTACTACGCTTGCGGGTATGGGAAAAAAACTCAGGATCGATAAAGAGCAGATTTCGGTGTCTGGCATTTCGTCCGGCGGCTTCATGGCGCATCAGTTTCATGTCGCTCATTCCGCCAACGTGAGGGGTGCTGGCATTATCGCGGGTGGTCCGTACTATTGCGCCGAAGGTAAACTTACTCAAGGGATGCACGAATGTACAGCCACCGGGTACTACATCGGACCTCCCATTGCACCTCAAGGTAAGGATGCAAGCGACGCAGCCATTAAGATGGCTGATGACTCTGTCAAAGCTACCTTAAGTGGCGATCATAATATTGATGATCCAGAGGAATTACTCCAAGACAAGGTCATCCTGATCCATGGGATAAAGGATTCATTGCTCCGAGAAGGAGTTATGGATGCCCTTTATCAGTACTACCAGAGGATTAATGTCCGTTTTGGCCAACCACCGAAGACAGACAAACTGGTTTATCTGAAAACTCTTCCGATCACTCATGCGATGCCGACCGACAACTTTATCGGCTTACCGGTCAAAAAAAATGGAGGACCTGGAAAAGTTGGAGACTGTCAAACGTCTGGTACTCCCTTTCTGAATGTCTGTACCCCGCAGGATTGCGCCGAAACCTGCGCCAAAAAAGATTTGTCCTGTTCAAAACAGTGTGTCGCCGAAATCGACGCGGCGGGTGTAATCCTAACTCATATCTATGGCCCACCGGATCCAAAAACTCATATCCCTGGTCCGCTGAATCCGCGTTGTCAGAAAAATCAGGATCGTCCCGATATCCCTTTGTGTAGCGAGATCAAGGTCAAGGACTGGGGCAGGTTTAACATCCCGCCGACGGTGGAAATGAATTGTCAGAGGAGCTACGGAAACTTTGATCCCCGCTGCCAATGGCTACAAGAGCGCCTTTTCACTTTTGATCAGTCCGAAGCTGCTCACGATCTTGTTAATCGCTATTTATGGAACAAGGGTTATATCTTTGTCCCTCGACAGTGTGAAGAACATATCGACAAAAAAGCTAAACCTTGCAAGCTCCACATCGTTTTTCATGGCTGCCTTCAGGGAGGTGGCTTAGGGGGGCATCTCATCGAACAGGCGATTTACAGCATGGGTTGGACTCATTTTGTCGAGAACGCGGGTTATAACGAATGGGCCAATACGAATGATATCGTGGTCTTGTATCCTCAGGCGAGTACCGGGATCATGACCCCAGATATTCAGCACATTAACCCCCAAGGATGCTGGGATTTTTGGGGGTATACCGATTCTAATTACCACACCAAGGATGGCCGGCAAATTTCAGCCATTTGGCGGATGGTTAAGCTACTCGTGCCCGACTTGAATTGAAAATGGTAGATACTGTGATCGCGGTCAAGCCCCATGAAGAGCTGGTTTGAAGGGCTGTCCCGACTTGAGGACGCCGAAGGCGACATGAACGAGTTTGCGCATCATGGCGCCGATGATGACCATGGGGGCCTTGCCGGCGGCGGCGAGG
>Ga0209573_1004810_pt1 | contig 12907 bp, 18 predicted proteins | sample TNRBio252014_DNA_FD_185870 | JGI IMG/M metagenome (GOLD analysis project Ga0209573, IMG submission 185870) | Wastewater treatment Type I Accumulibacter community from EBPR Bioreactor in Madison, WI, USA - TNR Reactor_6/25/2014_ DNA (SPAdes)... | ecosystem: Engineered > Bioreactor > EBPR >...
TGGTATATGTTTCATGTCTATTGCAGTTTACCGGACAGTTCTTTCCAGCTGAGCAATTCTCCCTGTAAAGTGCTGTTGTATTTTTCAGCGGCTTCCCGGGTGGAGAACGCGGCTGCCTGGCTGCCCATCGGACTTTTAATGCCCGGACTTACAAGAAAAACGGCCTGGCTGATAGCAAGAAAATCATTTTTCTTTTCAAAGTTGATCACCAACTGCTGCCTGATATTGTCCTGTTTTACTTCTCCTGATTTGTTGAAATGCTGCAGACAGATTACGTCATCAAATTTATATACTTTGCCTTTATCCGTTATCAGCTCAGCCCCGAACTTCGGATCCATGATGGTCATTTTGCAGGTATAGCAGTTGTCTTTACCAAGCTGCAAAGGTTCCGGGCCTGCGTTGCAGGAAATAAAAAGGAAAGAAAAGCATCCCAGCACAGAAATTACAACCTGTTTCATACTGTTGTTTTTTTGCGGTGACGGTACCATTCCACAAACCAAACGGTGAATGCCAGTGCAGATGCTCCAACTACCACCCATCCGCCTACATCGGGAAAGGAATAGGCGTCGAAGTTCAGCAACCGTTTGTGACCAAACAACGGCGGCTGATAAGAGAGACCCGGTACACGGATAGCCGCGTTAGGGTCCAGGTTGTGACCGTAGTCATAACCCCAGCGGTAGAAATCGTATACGGCCAGGGCGCCGCCAATCACCGTCAGTATCAGGTACCATAGCAGGAATTTCCGTTTGCCGGTGATGGCCACCAGCATGCCCAGTAACATAAAGAAACCCACTACATAGGGCAGAAATTTAAATTCAGGAAACATGTCCACGCTGATATGTTTCATCCCGATATAGTGATTTAATCCATTGATAATTTCCACATCACCACTGAGACCGTTGATCCAGATATTCATCATCAGTCCTTCCGGATATTGCGGGGCAAACAGGTCAATCCGCCATACCGGCAGGAAGAAAGCGCAAACTAGGGCCCCGGATGCGAATGCGACCAGGATACGGGACGTGGTTGTCAGATTATTTTTCATACAATTTTTTTAAAAGGCTTCCGGGGCAGTTCACCCCGGAAGCGGCTGACATACATCGATCATTGAAAACGCACAGAGCTGAATTATTTTTTTGCCGGGGGAAGCAGTACGCCATCCACCACGTGCACCCAACCGTTAGATGCACGTACGGATCCTACGATGGTAGCTGTTCCATTCAGCACAATTTTTCCATCTTTTACGGAGATGGTCAGATTGTCGCCATTTACCATTCCCAGCGTCATTCCGTCTGTCAGGAATTTTGTATCCAGTGCGGACGTGGTTACATGGTATTGCAGAATATTCTGCAGATCGGCTTTTTTATCGTCTTTCATCAGTCCGTCTACTGTTCCTGCCGGCAGTTTTTCAAAAGCGGCATTGGTGGGTGCAAATACGGTAAAAGGGCCGGCATTGGCCAGAGAACTAACCAGTTCGGCCTGTTTCAGCGCGGCCACCAGTGTAGTGTGATCCGGTGAACCAACGGCAACTTTTACCACGTCTTTTTGTGATACATCATCCTGTACGGCTTCCTGGCCGCCACCTGCGGGTGCATCAGCAGCTTGTGCCGGTGTGTCGGTGCTGGTGGAATTATTACAACTGCCCAGGAAGAGAGCCGTACCGATCAGTACCAGGTTGAATATTTTTTTCATATACAAACAGTTTTATGTTGGTAGTGAAACAGCGGGTATGCAGGAATGCATAACCGCTGTTATTATTTATTTGGTTGTGGATTTCTCAGCAGGAGCGGTTGTTGCAGCCGCTGGTTTGGCAGCAGGCAGGTTGGTGCCCGTGCTGAAAGTGAGCGGTACATTGGATCCTGCGGGACTCACGCGGATATAACCCTGCATTTCCTGGTGCAGTGCGGAACAGAAGTCCGTACAATACATCGGGTATACACCGGCTTTTTCCGGTTTCCAGGCAAGGGTCTGTGTTTCGCCCGGCATAATCAGGAGTTCTGCATTAGCAGCGCCTTTTACGGCAAATCCGTGCGGTACATCCCAATCCTGTTCCAGGTTGGTTACGTGGAAGTAAACGGTTTCACCCAGTTTCACGCCTTCAATATTATCGGGTGTGAAGTGGGAACGGATAGACGTCATATACACGTGTATCTCGTTTCCTTTGCGTTCCACTTTGGCATTGTTATCGCCAAGAGCCGCATAAGGGTGCTTGTTCTCTTCCAGTTTAAAGATCTTCTGACTGTTCTTCATAATCATGGAGGCCGGGATGGCTTCCGCATAGTGGGGTTCACCGATAGTCGGGAAGTCCAATACCAGTTTCATTTTATCCCCGCTGATATCGAAGAGCTGAGCACTCTGTGTCAGTTCAGGTCCGGTAGGCAGGTAACGGTCCTTCGTGATTTTGTTATAGGCAATCACGTATTTACCGTGGGGTTTACTGGTGGGTCCGCCGGGTACACATAAGTGACCGATTGAATAATAAGTATTCACGCGATCCAGTACTTTCAGGTCTTTGATATTCCATTTTACGATTTCAGAAGACACGAAGAATGACGTGTAGGCATTACCGTTACCATCAAATTCAGTGTGTAAGGGGCCGAGACCGGGTTTTTGCACTTCTCCATGCAGTACGGCTTCATATTTCAATACAGGGATGCCGTCGTATTCGCCATCATAGTTTTTAGCGGCGATGGCGGCTTCAATTTTTGCAAAAGAGAAAACGGGAATCACGGCGGCCAGTTTACCGCTTCCTACAATATACTCACCGGTGGGGTCTGTATCACAACCGTGCGGGGATTTGGGGCAGGGCATGAAGTACACCATATCCGGACAATCTTTCGGATCCAGTACCAGCACTTCATTTTTAATTTCAGAAGTGGCGGAATGGGTGGACTCATTGTATTTGTTATGGGCGTATTTCACCTGTTTCTTCACGCCTTTGCCGGCTTTGGCATATTCTTCCGCTTTTTTCCAGTTCACTGCCATGATGAAATCCTTGTCTTTCTGAGAAGCGTTTACTTCCAGCAGGGTGTTGGCTTTTTCAGAGTTGTAGCAACTGAAGAAGAACCAGCCGGCTGATTTTCCTTTGCCCGCACGGGCCAGGTCAAAGTTGATACCCGGAGTGGCAATCTGGAAAGACAGGTTCATTTCACCGGAGGTTTTGTCGATGCCGATAAAGCTTACGGTTCCCTTGAAATTATCTTTATAGGTATTGATGGGTACATCCAGGTTGTCGCCCATGGGTACACTGAAACGGGTACCGGCCACTACATATTCGGAATTTTCTGTAATGAAAGGAGAAGAGTGGTTACCGGCACTGTTGGGGATTTCGATGATCTCGGCTGTTCGGAATGTTTTCATGTCAATACGGGCGATGCGCGGGGTATTGTTGGCATTGCCAAAAGCCCAGCGGCCATCGTGTTCACTTTTTGTTACCGATAAAGCGATATGGTGCAGGTCATCCCAGGGCACAAAACCGTGTGAAGTATTCAGCATCGGTTTGGTTTCTTCGCTGTAGCCCCATCCTTTTTCAGGGTCAACAGAAAAAACCGGGATCACACGGAAAAGACGGCCGGAGGGCAGGCCATATACGGACATTTGTCCGCTGAATCCTCCTGATACAAAATTGTAGAACTCGTCGTATTTGCCGGGTGCTACATAGGCTTTCGCAGCAGCGTCACCACTTACGGCAGACTGGGCTCCCTTGGGTTTACAACCCTGGAAACTCAGGAAAGAAGCTGTAAGCACGACAAGTGCAAGCATCGTTTTAAAGAAAGTGTGTTTCATATTTACTATTTAGCAGTTAAGAAAAAGAATCCTGAAAGATGGTTTTTGTTTCAATCGGGATTATTTTTCCCCGTCATTGCTCCGCATGAATTCAATCACTTTACGTGCTTCATCGGTAGAAATATTCTGATTCGGCATTCTGACCAGGCAGAGCTCCAGCAGTTTCTGGGCTTCTGCATCTTTTTCCAGCATCATATCTACGTTGGTGATCATATTCATGATCCAGACCGGTTGTCTTCTTTTGGTTACATCTTTCCATCCCGGACCAACCAGTTTTTCTTCATTGAGCCGGTGGCAGCTCTGGCATTTCAGTTCATACGTAGCTTTACCGGCCGTTACCATGGCCTGGTCCAGTGGTGTACTCAGGGTTATATCTCCTTCTTTTACTTCGGAGCCATGAGTTTCCGGCTGGTCTTTGGTGAGTTCCTGGATTTCGATGGGTTTGGGTTCCTTTTTCACCCCTTCGGAGCAGGAACTGAAAAATAATGCCGCTGTCAGGGCGGCGGTTGTCAGCATCAGATTGCGTTTCATGATCGGTTGTTTTATAAATAAATGAGTGTGAAAATTTTATAAAAGACCTATACGTCCTTTATTGAACAAATGTATTTCCAGTGAGAAGGGAGGATTCTGACTTTCATCAGCAGGACTGGTGATAATTATCACCCATAGCCGCCCTGATACCGGGTATTTTTGACACTTATCCAATTTTATATCGATGTTTCTGTCAAAAACTTTCGGATATGCCCTCAGAGGGGTGCTTTATGTAGCTTATATAGATAAAGAGGGCAGGAAAGTGCAGCTGGATGAAATGGCAGAGAAGTTGAAGGTTCCCCGTCATTTTCTGGCAAAAATTATGAAACTGATGGTAAAAGAGGGGATAATGCAGTCTACCAAGGGCCCGTATGGTGGTTTTTCCCTGAATGAACATACCTTAAAAACCAAGCTGATTCAACTGGTCAGAATAACGGATGGAGTGGAGCAGTTTAATACCTGTGTACTGAGTTTGCGGAAATGTAACAGCCAGAATCCTTGTCCTTTACATCAGCAGATGCTGGAGTTAAGAGATGCCATGCTGGCGGAGTTCTCTGCAAAAACGCTGGATGATCTGTTGAACAGCGATGACCCTGATTTTATCAAGAGTATCGCCACTGCCTAGGTGTACGCTTACTTTACCTGTTAATTAAAGCTGCGCATATACTCCAGCACGGCCCTGGCTTCTTCCCGGCTAAGTGAAGTATTGGTCATACGTACTTTATAAAGTTCCAGCAGTTTTCTTGATTCGGGATCGTTATCCAGCATTTCCTGTGTATATAAGAGCATACTCATCAGCCAGCCGGGTGAGCGGCGTTGCAGGATCTTATACAGTCCGGGGCCTACCAGTTTCTCCTCATTTTGTTTATGACAGCTCTGGCATTTCAGCCGGTATAGCACGGCTCCCTGCTCACGCAGGACGGGGTTGATTTCTTCTTCCAGCACAACCGATTCATCGGGAACCGGCAGGGTAAAAGCCGGCGGGGCATAATTCGGTTGTCCGGCACCGTTATTATTACCTGGCGGGGTTATCACAATCGGTTTTTTCTTTTCGGTGCAGGCAGCCGGTAAAAGCAGGCCTGCTATAAGTATAAAAAGGAGAGCGTACTTGTTTGTAGACATGGCTGGTATTAAAAGCGCTTTATTTTCAGCTGATGAAATCATCCAGGTCCCGTCTTTCCTTTTTGGTGGGCCGGCCGATTTTGCTTCTTCTTTTCCCGGTGTGAAAGGTAGCCGCCTGGTACTGGATACGCTGCAATTCTTCTTCCGGAGTGATATCAATATAATGTTTGATGGCTTCCGGGAAAGCGACACGATTATGCAAAAGCCCGGTTACTTTTATCCGCCAGCGTTTGGCTTCCGTCTTTATCTCGTATTCATCTCCAATATGTACTTGCTTAGCCGCTTTTGCGGCGGTGCCGTCGTATTTTACTTTCCCGCTGTCGCAGGCGGTGGCCGCCGCGCTTCTTGTTTTAAAAAGCCGGATGGACCAGAGGTATTTGTCGAGACGGAGTTTTTCTATCGAATTCAAAAGTCAAAATTAAAAAAGTAAAAAATGAACAGTCATTAAAACAGGACTTGCCATACGGGTTATTCCTTTTTTTCCAGTTCAAATAAATCCTCCACTTTTTTCCTGAAGATCCGGGCGAGTTTTAATGCCAGGATCGTGGAAGGAACATAGCGGGACGATTCCAGGGCAAAGATAGTTTGCCTGGACACACCAATGGCGTCGGCCAGTTCCTGTTGCGTCATACCCTGCTCAGTACGAAAATTCCTGACCTTGTTTTTCATTACTCGCGGGTAACCCTGTTTTTAACATGAAGTATATAATTGAACCGGATGATATAAGCCAGCCAGAAAAGTAATATGGAACCGGCCAGTAAAAGCAAAAATGCCGATTCCCCGCCGGGTTCAAGTGAAAAGATAGCCATCCCCAAAAATAGAACGACAAAGAATATCAACTGAAAAAGGGCCGCAAAATGAAAACTTTCGAGCCGGATATGCTGAATAAATTCATCTTCCGTTTTTTCCCTGGAGAATATCAGAAAGTAAATGCCCGCAAGGAATGAAAAAAATCCGGTGATAAGTATCAATTGAAAACCCGGGTAACGGAACCCGAGTGCATTTAATAATGAGTTAAATACACCTAACTGCCCTGCCACCCACAAAAAAGAGCCGAGTGGCAGAAGCAAAAGCCCCATTTTTTTAAACCGGTGTGGTAAAAGGAATTTCTTCATAAGACTATTTTATAAATACTAATGTAAAGTATACTTTACATTCTGCCAAATAAAAAAAAGTCAAATCAGGAAGGCTGTTCCTGTTTTGACTTTTTAATTTTTACTTTTTTTCTTTCCTTACTCCGCGAAGTATTTATGAAAATACGGGATGGTCTCAATACCCTTATAATAATTTTCAATATTATACTTCTCATTCGGGCTGTGCAGATTGTCGTTGTCCAGTCCCATACCCATGAAAACGATTTTCACGCCCAGCTCTTTCTCCAGGATGGTACAGATGGGAATACTGCCGCCGCCGCGAACAGGTATCGGCGCTTTTCCAAACGTGGTTTCCACTGCTTTGGAAGCGGCCTGGTATCCTTTGCTGTCGATCGGGGTCAGGTAGGGTTCGCCGCCATGATGCAATTCCGCTTTTACGGTAACCGATTTCGGCGCGATGGATTTCAGGTAATTGATCAGGATATCCGTGATCTTATTGGTGGATTGATTGGGCACCAGCCGGGCGGATATTTTGGCAAATGCTTTTGACGGCAGCACTGTTTTAGCCCCTTCTCCTGTATACCCTCCCCAGATGCCATTTAATTCAAGTGTCGGGCGGATGCCGGTACGCTCGTAAGTGGAATATCCTTTTTCTCCCCAGAGTTCCTGAACACCGAGTTCATCCATATACTCTTTCTCATCATACGGCGCTTTATTCAGCAGGGCTCTTTCTTCCGGTGTAGCCACCAGTACATCATCATAAAAACCGGGAATAGTAATGTGGTTATTTTCATCATGACAGCTGGCGATCATTTTTGCCAGGATCGTGATCGGGTTGGCCACCGCGCCACCATAGGTACCGCTGTGCAGGTCACGGTTGGCTCCGGTTACTTCCACTTCAATATAACTGAGTCCGCGCATGCCTACATCGAGTGACGGGTTATCCATGCTCAGCAAGGCACTGTCACTGATCAGGATCACATCACATTTCAGCAGTTCTTTATGTGCGGCTACAAAGGGTCCGAGGTTGGGTGATCCCACTTCTTCTTCACCTTCAATCAGGAATTTAATATTGGTGGACATGGTGCCGGTCTGGTTCATAATCTCCAGCGCCTTCACATGCATATAGAACTGTCCTTTATCATCGGCGGAACCCCGTGCAAACACTTTTCCGTCTTTAATAGTCGGTTCAAAAGGACCACTATGCCAGAGTTCAATAGGGTCTACCGGCTGTACGTCATAGTGACCATATACCAGCACAGTGGGTTTGGAGGGATCGATAATTTTTTCGCCGTAAACAACGGGGTGACCGGCCGTGGCCATGACTTCGGCTTTATCGCAACCAGCTGCCAGTAAACTTTTCTTTACCGCTTCGGCACATTTCAGCATGTCATCCTTGTTTTCAATTTTGGCGCTGATTGAAGGGATGCGGAGCAGGTCCAGCATTTCATTCAGGAAACGGTCTTTGTTTTTTTCCTGGTATTCTTTCCATTGTTGTGACATGGTGTTAAGTTTAAAGATGAGAAGTTGACTGGTTAACCTTTTAACCAGTCAGCGAAGTTAAGCGCTTTTGCCTGTTCAAAAACTGAGAAATACCCATCAGTACGGATGACGGGGTTATCATTCTTGGCTATTTTACAATGCTGTAAAACAGGTCTTACCTGCTATTTTAACCAAACCATCCGCTATGTTTTTGTGCATACTGCTTACCGTCCTTACTTCGCCTGTTGCCCAATCAACTGACCTGCCTGCCTGGCTGACCATCGCCATATCTGCCATGGCGGCCGGTACACTGACCAGGAAACAGCGCCGGAAACTCAGATGGCGGCTTGCCTGGGAAATGACAAAAAACCGGGCGGGGCTGGGTAAGCGGGCTAAAGAAAAAGGGAAGACCGGATTGCTTATCCTGCTGCTGATTTTGCTGGCGATCAGTTTTGGTACAGCAATCTGGCTGGGTATGCTGAAAGAATTTCTGATACTGATTGGCGCTTTTTTGCTTTTCTTTATCCTGCTGGCCGGTGCCTTTAAAAGAGAGCACGGGCATCTGACAGCAGATAAGACTTCTACAAATATGCCCGGTTAAACAGGAACATAGCGCATGAAAAATAAAAAAGCGGAAGGACTCCTCATTATTTTTTGCGGACTGGTGTGCATAGCCGCCGGTTTCTTTGTGTACTTCGTGGCGAATAAAATATATCCTGACACTGATTCGTCCCGCGTAAGAGACCTGAACTGGTTACTGGAAACTTTCGGAAAGACCGGGACAGCCATACTGTTTGCTTTCCCGGGTGTGATTGCGGTTTATGCGGGCTTTCGTAAGATTAAAAAAGGGTAGTTTATTTGTTCTTATCCTCTTTTTTTATAGTCACCGCTTTTGTTACGATCTTTTTCCCAAACCGGTCCTTAATTTCATCAACGGCTTTAAAGAGATTCAGTTTTTCGAGTTGATTATCAAATAAACTCATTTGCATGGTAATCGGTATCAGGTGACTGAAGCGCACACCCAGCAGCCGGACCGGCCGGCCTTTTTGCCAGTTTTTTGTAAACAGATCTTTTACTTTGGCAATCAGGGTATCATCGAGGGCGGTATAATCTATTGTTTCCTGGCAACTGGTGGTTTCAAAATCCGAATAACGGATTTTAACTGTCACGCAGCCGGTCATCTTTTCATCATCACGCAGGGAGTAAGCGGTTTTTTCGGTCAGGCGTACCAGTTCCTTATACAGGAAGGAAATATCCGTATAATCCGTATCGAAGGTGTTTTCATGGCTCATGCTTTTCTGTTCCCAGTCAGTAGTAATGTCCGCACTGCCGCGGCCCTGTGCTTTATGCCATAAACTTTCTCCCCATTTACCGCCGATGCGTTCCATCACTTCCAGGGGTGTGCGGGCAATATCCCCGATGGTGTAGAGGCCGAATGTTTTCAGCTGCTGTTCGGTCTGTTTTCCCACGCCGTTAATTTTTTCAACGGCCATGGGCCAGAGAAACTCCGTTTCTTTTCCATGCGGTATTTCCAGGAAGCCATTGGGTTTGGCTTCATTGGTGGCCATTTTACTGATAAAACGGGCGGAGGATAAACCGCAGGAGATCGGCAAGCCGGTCTCTCCGGTGATCAGTTGGCGCAGCTCCCGGGCATATTTACTTACTCCAAAAAATTTATCCATGCCGCTCAGGTCGATATAAAACTCGTCAATACTCGCTTTTTCAAACAAGGGAACACGGGATGCAATGATATCGGTAACCCAGCGGGAATATTTACTGTACTGGTCGCGGCTGGCATTGGTAATGATAGCCTGCGGACAAAGCTGCATGGCTTTCTTCATCGGCATCGCGGAGTGAATGCCGAATTTACGGGCTTCATAACTGCAGGCGGCCACCACGCCCCGTTCATAACCACCTACCAACACGGGTTTTCCTTTCAATGAAGGATTGTTCCGTATTTCAACAGAAACAAAAAAGGAGTCAAGATCAAAATGGGCAATATGTTTTTTGTTATTCTCCATCCGCACCTTTTTCCCTTGTTTATCTTCAGGCCAGGTAAATATCGAGGAGGCCTTCCGGCAGGTTCACCACGACCTGTTTTTTCCGGTGATCCAGTTGCTGCAGCGATTCTTCGTGCAGGGGGATCAGTACTTCTTTTCCTTGTATATCCAGCCGGCAAAGCAACTGGTGCGGCTGCTCAATCAGTTCCAGTATTTCGCCCAGGTTCTCCCCGTTGTGGATTATACTGTAACCCAATAAACCGGCGGGTGCGGATTTTGCGGCAAATTTTTTAAAATCTGTTTCAGGCAGCCATACGGATTTACGGGTCAGTTTCATAGCGGCTTCCCGGGTATTGATTCCTTCCAGTTTTATATAGAGCTCATCGGCTGATTTGATTTTTGCCGATTCAATAAACCAGGGAAGAAAGGCATTCTTTTTCTCTTCAATAAAAAGGGCATTGAGTCCTTTTAATGAAGTCTTTTTGCCCAATTCGTGTTGCAATAACAACTCCCCCTGCAAGCCGTGCACGGCCACAAATTTTCCGATATTGTAATATTCTGCCATAGTCAGCTACGAAAATACTGGTTTAACCGGCATGCAAAAAAAATCCCGGTCAAAGACCGGGATTACGAACTTTCAGGATGCGGACATTTTATTATCCTTCACCACCGCCATTTCCTTCCGCTCTGCGTTCAGGTCTGCGACCTGCGGGCATGCGTCTGGATCTTCTCTGGCGCTGGGCTTCTTCCTGGCGTCTCTTCACCTGTGCTTCGTGCTCAGCACTCCACTTGGTGAATTTCTCCATCGCTGCAGCATCATCAAACAGTCCGAGGCCAACGCCACGGAGCAGGTGTTTCAGGTACAGTACGCCTTTAAAGCTCAGGATACGGCGAACAGTATCGGTGGGTGTAGCACCTTTGCTGAGCCATTCCAATGCCTTCTGACGATCCAGCTGAATAGTAGCAGGAACAGTCAGGGGATTGTACGTACCTAATTTCTGGATGAATTTACCGTCGCGGGGTGCCCGTGAATCGGCTACAACAATGAAGTAAAAGGGTCTCTTTTTCGACCCGTGTCTCTGAAGACGGATTTTTGCTGACATAAATAGAAATTTAACAGCGTTAAACAATAATTGTTAATTCCGGTAGATACCGGAGAGCGAAGATAGGAATTTGATTGGAAAATGCAACGTTTATGAGAACAGTTCGTAGTTAACAGTTCGTAGTTAACAGTCCATCCTGAGCGGAGTTGTTAAAAATACCGCCCCCCGCTTTTTTTAGCAAGACCATCAAATATATACAGCTGTTTATCAGCTGGTTGTAATAAAGGTTTGAAAAATGACAGTACTGAAGCAATACTGTCATTTTTCAAACCTTTATTAGTTTTCCAGTTAATAAACTGCGGTCAAAAAAACCGGATTCTGTAAGATGTCAGAACTGAAACAAAAGTAGCAGACCCCCGACTTCTGACTACTAACTACCGACTATTTCTTCATTCCCGGCATCATCTTTCCGAACGCGCCCATTTTATTCATGTTCTTCATCATCTGGCGCATCTGGTCAAACTGTTTCATGAAATTGTTGACATCCTGAATGTTTTTGCCACTGCCGTTTGCGATTCTTTTTTTCCGGTTGCCATCAATCAGGTCGGGGTCGGCTCTTTCAGCGGGGGTCATGGAATTGATCATGGCTTCTATGCCTTTAAAGGCATCGTCGTTGATGTCGAGATCTTTTATCTTGCTGCCCAATCCGGGTATCATTCCCAGCAGATCCTTCATGTTGCCCATTTTCTTGATCTGCTCCAGCTGCATTTTGAAATCCGCAAAATCAAATTTATTCTTACGGAGTTTGGCTTCCAGTTTTTTGGCTTCTTCCTCATCAAACTGGGCCTGTGCTTTTTCCACCAACGAAGTAATATCGCCCATACCCAGAATACGCTGGGCCATCCGTTCCGGATAAAACACATCGAGTGTATCCAGTTTCTCCCCGCTGCTGGTAAATTTAATGGGTTTATTTACCGTGTACTTGATGGATATGGCCGCACCGCCTCGGGTATCGCCATCCAGTTTGGTCAGGACCACCCCGGTAAAATCGAGCCGGTCATTAAAGGCCTTGGCGGTATTCACCGCATCCTGTCCCGTCATACTGTCCACCACAAAGAGTATCTCCTGTGGATTTACGGCATTCTTTACATTCGCCACTTCCGTCATCATCACTTCATCCACGGCCAGGCGGCCGGCGGTATCGATGATTACCACATTTTTATTTTTGCTGCGGGCTTCTTTAACCGCATTTCCGGCAATAGCGACGGCGTCTTTATTTTCCAGTTCAATATGCACGTCCACCCCGATCTGTTCCCCCAGTACCCGTAATTGTTCCATCGCCGCCGGACGATAGATATCGGCAGCCACCAATAGGGGCGATAGCCCTTTTCCTTTAAGATAGTTGGCCAGTTTGCCACTGAAAGTGGTCTTACCCGAACCCTGCAGACCGGCAATCAGTATTACTGCCGGATTTCCTTTTGCATTGAATACGGCTTCCTGACCACCCATCAGCTCCGCCAGTTCATCCTTTACGATCTTGGTCATCAGCTGACCGGGGGAAATAGACGTCAGCACTTTTTCGCCCAACGCTTTATCCTTTACTTTATCCGTAAACTCCTTGGCAATTTTATAGTTGACATCCGCATCTACCAATGCGCGCCGGATTTCCTTGATCGTGCTGGCAATATTGATTTCTGTAATGCGCCCCTGACCTTTAAGGTTTTTAAAGGCGCTTTCCAGTTTTTCCTGTAATGAATTGAACATAGTCTTTAATTCTTTTTTTTCTAAACCATGGTTCGGCATGCTTCGGCAAGCTCAGCATGACAGAGATTGTCCCCCTGCCTGTCCC
>Ga0209573_1004811_pt1 | contig 12906 bp, 9 predicted proteins | sample TNRBio252014_DNA_FD_185870 | JGI IMG/M metagenome (GOLD analysis project Ga0209573, IMG submission 185870) | Wastewater treatment Type I Accumulibacter community from EBPR Bioreactor in Madison, WI, USA - TNR Reactor_6/25/2014_ DNA (SPAdes)... | ecosystem: Engineered > Bioreactor > EBPR >...
TTGAATTGAGCATGTACATCGAGAAAAAGATTTCAAATTTATCCTGGAATCAGAGATTTAACACTTCGTCTGATTTATTAGCTAATAGACTTTAGACTAAAAGGCTATTGAGCTATACAATTACAAATCTATAATCGTTAATACTATGCGTGCCCGTATGGGCTTGCCCGTCTGGGTTTGATCCCGTTGGATATACATCCTACGGGGTAAATATTCTGTGTGGCATTATTTCTAAAATCCTATTTCTTAAAATTATGCCAAAAAAATACGGATTCAATTTTTAAGACCCTCAAAGGGCTTTTCTTCAGAACGGAGAAATATAGATACTTGTTGGCAAGGAAGGAATCTTAAACACATAAATCTAAGCTTTCAAATTCTTGTCGGACAGTATAGTTATAAATTAAATTTCTTCATCGAATCCTTCTTCAAGTCTTACATCTTTTGAGCCTTCTATTGTGCCTTTTTGACCAGAGGATCTATCATATTCTTCGCAGTCGATCACAATTTTCATTCCTTCTTTTGGTGGAGAAAATCGGGCATTGGGATTGTAATTGATCGTTCTGTCTGCTTCGAGTCTTTTAACGAAATCGATAAAAATTGGTCTGGCCATTACCGAACCCTGACCTTGTTCAATGGATAAAAACCGAATCCATTGGTCTTCACCTCCTGTCCAGACACCGACAACAACTTCGGGTGTAATACCCATGAACCAACCATCTCTGTAATTATTTGTAGTACCCGTTTTACCGCCAGCCTGAGAAACTAACTGCGCATCTGCTCTTTCACCAGCATGTATTAACATATCTACCATCACATAATTGTAATCGTCAGAGAGGACTCTTCTTTGATCCTGAGTGGCCTGGTAAATAATTTTACCATTTTTATCTTCTATTCTCGTTACAAAGATAGGCTCATTATAAACGCCCTCATTTGCAAATACAGCATACGCAGCTGTCATATCCATCACACTGATATCAGCGGAACCCAGGCAGATGGATGGGGATCTTGGAATTAAATTTTTTGAAATTCCGAATTTTTCAACCAGGTCACGGACAATATCTACACTTCCTAATTCCTTCATTAAGTATACAGAAAGTGAATTGACTGAATGCAGCAATCCGTCCTTAAGTGAAATATAGGAGTGTGTGAATTTACCTGTTGAATTGGATGGGCTCCAGGTTTCCATTAGTCCAAAATTGCTTTCTCCCGGCGTAATACTGTATTGTTGGTCCAAAATTTTGTGACAGGGTGAAAAGCCTTGATTGAATATGGCTGTTGTATAAATAAAAGGTTTAAAAGTTGATCCAACTTGTCGTTGAGATCTGATATGATCATACTTGAAATATTTGTAATCGATGCCGCCAACCCATGCTTTAATGTATCCTTTTTTGGGATCAATAGCCAAAACACCAGTTTGTAATCTGGATCGATGATATTTGATTGAATCTATGGGCGTCATCATGACCGTTTTTTCTCCACCGTTGTAATCAAATACTTTCATATTTACTTTTGTATTGAAAGTTTTCTTAACCGTTGCATTGAGTAGTCTTTGTCTTTCTACTATCTGTGGCCAATATTTTGAAGACAATATTGATTTATAGAACCTTACTTGTGAATTAGTGGCTATGTTCTTATCGATCAATAGATTGAAATAATCTTTATTTTTATTTCCTTTTATTAATCTTTGAATATCAACATCCTGCAGTCTTGAATCGGGGAATTCCATTTGAATGGAATCAATCAGTGATGCCATAATGGTATTTCTTAATGTAGTGAATCTTTCTGAAGATCTAATTTGCGCATTCAAAGATGCATTTCTAATTTTTAACATATCGCCTTCTGCCTCAAAAGTCCAGGGATCACGCCCAGACCAAAGGCGGTCATATGTTGCTTGGAGGTTTTTCATATGTGCCCTGACAGCTTCCTCCGCTTTCAATTGGTAATCCAGATCGATCGTTGTATATATTTTTAATCCATCCACGAAAGGGTTGTACATACTGCCATCTGGTTTCCTATATTCTTTTTTTGTAAGTAAATCCTGAAGCCATTTTATCAATTCTGCCCTGAAGTATGGTGCAGTTCCGGTAAAGTGGGTAGCAGGATTGAACGTTTTTAATTGAAATTCAGTAGCTGTCAGTTTAGCGTGCGTATTTTCGTCTATGAAACCATATTTTTTCATCTGGCTTAAAACAACGTTTCTTCTTTTTCCGGCACTCGATGGGTTGAGCTTAGGATTGAACATATAAGGATTTTTGAGCATACCGATCAATACAGCGGATTCATCTGGTGTCAACCTTGATTGTGGTTTTCCAAAATAGGTATGTGCAGCAGCTTCAATACCATGTGAGTTATACCAAAAATCAAATTTATTCAGATACATGGCGATTATTTCCTGTTTGGTATATCTCCTTTCAAGTTCTATTGCCAGAACCCATTCCTGAAGTTTTTGATATAAACGAACTATAAAAATGTCACTTTTTTCGGTATAAAATAGTTTTGCCAATTGTTGAGAAATCGTGCTGGCGCCACCTTTTTTCCCAAGGTACAGGAATGCTCGCATTGTACCTCTAAGGTCAATTCCATTATGTTTAAAGAATCGTATGTCTTCTGTAGCAAGTAAGGCATTTACTGTATGCTCCGGTATTTGTTCATATGTCACCCAGGTTCTATTGTATTTGAAGATCTTTGCGAGTTCTTTCATATTAATATCATAGGCGGTCGAAGCGTACTCGTATTTAGGATTTTCCAGTTGAGAAATATCCGGAAGTTTTGAGTAAATTATATAGATGAGGAATAGACCACCCAAAACCAAAATTGCCGAAGCCATGAACCACATGGAACGTACGTATGAGCTAAATTGATCAGGGACAGTTTTTTTTATGTTACGAGGCATGGTTGAAAAATTGTTTTGTTTTCGATCTGAATCTGATAATGATAAAAAAGGAGTTTATTTTCTGAATGATGTTCAAAAAATTTGCGTACTCCACGCTTCCGCTTTTTTAGCGAACAGTTTTTTTGTATTGGCCCAGGTTTCGTTGAATAAAACTGATGCTCTGTATGTTTCCAGAGCCATTTCATTTTCCCAGATACTTAACGTAAAAAAAATACTTTCATTATGAATATCTCTTAAAAGCGTCAGGCTTTTACAACCAGGAAAGTTCCTGATCCGTTGATTCGAAGCTTTAAAGATTTCCTGAAATTCTTGTATTCTTTCCGGTAAAAAATGCATTTTTACGATTCTCTGTATCATTTCTAAACCTTTTAGAATGTAGTTTTTAAGTGATAGATGTTTAATTAGGTCTGAGGAATTTCATTGTAAAAATCAATCTGTATGATTTCGTCCAGGCCAATATTGAAATGCTCGCTTGCGTTGCCGAGATTGATGGCTATTTCGAGATAACCTGCCATATTAAAAAGGCATAATTCATCTCCTATTGCTACTTCGTGGTAGTGATTTTGTATGGTTGTTATCGGATCTTTGTGTCTGAAGAAAACTGCAAAAGGTCGGTTATTACCTACTTTTAGGAATACTGATTTTTTGACGTTGGTGATCAGGTTGCCATATTTATCTATGAAAATTATTGAACCTCGAATGGTATCACCTGAAGTAATCGGACGAAGAGAAATGCGACTTACCAGATCTGACTGCGCCATTGAATTGAAATTGAATACCTCTTGTGAAAACAATTTTTTAGCACTCATACCGATATGATTGAAAAACATTTTTTGGTCGGAGTAAATGCCTAGATCGTATATTTCAGTTGGAAACTGATCTTCAAAGAGCAACGGCAAGATGCCATTGTTTGGCGCAATAAAATAATGCCCGTTAAAAGTCAGAAGAAGTAATTTAGATCTTTGGGAATAGAAAGTATTGATGGCTATAATATGAAGTGAGCCCACAGGAAAATAGCTGTAGCTGTTACCTATGACATAAGCACCTTCCACAATGTTGAAATTGCCGATATCATTTGAAATATCTACAATATGCGGTTTAGGATCACACATAGATAAAATGGTACCTTTGAGTGCACCCAGATTGTAGTTGATATTTCCAAAGTCTGAAGTTATGGTCACAATGGACATAAAACAACGTATTATATGGATGCAAAGTAAGCTAAATATTTTAAATAATTATAATATATTATTTTTTATTGACAATTTCAGCTCCAGATTGGTGCTATAGTTATTATTAATTCTCATTTTGTTTGGTTATTTTGGGTATTGGTGGATTGATCTTATTTTGGGTTTAGTGAATTATTTTTTAATAATCATTTAGTTTGATTGATATATTAAATGTTTTACCTGGATCTATTTCATTTGTTATGCACCGCATTAGAGATGGTATGAAATAATTGCGGTATTTTCGTTGAAAAATTGTACGAGTTGAAAAATCATTTAAGTGAAATTGAATTACATATTGAAGGGGTTGATCCATTAGAGTTGTTTGGTCAACAAAACAGTATTGTAGATTATATTCAGCAGCAGTTTCCTGAATTGTTGATTACTGCGCGGGGAGATGTTGTTAAGATTCAGGGAGAAAAGAAGGAAGCACAAAAACTAAAGAAAATTTTAGAACAGCTCATGAAAATTTTAAAAGAGGAAAAAACTTTAAATTTGCAGCGGGTTCAGGATGTTGTAAACGGTACAAGTCCGGCGATCTCCAGGTTATCTGAAAGCGATTCCAATAAAGCGATCGTTTTTGGGAGAAATGGGCAAGCAATCAAAGCTAAAACGCGCAATCAAAAGAAGATGGTTCAGTTGTGTGAAAACAATGACATTGTTTTTGTGATCGGTCCTGCCGGAACTGGAAAGACCTACACGGCGGTGGCATTGGCCGTGAGAGCGCTCAAGAACAGATTGGTTAAAAAGATCATTTTGACCAGACCGGCAGTTGAAGCCGGGGAGAATCTGGGATTTTTACCTGGTGATATGAAAGAGAAGGTTGATCCCTATTTGCGGCCTTTGTATGATGCGCTCGAAGATATGATACAGGTAGAAACACTCAAGCAGTTCATTGCCAACAGGGTTATTGAAGTGGCTCCATTGGCTTTTATGCGTGGACGTACATTGGATAATGCCTATATTATTTTGGATGAAGCCCAGAATACCACTTCGATGCAGATCAAAATGTTCCTGACACGGCTCGGTCCCAGTGCAAAAGCAATTGTAACAGGAGATCTTTCTCAGGTTGATTTGCCCAGAAGTCAGGAATCAGGACTCAGAAAAGCGATTGGTATTTTGAAAGGATTGGAAGGAATTGCTACCCTGACCATGAGTGCAGAAGATGTTGTCAGACACAGATTGGTCAAGGAAATCATCATTGCCTATGATAAGGCAGGAAGAAAAAATATTGAAGAGGAAGAGTGAAAAAAAACAAGCCCAAATCTGCCAGTGCAAATTCGGGCTCTTTCGACTAAGGTCTCAAAATAAGAAAACTACATCTTTAATAGATCGCTCTATATATTTTTATATATCAAACGCTTTGTAAAATACAACAAGCGTCAAAAATTTATCATATAATAATCCGGAGAGGGTAAAACTACATATAGGATTACTTCCTCAGGATTGGTGTTGCAAAGATTAAATAAAAAAAGTTAAAATCCAAATTTATTTGATCTTTACAGGTATAAAACAACCGAAACCCAGTAAAAAGTTCACAGTCAATTAAAATAAATTAAAAATTAGTGCATATGATATTCATTATCAATCAGTAAATTGCAGGCAATGTTTGAAAACCAGTTATCAAAAAATTTGTGGTTATTTAGGTGGATAGCTAATTCGTCTGTTAGCCTGTTAATCAATTGGAATGGAGTTTGGACATTGAGCAAAAGACATCAAATTTGTTCTGAATTCAGAGGTTATAACCCTTGGTATAAATCATTGGTTATTATAATTAAGACTAAAAAACAATTGATCTAAACAATTACAATAAATTTCATATATGAATTATTTTTAGTGTAGTGTACAATGAAGGTACCTTATAAAAAACCCGGCAGATAAATATGAAAATTGGGGGAAATAAGTGGAATGAATCAGGTGAAAGTGCCCGGAGCGGGAGTCGAACCCGCACGTCCGTAGGACACATGGCCCTCAACCATGCCTGTCTACCAGTTTCAGCACCCGGGCAATATTATTTTTCAATTGCGGTGCAAATATAAAAATATAAAATTAATATTTATTATTCCAGTGAGAATTGATTTATTAAATTGTTGATATTAATTCATATTTTGCCGACGTGATAAAAATCATTTTTTCCACCGTATATATTATAATATATATGAATAATGTGGATATTTGTCCTTTGAATTCACCTTTTTTAACACTAAAAGAGAAGGTATTAAGTGATAAAAATACATACCTTTAAAAATATAAACAATGCCTGAATATTGCCATTTACATAACCACACACAATTTTCATTGTTGGATGGAGCATCTGACATTCCCAAGTTATTGGATAAAGCTGTCAGGGATGGTCAGAAGGCGGTTGCCATCACGGATCACGGCAATATGTATGGCGCTTTTAAATTTGTTAAGGAAGCCAAGAAAAGAGGTATAAAGCCAATTGTGGGTTGCGAGTTTTATCTGGTGGAAGATGCGTCGCGCAATAAATTTGAAAGGTCCAAGGGAGAAAAGGATGAGCGTTTTCATCAGTTGCTGATCGCAAAAAATGAGGTTGGGTATAGAAACTTATCGAAACTGGCTTCTATGGGATTTAAACTTGGGAAATATGGAAAATATCCAAGAATTGAGAAGGCATGGATTGAGCAGCATCATGAAGGATTGATCGCTACCAGTTGTTGTCTGGGTGCTGAAATCCCACAGGCAATATTGAAAGGAAATAATGAAAAAGCGGAAACTTTACTGAAATGGTGGATAGACCTTTTAGGAGAAGATTATTATATAGAATTACAGCGGCAAAGTGGCCTGGAAGATATTGATGGATCGGGCGTTTCTCAGGAAAGTATCAATCAGAAACTATTGGTTCTTGCGAAAAAATACAATTTAAAGACCATCGTCACCAATGATGCCCACTACATTGAGCAGGAAGATGCTGAGTATCATGATGTATTATTGAGTATCAATACAGGTTCTGTCTTGACAGATACCACCAGGTTTAGATTTCCAAGCAATGATTTCTATTTTAAAACGCAGGCTGAGATGGCTTCATTATTCTCAGATCAATTGCAGGCGGTTGAGCAGACGATGGAAATCAATGATAAAATAGAGGAATTGAATCTTGCCAGGAATGTCGTGTTGCCAAAGTTCCCTTTGCCATCAGGATTTAGTACACAGGATCAATATCTCAGGTATCTTACTTTTGAGGGAGCGAAGAAGCGGTGGGGAAATTTGAGTGAAGTTATTTTGGAACGTTTGGAATTTGAATTGAAAGTAATTTCGGATTCCGGGTATCCGGGATATTTTTTGATCGTTCAGGATTTCACAACCTATGCCAGAAGTATCGGTGTTTCGGTTGGACCGGGCCGTGGTTCGGCTGCCGGATCGGCTGTTGCGTATTGTCTTGGTATCACCAATATTGACCCTATAAAGTATGACCTGTTGTTTGAGCGTTTTCTGAATCCGGGGCGTATCAGCATGCCTGATATTGATATTGACTTTGACGATGAAGGCAGGTCCAGGGTGATCGAATATGTAAAGCAAAAATACGGCGAAGACCAGGTGGCACAGATCGTTACTTATGGAACTATGGCGGCTAAAATGTCTTTGCGGGATGTCGGACGGGTGATGGATATTCCTTTACCGGAAGTTGACAGAGTTGCCAAAACATTTCCAACCCATCTGAAAGCGACGCTGGATGCCATTTTGGAAGAAAATGACATTGCAGAGCATCTCAAAAAAGACCTAACCAATGACGACCTTGAAAAGGCATATAAGTTCAGGAGCCTTGCAAAAGGAGACAGTGAGATAGCCAAAATGATCAGAACAGCCAAATCACTGGAAGGATCGGTGAGAAATACGGGTGTGCATGCGTGTGGCGTCATTATTACGCCAGACGAGATCACCAATTATGTACCGGTTTCAACAGCCAAAGATGATGATATGATCATCAGCCAGTTTGACAACAGTGTAGTGGAAGATGCAGGATTATTGAAGATGGATTTTCTTGGTTTGAAAACGTTGTCCATCATCAAAGACGCAGTCCTGATGATTGAAAAATCAAAAGGGATGAAGGTTGATATCGACCATGTTGATCTTGAGGATCAGAAGACTTTTGAGCTTTTTCAGCGAGGCGAGACTGTAGGGGTTTTCCAATATGAATCTACGGGTATGCAAAAGCATCTGAAAGAGCTCAAGCCGAATAAGTTTGAAGATCTGATCGCGATGAATGCTTTGTATCGACCAGGTCCCATGCAATACATCCCTGATTTTGTTGCCAGAAAACACGGACGTCAGCCTATCACCTATGATTTGCCTGAAATGGAAGGTATTTTGGCAGAAACATATGGAATTACCGTATATCAGGAGCAAGTGATGTTGCTTTCCCAAAAACTGGCGGGATTTGACAAGGGTAATGCGGATTACCTTCGTAAAGGTATGGGAAAGAAACAAATGAGTATTCTGGATGAGCTTTACCCTAAATTTGTTGATGGCTGTCTCAAAAACGGGCACAGCAAGGAGAAAGTTGACAAGATATGGCATGACTGGCAGTCATTTGCATCCTATGCATTTAACAAATCACATTCGACCTGTTATGCATATATCGGGTTCCAGACAGCCTTTTTGAAGGCAAATTACAAGGCAGAATTTATGGCTGCAGTCCTGAATCACAACAAAAAGGATATTTCCAAGATCAATTTCTTTTTGCGGGAGAGTCACAGGCTGGATATTCCTGTTTTGGGTCCGGATGTCAATGAAAGCGAAACCGATTTCACTGTCGACAAGAAGGGAAATTTGCGTTTTGGTTTGGCAGGATTGAAAGGTGTTGGAGAAGCACCTGTTCAGGAATTGATCGATGAAAGAAACAGAAGTGGTCATTTTAAAAATATTTTTGATCTGGCTAAACGTGTGAATTTGAGGTCGGTCAATAAAAAAAGTTTTGAAAGTATGGCTTTGGGTGGTGCTTTTGATATTTTTAAAGGAGTTCACCGGGCGCAGTATTTTCTTGGTCAGGAAAAGGGAGATACATTGATTGATCAGGCGCTCAAATACGGAGCAGCCTTTCAAAAACAAAAAGGGCAGGTTCAACTTTCACTTTTCGGAGATAGTTATGATCCCTTTCAAATAGAGCCGGACATTCCTGAATGTGAACCATGGAGTTTGATTGAGAAACTGGAAAGGGAAAAAGAGGTAACCGGAATTTATATCAGTTCACATCCTTTGGATCAGTACAAACTGGAAATGGAAAATTTTATCACCTGTGATCTGGAACATCTTGATTTTTTCAAGGATCAAAGGGTTTCATTGGCTGGAATGGTGACCGAATCCCAGACAGGAATGAACAGGAAAGGCATTGAATATGGCAGGTATACCATAGAAGATTATAATAGTTCCTTGACAATCAGCCTCAATAATGAACAATTCAGGAAATTCGGTAATTATTTCCAGCCCGGACAGGTTTTATTTATCGAAGGTGTCATGCAAAGAGGTTACAATTCAGATAATTATTATTTCCAGGTACATGAAGTCAGATTGCTGGACACCATCGGAAAGTTGCTCACCAAATCCATTACGATGTACATTGAGTTGGAGGATTTGAATGAAGGGCTTTTGGAACAAATTGCTCAACTGATAAAGAAACATAAAGGAAAACACCTGTTGAAGATCACCCTTTTGGATTCAACTGACCAGCATAAGATGGATTTTGTTTCGAAAGGAGTCAAAATCAATGTGGACAGCAGTTTGCTTCAAACACTCGAAAAAATACCCATAAAGTATAAAGTGAATTAAAGCTAAAAATTGAGAAATATTGGTTGAATGTGTGTACCTGACAGTTGTAAAATGAGGTGTTAAACACAATTTTGCTTTATTTCTGGAACTCAGGACTACTTTTTTTGGCCAAAATATTTCATTTGTTGTGAAATATGGAGGAAGTTTTTTGTGAACTTTATAGTATTCAAATAAATCAAAATAATAAATTTGTAGCCGCCAAATCTTTTGGATTAAAGAGATTTTGTATCATGTTACTTTTAAAGCGCGGATCTTAGAATGGAAGATGCTGTTTTTTTTGATCCGGTCCTTATTTGGGCTATTTATCAGCACGCATTTCTTACAAACAATTGAATTCATCATTTAATATTATGGAAAAAATACATGTGGCGATCATTTTTGGTGGTAAATCTGCAGAGCATGAAATCTCTGTAAGATCAGCTCAATCTATCATCCAAAACATCAATCTTGAAAAATATCACGTTCACCTGATTTTTATCGACAAAGAAGGGCATTGGAAAATGATGCCATCAAAAATGGTCTTTGAATTGGATCATCCATTGAATATCAGTTACTTCACGGAGGATGTTGCATTTGCATGTATGGAGAATTCGAAGTTATTTTTGCCTGGAGAAGGAAATACCTCAATAAAGGTAGATGTGGTTTTTCCTGTGTTGCACGGCCCATACGGAGAAGATGGAACCATTCAGGGATTGTTCAGAATATTGCAGCTGCCTTTCGTTGGCTGTGACGTGATGGGGTCTGCTGCGGGGATGGACAAGGATGTGATGAAACGACTGCTTATTGAAGCTGGTATTCCGATTGGGAAGTATATGGGATGTTACAGACATAATGCGCCTGATTTTGAAGAAGTGGAGGAAAAACTCGGTTTGCCGGTATATATCAAACCAGCCAAAATGGGATCTTCAGTCGGGATCAGTAAAGTTGAGACTCAATCTGCTTACACAGAAGCATTGGAAGAGGCTTTTAAGTATGATCATAAAATAGTTATTGAGGAGAATATCATTGGGATGGAAATAGAGTGTGCGGTTTTGGGCAATCGTTTTCCTGAGGCTTCAACTGTCGGAAGAATTACCAGTTTTCATGATTTTTACACCTATGATTCAAAGTATCTGGATGACAAAGGATTCAAAATTGAAATTCCGGCACCAATTGATCCGGATTCTATTGAAGCGATCAGAAAAATGGCCATTCGGGTATTTCAAGCGCTGGAATCTGAAGGATTGGGTCGGATTGATGTGTTTTTGAAGGAAAATGGAGAAATTCTGGTCAACGAGATCAATACTTTACCGGGATTTACCAATATCAGCATGTATCCCATGTTGTGGGAAAAATCTGGTCTGGCATATCCGGACTTAATTGACCGGTTAATTGACCTGGCGATTGAGCGTTGGGAAGCTGATCATCAGTTAAAGTCCAGTATTTAACCAAAAAATCTTCTATGTTGTAAACCAATATAGAAGATTTTTTAGCTTAATTTAATCAGCAAGTGGTTTTATCTTAAAAGATCAAAATTGTTTAGGTTAGTAACCTTTTAGTCTTAAGTCTTTTAGCTTATCAAATATACATGAGTAAAAACTTTAATATTTAGGCAAATTAAGTGGCTTTTGCTCATTGTACACCATCAAATCCTACTGAATAACCGACTGATCAGCTTATCACCTAAATAATTCAAATAGATCAAGACAAAACTTTTAATCTTTAAGGGATTACCTACAGCCTGCAGGTTTATCTTCGCTGATGATCAAATCAACCGGTGTATCAAAAATAATCGTTGAATCCGGATGATATGGTGGATGTTGACCAATGACATAACCTTCCATTTCGGATGTGATTGCTCCATCTTTTTGAACCTGTCCGATTCTCAGGTTGGCACTTTCCAATATAAAAGCAGCTTCTTCCACCGATTTGCAATACAGGTCAGGAATGCTGACTGCTCCGCCTGACTTTTTGCTGAGTATAAATTCAATGGTTCCGCCTTTTTCTATTTCAATATTTTTTAGTTCGCCCTGGCTGGAAACGATCAACCGACCTCTATAATAAGCTTCCATGATATAATCCGGTTCTCCCAGGTCAAATTTATATCCTTTGATCACAGACCTGATTTGTCGCAATTCAAGTTCTTTTTTCTTTGACAGGAAATTTCGTCCGTATAATTCAGGCAAATCTTTTAGTTTGATCTTATCTGCAGTTGATTTTGAGATGGTGACATAGATCTTACGTCTTTCTTTAACCTTTGTCAGAGGTTTTGGATTTTGATCCAGAATGATTCCTCCGCGAATTCCAACCCTGTGAATGGAATCATCGACGACAATAATAAAGTTTTTGGCTTCTGCATCTCTGGTAGCTGCTTCAATGGTTAGATTCGTATAATCAGGTAATTCCAGCGCCTGTCCGTGATGGGTGTAAATTCTCAGCCACAGGAATAATAATATAAGGATCAAGGCAAAAAATCCTAAAATATATCCAAGATGTTTAAAGAAAACTTTGCTTTTTAAAAATTCGAGCAAGGAGTTTGAGTTGTCAGACATTGCAAAGATGTTTAATGTAATTTAATTGCGAGCTAAAGTTATTCTAAAATTCGGAAGTACGGAGAGAAAAGAGGGAATCATTTGCCAAAATTATTTTCATCCATGCCCGGAAAACCGATTCAGGATACATTCACTTTAAGGCATCTCAAAGCTACCTGAGCCGCTTTTTGTTCAGCGGATTTTTTATTATAGGCTTCGCCTTCTGAAATCAATTCCTCATCGACTGAAACTGCCATCTTGAAAAGGTCCCGGCCATTAGTTTTTGTTTTGGACAGCAATTTAAATTCGATCGACTTGTTGGATTTTTGACTCCATTCGAGGAGCTGGCTTTTGTAGTTGTCATCAACAGATTCCAATTCAGCCAGATCCAGATGCTGAAGCAGCATTTCCCTGACGATGAATTTTTTGGCTTTTTCATATCCTCCATCCAGGTAAATAGCACCGATCAGTGCTTCGAACGCATTTCCGG
>Ga0209573_1004813_pt1 | contig 12904 bp, 9 predicted proteins | sample TNRBio252014_DNA_FD_185870 | JGI IMG/M metagenome (GOLD analysis project Ga0209573, IMG submission 185870) | Wastewater treatment Type I Accumulibacter community from EBPR Bioreactor in Madison, WI, USA - TNR Reactor_6/25/2014_ DNA (SPAdes)... | ecosystem: Engineered > Bioreactor > EBPR >...
CGCACGCTGAGCTCGCCGAGACGGATTTCGATCTGCACCGGGTAGCTGGCGCGGCTGCGTGGCGAGGACCAGTTGCGGATCGGCGTGAAGGCGACTTCGTCGGCGGCAAACTGGCGTACATGGCCGTGGGCATCGCGCCAGGCGGCGTGCGCGAAAAGCGTCGCGCCTTGCGCGTTGCGCATGCGAAAAGCCATTAGCGCGCCACCGTCGTCGAGGTTGATGCCCACCCAGTCCCAGCCGACGGCGCCACCGCCAAGGTAGGCGGTCGACCATTCGTGATCGAACCAGGCACGGCCGCTGGCCGCTTGGCGCTGGCCGTCGAGGACCAGCGAGCCAGTCACCTGCAGCTGTGGCCAGCTGACGTAGTAGCTGGCCAGATCCGGGGCGTGGCCTTTGCGTGAATAGCCGCCATCGCCCTGCAGCATTAAGGGTTGCGCTGGCGTCAGCGTGAAGTCGTACGAGAACTGGGCGCTCTGCATCTGCAGCCTGAAAACTTCGCCCGTGCTGCGCTCCTCGCGCTGCATCCGCCAGGCGCCGATGTGTACGTCGCAGTCGCTGGACGAGAAGCCGGCGCCAAGATTGGCGCGCGCGGCGCGTTCGCTGTGCAGCAGACGGTCGCCGGGAATGCTCAGCGCGGCGTGGGCGAAGAGGATCTGGCGCGCGGCAAGTGGTGAGCGCAGCGCTTCGGCGCTGCCCGGTCGGCTGCGAAAGAAAGTCAGTTGAAAACCGATATCGGCCTGCGGCGAATCGAGGGCGCCGGTGACGTACCACCATTCGGTGCGAAAATCCGGATGGGCGCCGTGATCGCGCGGGAAAGCCAGTTCGACGCCGCGGCTGACCGGCGCATAGGCGACCGCTGGGCGCGTCGGCGCCGCCAGGGCCAGCGTCGGCAGGAGCAGGGGAGTGCACAGGAAGCTGCGGCGGCGCACGAGTCGGTTTCCTTTCGCCTACTGGGCGTTGGCCAGAACCTGCGCGACCGGCAGTCGGGTCGCCTGCCGCGCGGCATAGCGACTGGCGAGTACCGCTGCCGCCAGAGTGATGGCGGCGCCAGCACAGACCGCCGTCCAGGGAATCGCCAGCGCCATTCGCCAGTGAAAAGCCTGCGGATTGACGACGTGCGTCAGGATGGCGCCGATGGCGACGCCGCAGGCCAGGCCGATGAGCAGGCCGACGGCGGCGATCAGCGCGCCTTCGAGCATCACCGCGTGGCTCAGCATGCAGCGGTCGAAACCGAGCGCGCCGAGCGTCGCCAGTTCACGGGCGCGCAGCCAGACGCTGGCGGCCAGCGTCACCGCCAGCCCGAACAGGCCGATCAGCATCGCTGCGGCTTCGAGTGCGTAGGTCACGGCGAAGCTCTTGTCGAAAATCGACAGGCTCAAGCGGCGAATGGTGGCGCTGTCGGCGACTTCCAGGCCGTACCTGTCGGCCCACGGCGCCAGCCAGGCGCTGGCCTGCGCTTCCTGCCCGGGTAGCGGCCACAGTGCCAGGTCGGTGGGCTGGAAATCGCCACCGAGTTGCTGATAATCCTGGCGGCTGATGACCACGGCGCCGAATTGCCGGCCGTAGTCGCGCCAGACGCCGCCGATGAAAACTGGAACCTCGCGTCCGAGCAGCGGAAGGCGCAGGGTTTGAGCAGGCGCCAGGCGATAGATTTCGGCCATCGGTTCGCTGATCCAGACCGCGGGCAGGGCGGCTGGCGGCGTCAGCAGCGGGCCGGTCAACGGCAAGCGTGCCGCCGGGTCGCGAGGCTCGATTTCGCGTATCAGCAGCGCCACCTGTGGTCGCTGCGGGTCGATGGTCAGCGCCGCGTTGGCCATGCGCTCGACTTTGGCGAAGGGTGCGTCGGGCTGTGTCAGGGCGTTGAGCAGGTCCTGCGGCAGTGGCGTGGCCTTGCTGCGCAGGTAGAGCGGCGCCGGCAGGACGTGATCGAGCCATTGGTCGACGGCGACGCGAAAGCTGGAGACCATGATCACCATGCTCGCGGTCAGTGCAAAGCTGACGATCAGCCCACTGGCAGCCACCTGCGCCATCAGCGGCGCTTGCGCGACGTTCTGCAGCGCGATGCGTTGTGGCGCCGGCAGGGGCTGGGCGCTGAGCCAGCCGAAAAGCAGTTGCGTGAGCAGCGGCGCGCTGGCGATGCCGACGACCAGCACCAGGGCGATCGAGGCATAGCCGGCGAGCGGCAGTTCGAACAGCGGTGGCAACTGCGTCAGCGCGAACGCGGCCAGTGCCAGCAGCAGCGGCAGTTTTGGCATTCGCGGTGGTAGCCGCGCCAGCCAAGATTGCCCTGACCGCCCAGACTGCCCTGACTGCCGTGGCTGCGCGGTAGGCGCGGCATCAGCAGGTGGCCGCTGCGCGAAGCCGGTTTTCAGCGCCTGCGCCAGCGGCTGCATGCGGTTCAGGTAGGCCGGGTAACTGGCGCCGGCCAGGCTGGCCAGGCAGCCAAACGCCAGGAAAAGCAGCGCCGGTGCCGGCGCCGGGACGATCAGCGGTGCGCTGCCGGCGAAGTAGCCGCCGCCGAGATCGCCACCGAGCAACTGGGTGAAGGCGACGGCCAGCGCGTAGCCGAGAGCCAGGCCGAGCAGCGCCCCCGGCACGCCGATCGCCACGCCTTCGAGCAGGACCTGCATCAGCCGCATGCGTGGCGAGAGGCCGAGGACGCCGAGCAGGGCAAACTGCGTCGAGCGCTGGGCAACGGCGGTCAGCTGCGTGGCAAAGACCAGGAAAGTGCCGGTGAGCAGGGCGACCAGCGCCAGGACATTGAGATTGACGCGATAGGCCCGCGAGAGGTTGGAAACGCGTGCGCTGTCGTCGTCGGCGGCGCGAATCAGCAGTCCCGCCGGCAGTCGCTGTGCCCATGCCTGGCGCCAGCTTGCCAGGTCGGTATCCGGCGCCAGGCGCACGCGGCCCTCGCTGACCGCGTCGGCCGGACCGAATCGCGCCTGCACCCAGGCAATGTCGGCGACCAGCAGCAGGTCGTCAGGACGCGCCGCCGGCAGGTCGCCGGCGAGCGTCGCCAGCCACTGCTGCTCGCCGCGCAGCAGCTTCAGCGTGCCGCCTGCGCGTGTGCCGGAGTCTTTGCCTTCCTTGCCCTGGCTGCCTTTGGCTCCTTGGGCAAGCTGGGCGAGCAGGGCCGGCGAGGCATAGACGCCGCCGTCAAGGATGTTCGGCGCGGCGGCCTGCTCATCCTGGCGCGGCAGCAGGTCGGGCATCACCGCCGCGGCGCTGAAAACGTCGATTCCGATCAGGCGCACCGGGGTCGGTGCGTTGTCGATGCGCACGCGCGTTTCGATGACCGCGGCGACAAGCAGCACCGCCGGGTCGCGGGCGATGGCGTTGAGCGTCGCCAGCGGTACGCTGCCGGCGCTGTCGCGCGCGGCGATGACCGCGTCGGGGTCGCCCTGGACGCTCTTCATCGCCCGTGAAAAGTCGCTCAGCGCGGCGTCGTTGATCAGATGGATCGCGTAGCCGAGCGCGACGCCGAGCGCGATGGCCAGCATCGAGAGCAGGGTCGCGGCGCGCCGGGTCTTGAACTGGGCGCGGATCAGCCACCAGGAGAGCTGGCTCAGTGCCCGCATCCGGCCCGCTTGCGGCCCCTTCATGGTGATCATTCCCCGGCGCGCCCGCATCCCGACAGGCCGTCCGGGGTCAGCGTCAGGATGCGGTCGCAGGACTGTGCGACGTGCTGCGAGTGGGTGACGACCAGCGCGCTGGTCTGTTGCTCGCGAACGCGTTCGAGCAGCAGCGCCAGGACCTCGTCGGCAGTACGTGGGTCGAGGTTGCCGGTCGGTTCGTCGGCCAGGACCAGCGCCGGACGATGCACCAGTGCGCGGGCGATGGCCACGCGCTGCAACTCGCCGCCCGAAAGCGACGCTGGCCAGCGCGGCCCAAAGTCCGCCAGACCGACGCGTTCGAGCAGCGCCTGCGTGCGCGGCGTATGCTCGCTGGCGGGTACTCCGCAGAGCAGCAGCGGCACGCCGATGTTCTGCGCCACGGTCAGCGTCGGCAGGACATGAAAGGCCTGGAAGACGAAGCCAATGCTGCGCGCGCGCAAGGCGGCGCGCGCGGTCTCGTCGAGGGCGACGATGTCGAGGGCCTGTGGGCCGATGGCGATAGCGCCGCGGTCGGCGGTTTCGAGTCCGGCGATGCAGTTCAGCAGGGTGCTCTTGCCGACGCCCGACTCGCCGACCAGAGCGACGATTTCACCGCTGGCGACGGCGAAGGAAAGGGCGCTGAAAAGCGGCCGACTGGCTCTGCGGTACTGCTTGGCGAGGTCGCTGACGCGCAGCATCGATCAGCCGCCGTCTGCCGCGGTGCTCGATCCAGGGGATCGGCAGCCGGACATGCACCCGCGAACACAGTTGCGTTGCCTTGATGCAGATCTCGCCGGGCTGCGGAGTGACAGCATCTTCTCCTCTCTGGTGCGCAGTGCGTCGTTCTGGTGGCCGGCGTGCTCCCGGCCGCAGGGTCGGCGACCGCCTATTTACTCGTCGTCCCGGCCCGTAAACCGGACAATATTTTCTGCCCGGCGCGACCGTCGGCGGTCATGCCCAGGCGTTGCTGCTCGACCTTGATCGCCTCGCGGGACTTGGCGCCGATCATCCCGTCGGCTTCTCCGATCGAGTGTCCGCGGGCAAGCAGCAGGGTTTGCAACTCGCGGCGTTCGAGGCGCGAGAGGCCCAGGTCATCGGTCGGCCAGGGGGTGACGAAGCCTTTGCCGCCCCTGATCCGGTCGGAAAGGTGGGCGATGGCCAGGGCGTAGCTTTCGGCAGCGTTGTAGCCATAGATCACGTCGAAGTTGCGGAACACCAGGAAAGCCGGGCCCGCGGGACCGGCCGGCAGGAGGAGTCCGGCGGCACTGTCGGTAGCGGCGATCGGCTGGCCGTCGGCACGGCGAACGCCGCGCGCCGTCCAGTACGACAGCGGGCGCTTGTCGCGGCGGCCGGAAACGCTGCTGTCGAAGCCGGCCGGGAGCAGCACCTCGTAGCCCCAGGGCTGGCCTTCGCGCCAGCCGCCCTGGTGCAGGAAGTTGGCGGTTGAGGCGAGCGCATCGGGGACGTTGCCGATGAGGTCGCGCTTGCCGTCACCGTTGCCATCGACCGCCAGGCGCAGGAAGGTCGACGGCATGAACTGGGTATGGCCGAAAGCGCCGGCCCAGGAGCCGACCAGCTGATCCGGTTCGATGTCGCCGGAGTCGAGAATCTTCAGCGCACTCAGGAACTCGCCGCTGAAATACGCTTGCCGCCGTCCGAAGCAGGAAAGGGTGCCGAGCGAAGTGAGCAGCGGGCGGCTGCCGAAGTTGCGTCCGTAGTTGCTCTCGACGCCCCATACGGCAACAATCGTCGCCGGGTCGACCTGGTAGCGCTCACTGGCCATGGCCAGGGTGTCGGCCCATTTGGCGCGCATTTCGAGACCGTCGGCGACACGTTCCTCGTCGACCAGGCCGGACAGGTAATCCCAGATCGGCGAGCGGAACTCCGGTTGGTAGTCGAGAAATTCGAGCACGCTGAGGTCGGGCGACAAGCCGCTGGTCAGACGGTCGAAGGAGGCTGTCGAAATGCCTCGCTTTGACGAAGCGACAGCACGCTGGGTCTTCATGCATGAGCTGAAGCGATCTTGCGGATCGACTTCCTGGGCGGCGACGGCGCTGGTCATCAGCGCCAGGGAAATGGCGAGGCAGGTGATTTTCATGGCAGGTCTGTGAGCGGTAGAAACGGGAAGGGAGGCTTGCGGCTAGCGAGTGCGTCAGGCTCTGCAGCTACCAGGGAGAGGCGACGGCGAGGCTGGCGGTCGCGAGTTCGCGCGTTCGATCGTGAGTGTGGCAGATTCAGCCGAAGTCAGGAGTGACGACTGACGACTGACGCCTCGCGACCGGAAAAGCTCAGGGCGCGCCGGGCGTGTGCGGACGACCCGTGGCGCGGCCCTGGTCGTCGTTCGACGACTGCTCGGGCGCAGTGCTTGCCCGGTACTCGTCCTCGCTGATGACTTCGCCCTCGATCACGCGTCCGCCCCCTTGCGGCGTCTGGTAGCCGCCCTGCCGGCCGGCCTGCTCCTGCATGCGTTCGTGCAGGTCGCGCAGGTTTTGCGGCAGGTGGCGAGTTTTCCACTTGAGGTAGGCGAAGATCAGGACGCCGACGACGAGCACGACGCCGAGTGCGAGGATCGAGAACATGAAAGCGACGACCAGAATCAGAATGCCGGCTGCAATCGTCAGCAGTTTGCCGAAGACGCTCGTCGGAGGGCCTGCCAGAGGCGTTCGGTAGGCGCCGGATTGTTGCTCATTGATTTTCATCGAAATCCTTGTGGGTACGTTCCGTGAGGAAGCGCTACGTCTGCCGCGCATTGTAAAGTGTCCGTGGCGTCGCGGCCAGTCATCACTCCTGAGCCGCGACGGCGGATGCAGTAGCCTCGGCTCTCGACTCCGGGCAAAAAAAAGGCCCGCCAGGGGGGGCTGGTCGGGCCTGTGCTGCCGCCGTCGCGGCATTCCCAACGAGGGGAGGGGGAGGAGGAACACCGCGGCGACAAACGAATACTATCGGTAGCCGTGCTCAGAGTCTGTGTGCTCTCTGTCTCGCTATGTGACGGCGTGTAAGAAGTCCCTTCAAATATTCAAGTGATAGGCGAAAAAAAGACCGCAAGCTATTGATGCAATGTATAACAAAGACTCTACTTGTCGCGGTTCAGTGAGGATTCCCGGGCTGCGTCTGGATCAGAAAAGGATCGCCGACGCCGTCGAAAAGGCGGCTCATGACTTGCTGCTCCTTGTTTTCGATGGCGTCCAGAAAGTCGCTGGCCGAGCCCATGCCGCGAAAGGCATTGAAGCCACGGTCCAGGAACTGGTGCAGGTCGCCGAGTCCGGCGAGTTGCGCGGGGTGACGCATCATTTTGAGGAGGCTGCTCAGCAGCGGTTTTTTGGTCAGCTTGTCGAGTGCCTGGCCGGTTTCGCGAATCAGGACGATTTGGTGCTGGCGCTCGGCCCGGCAGGCGACGGCACGGTAGGCCGCGGCGTAGGCGGCTTCGTCGATGTGCTCGATCTGCCCAGCGCGGCAGAGTTCGGTGACCATCGCCGAGTCGAGTTCTTCAGTCAAGGCATCGAGTTCGACAGCCAGCGCGAGGGTGCGCAGGGCCGACGCCGGCAGCATCTTGATCAGCAAGGGCAGGATGCGCTCGACTTCCTCGTCGCGGCAGCTGAAGTCCTTGGGCCCGTAGAGGTCGGAGATGAAGAAGCTGACGGCGGGTCCGAAGCGCGGACTGCCAAGCAGTTGACGATGGCTGCGCGCCAGGCGACCGGCCTGCCATTCACGCAGGCACAGGCGCGCGCGTGCTGCCGCCGGATCCAGGTTCGCCTGCTGGCGCAGATTCTTCGCCGCTTTCAGGTGTCGGCGCAGCGCTGCGGCGCTTTGCTGTTTCTCGATGGAGGTTGTCGGATCGTTCATGGAGAGGATTATGCCCGGCCGCGCGGAGCCTGTTTAGAGGGCTTCACCTAACGAGCAGCGCCGCTGCAACATACACTTGCTCTGGAACACCGCTTACTGTGAAAGTCGCGTACGCGACTCACGAATCTCCTTTCTCTGATTGCGGGAGAAGGGCCAGGGGTGAGGCGGGGAATTCAGGGAGCATGCTCCCTGCCCGGCGAACGATTCCGGCGTGCAAGCCGGAATGCGCACTGCAAGTGAGAGAAGGGCGGTCATGACTTTCATGATCCGGGGTGTCTCGATTGTCATGACCGTTAGCAAGGAGTACTTGATGTCTCATTCTGAAACCTCGACCGCGCGCCTGGCCCAGCTTCAGGCGCAGCCGCTGGCCGAGCGCTTTGCCCTGCAGCAGGTTGCGGCACGCGGCGACCCGAATCCGCAGCGCGCAGTCCGCGAACGCCGATTGGCGGCTCTCGATCAGATGCTGCGTGATAACGCGGTGGCGATTGGCGAAGCGGTCAGTCGCGATTTCGGCCACCGCTCGGCGGCTGAAACGCGTTTGCTCGAGCTCTTCCCGAGTTACGAAGCGATTCGCCACGCACGCCGCCATCTGCGCCGCTGGATGCGTCCGCAGCGGCGCTCGGTGTCGCTGTGGTTCCAGCCGGGGCGGGCAGAAGTTCGCTATCAGCCGCTCGGCGCCGTGGGCATCATCGTCCCCTGGAATTACCCGATTTTCCTGGCCATTGCTCCGCTTGCCGCGGCACTGGCAGCCGGCAATCGGGCGCTGGTCAAGATGTCCGAGATGTCGCCGCATACTGCCGCGCTGTTCGCCACCCTGGTGGCCAAGACTTTTTCTGCTGACGAGTTGTCGGTGGTCGAAGGCGACGCCAGCGTCGCGCAGGCGTTTTCGCAACTGCCTTTCGATCATCTGCTATTTACCGGTTCGACCGTCATTGGCCACCATGTCATGCGCGCGGCAGCCGACCATCTGACGCCGGTGACGCTGGAACTCGGTGGCAAGTCGCCGGCGATCATCGGTCCCGGGCTGGCGGCGAGCAAGGATTTCGCGCACGCCGTCGAGCGCATTCTGATCGGCAAGTGCATGAACGCCGGCCAGACGTGCATCGCGCCGGACTATGTTCTGCTGCCCGCCGGTGACGAACAGGCGTTCATCGACTGCGCTCGCGCCGTCGTCGCCAGCGCCTATCCGCACCTGGCAACGAATGGCGACTACTCGACGATCATCGACCCGCGCCACTACGCTCGCCTCAGCGCTTACGTCGATGAGGCCCGGGCGAGCGGCGCAAAGATCATCGAACTGGCCCCCGGTGCGGCCGCCGACGCGGCGAAACGCTGCTTGCCGCCGTTGGCGCTACTCGGCGTCGGCGACACGCAACCCGTCATGCAGGAGGAAATCTTCGGGCCGCTGCTGCCGATTCGGCCGTACCGGCATCTCGACGAGGCGATCGCTTTCGTGAACGGCCGGCCACGCCCGCTGGCGCTGTACTACTTCGATAGCGATCGCGAGCGTATCGAGCGAGTGCTCAATGAAACCGTTTCCGGCGGGGTGACGATCAACGACACCATCCTGCATATCGCCCAGGACGATCTGCCTTTTGGCGGTGTCGGTGCCAGTGGTATGGGCTGCTATCACGGTTTCGAGGGCTTCGAGACCTTCTCCTCCAAGAAGGGCGTCTTCCGGCAGTCGCGGCTGTCCGGCATCGGCCTCTTCAAGCCGCCGTACGGCCGCTTGTTCAAGCTTTTGACGCGGATCCTGATGCGATGACTTACGGGCGTCGACAGTTTATCCAGACCGGTCTCGCCGGTGGACTGCTACTGTCCTTTTCCGGTTGGCTCAACGCCGCCGGGCCGCGGCGTTTCAGCGCCGCCGAACGCGAGATGCTTGGCGCCGTGGTCAACGCCATGCTCGAGGGCGTCCTGCCCGTGCAGGACAGGCAACGGCAGCCACTGCTGGCGCAAACCGTTGACGGCATTGCGACGGCCGTGGCCGGTCTTTCTGCCGCCAGCCAGCAGGAGATCGGCGAGCTCTTCGGACTGTTGGTGATTGCGCCGGCGCGTATGCTACTTGCCGGCGTCGGCAAGCCGTGGCGTGAGGCCAGCGTCGCCGAGGTTGGCGAATTCCTGCAGTCCTGGCGGTTCAGCCGCCTCAGCCTGCTGCAGAGTGCTTACGGGGCTTTGCACGATCTCAGCTACGGCGCCTGGTACGGACGTCCGGAGACCTGGGACGCGATCAGCTATCCCGGACCGCCGCGAGGGTATTTCTGATGGAAGATCCGATCAAGCTCGGCCTGGCTGGCGGCTGGAAACATATTGACGCGTCGGCATTGCCGCACAGCCAGACGATCGATACCGATGTGGTCATCGTTGGCACCGGTGCCGGCGGCGGCGTTACCGCCGATCTGCTCAGCGCTGCCGGTCTGCGCGTCGTCCTTATCGAAGAGGGGCCGCTGCGCTCGTCGAGCGACTTCAATATGCTTGAAAGCGAGGCCTATCCCGAGTTGTACCAGGAATCGGCGGCGCGCAAGACGGCCGACAAGGCGATCAACATCTTGCAGGGCCGCTGCGTCGGCGGCTCGACGACGGTGAATTGGACCAGCAGCTTTCGCACGCCGCCCGAGGTCTTCGACTTCTGGCAGCGCCACTACGGTCTGCACGAGCTGAGCGCCGAGTCGATGAGTTCGTGGTTCGCGGTCATGGAGCAAAAGCTGTGGGTGCGTCCCTGGGATACGCCGCCCAACCCGAACAATGCGCTCCTCGCCGCCGGTGCCGAGAAGCTGGGCATTGCGGTCGGCCATATCAAGCGCAACGTCAAGGGCTGCTGGAACCTGGGTTATTGCGGTATGGGCTGCCCGACCAACGCCAAGCAGTCAATGTTGCTGACCACTATCCCGGCCGCATTGAACCGCGGCGCGACCCTTTATAGCCGTCTGCGCGGCGAGCGTTTGCGTTTCGATGGCAGCCAGGTCGCAGCGCTTGACTGCAGCGCGCTGCAGCCTGACGGCATCCACCTTTCCGGTCGGCGACTGCGTTTTCGTGCTCGCCACTTCGTCCTTGCCGCCGGCGCCATTGGCAGTCCGGCGCTGCTCATGCGCAGCAGTGTTCCCGATCCCTACCGGCTGCTCGGCAAGCGCACTTTCCTGCACCCGGTGGTGATTTCCTCGGCGCTGATGGACGATCGCGTCGACGCCTACGCCGGTGCGCCGCAGTCGATCTACAGCGATCACTTCCTGCGCCAGGCGCCGATCGACGGTCCGCTGGGCTTCAAGCTCGAAACGCCGCCGCTGCACCCGGTGCTCTATTCGACGACGTTGCAGGGTTACGGCGAGGCGCACGCTCGCCTGATGCGCGACTTCACCAAGGTCAACGTCGTGTTGGCGCTGTTGCGTGACGGCTTCAACCCCGCAAGCCGCGGTGGTCGCGTTCGCCTCGGCGCCGGTCGCCTGCCGGTGCTCGACTATCCGCTCGACGCGGTGATCTGGGAGGCCGCGCGCCGCGCTTTGCTGGCGATGGCCGAGATCCAGTTCGCCGCCGGTGCGCGTTGGGTGACTCCGGTGCACGAGACGACGCCTGGCTATTCGACCTGGGCCGCGGCCAGGAAAGGAATCGCCGAACTGCCGCTCGAGCCTTTCCTCTGCCGGGTGGTCAGCGCGCACGTGATGGGCGGTTGCGGCATGGCCGATGCTCCGCAGCGCGGTGTCGTCGATCACCGCGGACGACACTTTTGGCTCGATAATCTTTCGGTGCTCGACGGTTCGGTTTTTCCGACCAGCCTGGGCGTCAATCCGCAGCTTTCCATTTATGGCCTGGTTGCTCGCAATGCCAGTCTGCTAGCCGCCGAGTTGTCGGGCCGGCCGTTTCCCGCCATCCCCTGAAGGAGTCATACCGCCATGCTCGCACGCGCCCTTCGCCTTTCGCATGCCCTGGAAATCACGTTCTACGTGATCCTGGTGATGAGCGTTGGCGACACCTCATTTGTCGCCGCCATTCCTCTTGCGCTGCTGATCCTGCTCGCGCTGCGCGCCGTGCTGATCGCTGTCAGCTACGCCTATGCCCGGGCCTACGGCTTGTTGGCTCCGCGCTTGTCGAGGCGGCAAAGGCTTTTGATGGTGCTTGGCGAGTACGCGAGTTTTGTCGTCACCTTCATCGTCATCATGCCTTTCGAGCGCTGGTGGATGGGCGACGATTGCCTGCAAGCGCAGGCTGACGAAGGGCAAACAGCGGCTGCTGTGGCTGAGCGCAGGCGGCCGCCGATCCTGCTGATACACGGCTATGGTTGTTCGCGCGGTGCATGGTGGTGGCTGCGTGGACACCTCGAAGCGGCTGGCTGGACGGTGGCGACGATCAGCCTGGAACCGATCTACACGAGCATCGACAATTACGTTGATCCCGTGGCCAGGCGGGTCGACGACCTGCTCGCCGCGACCGGTGCCGCACAGGTGATCCTCGTTGGCCACAGCATGGGCGGGCTGGTTGCACGTGCCTATCTGCAGCGCTATGGTGACGCCCGCGTCGCCCGGCTGCTCACCCTCGGGACTCCGCATCAGGGCAGCGAACTGGCGCGCCTCGGCTTCGGTGACAACGGTCGCCAGATGCGCCCGCACAGCCCCTGGCTGCAGGCCCTGGCCAGTCCGCCAGCAAGTGTCGACGCAGTGGCCTTCTACAGTCCGCACGACAATTTCGTTATGCCGCCAGCGCTGCTCGAATTGCGCGGCGCGCAGGAGCAAAGGATTGACGGCGTCGGACACCTGGCGATGCTTTACTCGCCGCGTGTCATTCAGGCGCTGCTGACGGTGCTCGAGCAGACTGCGGCGCGTCACCCGGGCGCAATGAGCGATACCGGCGAGATCACTAATGCCGCAGACGCCTAGCCCAGCCGCAGCAGCCGCGCCAGGTAGTCGAAAAACAGGCAGTACAGGGCGATCGGCAGCGGCAGGCCGAGGAGCGTGGCGATCATGTACTCGCGAAAGCGCACCCCCGACATCGCCAGCGCGTAGTTGAGCGCCGGCACGGTCTGGAAGAGGACTCTCAGGACGACCATGCTGCCGATTGGCCGGGCGTCGAGCTGTGCCAGCAAGCGCGTGGCGATGGGACTGTTCAACTGCCGCAAGGCATCGCCGCCGAGCAGGCGAATGCTCAGGAAGGTGAGCGCACACGATACGCACGCGGCAAGGTAAGTCACTGCGCCACCCCAGATGCGGCCGAGGGCGAGCACTGCCGCGGCCAGGAAAATCCACCCCGGAATCTGGATCAGATTGCCCAGCGCGAACAGCGCCACGAAGATCAGCAGTCCGCTGAGCCTGTTCTCCAGGAAGCGCTCCTGCAGGAACTGCAGACTGAAGTGATCGCGCAGCCCGGATAGCTCGAAGCTGGCGAAGAGCACGCCGAGAAACAGGGCCACGGCGAAGAGGCGCGGCCAGGGGATGGCGCGCTGCTTCAGCATGCGGCGGTCGAATTCATGGCTTCTTCCT
>Ga0209573_1004816_pt1 | contig 12901 bp, 7 predicted proteins | sample TNRBio252014_DNA_FD_185870 | JGI IMG/M metagenome (GOLD analysis project Ga0209573, IMG submission 185870) | Wastewater treatment Type I Accumulibacter community from EBPR Bioreactor in Madison, WI, USA - TNR Reactor_6/25/2014_ DNA (SPAdes)... | ecosystem: Engineered > Bioreactor > EBPR >...
CATTCTCGGAGCGGACGCCGTTTCCCGGCAACATCAGTCCCCTTCGCGTTCACCACCCAAATCCGCATTCCATACGCATATCAACCCGACTGCACCCCTCAGTTCGGCGCCGTCATCAACGCGGTAGCGGAAGGTGTCCGTGGCATTGATGACACCGGAATTCGGCTGATACTGAAACGAACCGTCGGACGCCATCATCAGGGTGCCGTGCGAGGGCATCGCCGTGACCAGTACAAGGAGTGTGTCCCCGTCAGCGTCATCGTCCGATGACAGGACACCGGCAGCCGCATTCACAGAAAGTCCCTGACCCGAATGCACGGAGTACGAGTCGCTGCGAGCACTGGCCTTCTGGTTTTCGATCGCAATCGTGGCCGTCTTTTCTTCTGACCAGGCAATGCCATCGAACGCCTTCCAGAGGAATGTGTCAGTTCCTACATAGCTTGAAGTGGAGGGCGTGTACTGAAATATCCCGGACACCGGATCCAGCATCAGTGTCCCGTGAACTGGCATCTGTACGATCTGAAACGCCAAGGCGTCCCCGTCCCGATCCACCGTCCGGAAGGCGAGACCTGTGTCTGCACTCGTGGAAAGTGGGCGTCCGTGTGTTGTTCGCCATGTGCCGGAGAACACGAGCGGAGCTTCGTTCACCACGGAAATCGTCACTTCCGCGGGATTACTCTGATTGCTGCCTGACTGCAGGAAATACGTGAAAGAAACCTGGCCGACGAAGCCAGGATCCGGCGTGAAACTGAACGTGCCGCCTGCGCCGATCTGCAGCGAGCCGGTTGTTGGTGGCTGAGTGACCTGAACGCTGAATGGCCCGGTGTAGGCGTTGAAATCGTTGGAGTACAAGTTTCCCGACAGGACTCGATCATGACCCACTTCGAATTCGTCGTCGACGGCTACTAACGTGGTCGAAACATAAACCGTCTGCGTAAAGCTCGATAGATTGCCGTGATCTTTCGCCTGGTAACGGAATTCATCGACGCCAATGAATCCGGCCGACGGTGTGTACGTGAACGCTCCCGTGGAACTGAAGCTCAATGTGCCGTGGGCCGGGGAACTCACCAGAACAGCCTGCAGCATGTCCTGATCAGTGTCAGAGTCGTTTGTCAGGACCCCTTCCGCTGCCGCCACCACCAGTGAATCTCCCGGCAGCACACCGTATCGATCTACCGCTGCCACGGGGCGGGCATTGGTCACAATGATCGTGACGTCCGCCTCAGCGGTCTGCGCGCCGTCTGTAATGCGATATCGGAATCCGTCGACACCAGCAAATGTGGCCGTCGGAACGTAGGTCAGTGAACCATCAGCATTCAGTGTGAGCGTGCCATGCTGCGGGCCGTGGCCGGACACAACCGTGGCCGTCAGCAGGTCATCATCCCCGTCATAATCATTCGACAACACGCCGCTGGCCGCGTTCAAGGTCAGAGTTCTGTCGTGCAGTACTGTCAGCGTTTCGCCATTCGCTATCGGCGCGCTGTTGGTCACGTCGATCGTGACCAGCGATTCAGTGGATTCCCAGATCCCGTCGGTCACTTTGTAGCCAAACGTGTCCGGTCCCGTGTAACCCGCGGCAGGAACATAAACAAAGGCGCCGCTGGCGCTGATCGTGACAGTGCCATGCAGCGGCTGAGTGCCAATCAAAAGAGACAGGACATCATTATCGCCATCGCCTGCGGACGTGAACAGACCGGGAGCGGCGACGGACAGTGTCTCGTCATGCAGCACGCTCCATGACCGGTCCAGTGTCCATGGACGTTGGTTCGTAACGAGAATCGGAACGGTCACCGAATCCGAGTATTGTGCGCCGTCAAACACACGGTACACAAAAGCATCCTGTCCCACAAAACCAGTCGCCGGGATGTAGATGAATGCGCCGCTGGACTCGACGGTGAGCGTTCCATGCGAAGCACCCGTAACAACCGACACCGTCAGCGCATCTCCATCCGCATCGAAGTCGTTTGACAGGAGACCGGCCGCTCCCGGTTTCACGATAGTCCTGTCATGTACCACGGACAGAGATTCGGCAACCGCCTGGGGACGCACATTCGTCATGGTGAGTGTGACGACAACAGGATCAGACGTAACAATTCCGTCAGTGATGCAGTAGGTGAACTGATCGGTCCCGAGATATCCCGTTGCTGGCGTATATGTGAAGGCTCCGTCGGAGTTCAGGATCAGCGTGCCATGCGCTGGTCCGGTGATCAGTGTCACCGTGAGCGAATCGCTGTCCGCATCACTGTCGTTTCGCAGCACTCCGTCGGCGCCGGATGTGACTAACGTCTGGCCATGATGCAACTGCCATGCGTCGGATCGGCCTATCGGACTGGCGTTGGTGACATGAATGGTGACGTCGATTGGCGATGTCGTGTCAATGCCATCGGTGACTGTGTACCGGAACGTGACCGTGCCCGTCATACCACTGGCGGGGGTAAACTCAAATGTGCCGTTCGGATTCAACGTCAGCACACCGGAAGCGGGAGCCATCTGCAGCTGGACGGTCAGTTCATCTCCGTCGTCGTCTTCGTCGTTCGACAGCAGACCTCCCGTCGTTACCGAGAGTGCTCGATCGTGTCGGACGCTGTAAAAATCCGCAACTCCCAGCGGAACCTGGTTGTCGATCTTCAGACGGACAGTCGCCGGACTGCTGCTCTCCAGCCCGTCCGAAATGGTGTACGTGAATGTGTCAAAACCCGCAAACCCTAGATTCGGCTGGTAGACCCATGTCCCGCTCGTCTGCAGAGTCAACGTGCCGTGCGAAGGCTGAGACGCAACTGTGACTGTGGTCGTATCGCCGTCGGCATCGACATCATTGCTTTTCAGGTTTTCTGCGGAGATCGTCAGCGGGGCATCCGCTGGCGTGTAGAAACGGTCGTCCGCGGAAACCGGAGCCGCGTTTATGACGTCAATTGTCACGGTCGCCACGGCGCTGAGGGAGAATCCGTCATCTGCCTGGTACTGGAAGGATACCGTCCCCGTCATTCCGGTAGCGGGTGTAAAGATGAACGAGCCGTTCGCGTTCAGCGTCAGCAGACCCGACGCTGGTGCGGTGACGAGCGAGACGGTCAGAGAATCGTCTTCAATATCGACATCATTCAGCAGGACTCCCTCTGCGGCGGCCGTGGTGAGAGTCCGGTCATGACTGACGGAGTAGTAGTCATTGACCGTCCACGGCGCGAAATTCGTGACGGACAGAGACACCGTGACATCGTCACTCTGATTGACTCCGTCCGACGCGCGGTACACAAAGGAATCGGGTCCGACAAATCCTGCCGCAGGAACATACACAAACGAACCGTTGGCATTCAGTGTCAGCGTCCCGTGCGCCGGTCCTGCGATCAGACCAGCCGTCAACGCCTGTTGCTCATAGTCCCAGTCATTTGCCAAAACTCCCGGGGCTGCGACGGTCAGGGGAGTGTCGTGTCCCGTGGAATATACATCCGCAAAGCCTGTGACATTGTGCGGATAAACCTGGAGAGTGACTGTGGTGCTGCTCGAGCTTCCGACACCATCTGAGGCTGCGTAGACAAAGCTGTCATTTCCGGAGTAACCCGCGGTGGGTGTGTAGGTGAATCCGCCGTCCGAATTCAGCGTAAGTGTGCCATGCGAGACGCCGCTCACGACAACGGCTGTAAGGGCATCGCCGTCCGCATCGGTGTCGTTTGCCAGGACTCCGTTCGCAGGAATCGTACGACTCACACCAGCCAGAAAATCCCAACTGTCCACCGCGGCCTGCGGGTTGCTGTTCGTAACCGACACCGTGACCGTCGCGGTGGCTGTGGCTCCAGAGGGGTCGGCAATCGTGTACGTGAAGGAATCATTTCCTGTATATCCGGACTGCGGAGTGTAGCGGATTTTCTGAACACCATTTACCGTGACGATCTGTGTAGTTCCGTGGCTGGCAGAACTGACCTGTGACACGGAGATCGGATTGGCATTCGGATCTGAGTCATTCGCCAGAACCGCGATATCCGTGCTGGTACCAAAGTGCAGACTGGCTGTGTCGTCGTACGCAATCGGCGGATGATTGGGAACTTCCCGCAGCGCCTGCAGCAGGTACGCCCCGGTCTGATATGTCCAACCACTGTCCGACACCAGCGGATCGTATGAGGTGTTGCTGCTATCCGAGACCCCGAGGTAATATGTTCCTGTCGTCGTCACATTGTACACGAGATAGGGATCATTGCTGGCAACGCCGGTGTCCGGGTCAGTGGCATCGTCGCTGACAGCAACCTGCGTGCCCGTATTGTTGAACAATCTCAGGAGACTGTCGAATGAGCCGTACGAACCACCACCGTCGATCATTGCGGAATCAATGTCAAACCGAATGATCTGTCCGGCAGACAGTGACACCGCAAAGATATCCACATCGCTCCAGGACTCCGGGCCATCACCAATCAGTCCACCGGTGGTAAAGCGAGTGTCATTCTGAAGCGACAGGGTTCGAGCCTGAGCAATCGTGTTGTCAGTGGGATGAACGGTCAGTAATGCTGCAGCTGTGGACGTTGTTGTGCCGTCAGAAATCGTTGAAGTCAGGGAATCACTGCCCACGTATCCTGAAGAAGGAGAATACGCGACGATCGGCAACCAGGAGAAATAATCATACTCCACGCTTGCCGAGCCGTGCTGGGGCATGCTGACTGCGGTAATCTCAAGCGGATCACTGTCAGGATCCGAATCGTTCCAGAGCACCGGCAGACTGGCTCCATATGAGCCGGTCTCCACGAAAAATGAATCGGCACCCGCAGTCGGGGACTGGTTGGAGCCTCCAGACCCGCCGGAGACACTGATCGTCACCGTGGCGATGTTCCCGGTGTCCGTACCATCAAAAGCCTGATATGTAAACGTGACCGATCCGCTATATCCCGTGGGCGCTAAATAGGTCAACGTTCCATCTGGAAGCAATGTAAGCGTCCCGACCGCGGGCGACGTGACAAGCTGCGCCTCGAGCGGGTCGTAGTCTTCATCGTAGTCATTATCCAAAACACCCCCGAACTCCACGGAGAGCGTCTGCCCCGCTTCGGCCCAGTAGCTGTCATCTTCCGACCAAGGAGCCGCCAGTACAATGCGATCTTCTAGTCGTTCCAGACCGCTGCGCGTCGCGTTCCGGCGAGTGACCTTCCGACTTCTGGAGGGCGAGAAAATGTGTCTCAAACCGCTCAGCCAGTTCCGTGTCGCCATTCCAGCGTCTTCCGTTTTTGACGGGTATCGAAGAATATAGGACTCAGTCAGCGCGGCGGGATCGTGCGAGGGCAGCACGTCGATGTCAAACGTCGCCAAATGAAAACAGGCTTGTGGTCCACAGGATTTCCAGCATTTTTCAAATGTTGGTAGTGATAGTCCCCATTTACATATGAACGATTTACACCAGTGCAAATGTTCATTCTTTGTGCGTTCGTGCGGTTGACGTTTCACTGACCCGACATTCTTCGGTTCCCCACTGCATGCCGTTTTTTAAACTTCTCCTCGCCCCTGCAGAGTCGGAGGCCGGGCTGAAAGCCACTTCAATACGGCATCCGAGACCCGCTCCAGCGCGCATGGATACAGAAGCGAATAATCACTGGGCTGCGACTGCTTACTCGCGTAGGTCGGACGTCCCATTTGTCATGCATGACTGGGGTAACCTAATCCCGTCCGACACACCAATTTCGTGAGCAGTCAGCCCGACTTGATTGGGCCCGAACTTCATGGCTACTTGGCAATGCCGAGGCTGAACGCATCTTTATGCGGTGGAACCCATCGAAAGCGGTCGCCGCAGGTGCTGTGGAATTCACCGCGAAGTTGGCCGTCAGGGCGAACACTGTTGGAGGTGCAAGCGGACAGAGGTTTGCCGTTTAACACGGTCTCCGATTTTCCGGGCTGGAAGATTCGGGGCTTGCCGTTAGGACAGCCCGTACAGCGACTGTCGGTCGGGGGATTCGTGGGTGGAGTGCCGTCCTTGTGGGGTTCCATAAACCTGAGTGCGTCTCTGACAGCACGCTCGTAAATCGCCTGTCGAGTTCTGGTGTTCGGAATGATGACGCAGTTACTGCTGCCTGCAAACAGAATGACGCCGAACGGAGCTTCGCCGCCCGTGCATTTCTCGATGAGATCACAGTAAGCGGAAATTCGAACTTCGTGCTGAGGGCCCCATTCTGAACTGCCGTGACGTCGTCGAATGACGGGGATTACGAGGCTACCCTTTTTGAGCAGACGCCATGGTTTACCGGCCAGGTTGCTTGCTGGGTCCTCAAGAGCATCTGGTGGTTTGTTGCAATCGAAGCCCGCTTTGCGCAACGACCACCAACTCAGGCGTTTGATCTCAGTCGGTTCAAGGTCGATCACCACTTCCGGAGCCGCTCGATAAAGAGCCTGCTCACGCACCAAGGCGATGATGTGGGTTAATGTGTCCCAGCATTTTGCGAGGAGAACGAAAACTGGGAGGCTCAGGACGGCTCCAGCCGTCAGCGAATGCAGGTACCCAGCCAGCATGACAATCAGCACTGCCAATGCCATCAATGTCAGCCACAATCGCATTTCACCCCATGACTGTTGCAGTGCTTCGATAAACCGGTGCTCGTTGTAGTCGATGAGCAGATCCAGCCGCGGTCCAAGGTTGGGTTCTTCGTCGCCCGAGTCGCCACCGGACTCCAAGGAGATCAGGGCTGCTCGTGGACAGAACACATGCTCACTGAGGACGTGGACTCCGATCGCGCGCCGTTGCGGAAAGCGAAATCGCGAAGCGGGACTGAGATCACTATCATCAGCGGTTGTCATCGGGTTGCCTTTTTCTGCCAGATGGCCAGTTCCTTCAGCAGCGGAGCCAGATCAGCTGGCCGCTTGTGCGGAACGGGTTCCAGGCAATCGATCATGAGTTTGGCGAGTCGCTTCGGTACACCCGCATGATTGAAAACCGATGGAACAGCAATATGGTCCACCAATACCCCGGCCGCTGCGGCGACCGCCAGTTTGCCGAAGCTGTAGAGATCGGCCTTGACCGTCGCGCTTCCGCCATCCACTTCTGGTGCCCGATACGGATCTTCCGGCCATTCGCTGGAAACCGACGGACTACCATCCAGTAACTTCGACAGCTCAAAATCGGTGAGGACAGCACTACCGTCTCGTTCGCAGATCAGAACTCGCGCTGGTGCCAGTTCACGGAAGACCACGCCTGCTGTGTGCAGGGCTTGTAACCCCGTTGCCACGTCAAGCAATAATCGAGGCAGTTCGGCTGCAGGCCATGTGCTGGTCTCAAGGCGATCGGCGAGTGTCTGCTCTCCGACCCAGTTATCGATGACCCACCATCCGGCATCACCGCTGATCGGGGCCGATGTTAAGTTGAACGCAACATTGGCATGCGAACCCACACGGACGCAAACATCGGCATGCCGTGCAAGCTTGTTCCTCAACGCATCACGTGACTTCGTCGCCAAAGCAGTGAGAAGGTAGAACTTTCCACGCCCCTGGCGGTTCGAAGTGTGGCGGTGTCGCATCCGACAAGTGATGTAGTAGAGCCCGTTCGATGCGAGGCGACCGTGCTCAAGATAGCCCTCCGTCTGCCACTCTGATTCGCCGGTCATCGGTGTCACGGCAGAAGCAGGTGGCTTGTATCGTGGATCACGCAACGACAACAAATCCGTGACCTTACAGCAAAAAAATGTCGCCAATTCGAAGGCCGTTGCGGCTCGAATTCCCTCTCCCCTGAAAGCAGCCTTGAGGGTATTCGCCGAAACATCGACAGCCTTAAGGAATTCGGTTCGCGAAAGCCCCTTATTGATTCGCAATCGCTCAATCAAAAACTGGTCGAGATAGACCCAGCAGGCATCAGGCGAATCATTTATTTCGCGACGCATATTCAGTCTCCATTGGGTTGCCGCGAGCCATAAGACAGGGCTTCGATTGAGGGCACAGTGGTCACACACACGTCGAGAGAACATCGCGACTTGAGCAATGTTGATACGTCTCTGATGGAACTCTGACGGCCATTTTCTGGTGTCGTACCCCCCGCACTGACCGCGGTAAGTCTGCGGTCAGTTTTCAGCAACCCGGGTAAAGGAAGCCTGTTATGAACAGTGTGTTTTCAACATTTCTCGATCGCCTCGCCGAACGCTTCACAGCGATCCTTGCGAGTGTCGTCAGTTCTCGAGTCGAAAGTCTGCGGGCCGAGGTTCAGGCCGAACAGCAGAGTCAGCTTGAAGATCTCGCTCGCAAGTATGAAGCCGATGGCAAGTCTTCCATCGCTCAGGCACTTCGCGAACGAGCCCTGCGTCTGACGACCGGTAACCTTGCTGGTGACGGCGCGAATGTGATCGACCTGGTTTCTGCCGAGCCGCTCAGAATCACTGGTCCCAACTCTTCACTAGACGGAAGAACGCTGGGAAGTCTGCCGGATTTTTCTTCGCCTCCAAAACCAGAGAAAAAGTCGCGTCGCCGCAGAACCGATAGCCCCATCCCTTCCCAGGCGCCGGATGCATCGGGAGCCGACTCATGAGCGACGCCCTGCATTTGACGGCCCGCGATCGGGAAATTGTGCAGGCCCTGGTGCAGAAGGTGCGACTGTTCAGCCAGCGACAGATTGTTGATCACTGGTGGAACGGTGAACTGGCCAACAGTCGTCGCCGCCTGAAACGACTGGCAGACCGCAATCTGCTGCACCGAAACGTTGTCATGGCGAGGCCAGCACTTTCGTTCGAGTCTCCTCTGATTACATGGAGACTCAATGATGCAGCCCCGGACTTTGGAAAGGTCGCGTATCGCTGTCAGGCACGGTGGCGGTTCCGTCCGGCCAGACAATGCGTCGTCTGGCTGGCGACCGAGGTGGCGTCGCAGGCCTATGGCGGAACGGCACGCGGTGAACTGAAGCATCCGATGCAGGCCACCCACGACCTCGGAGTTGCCTCTGTCTGGCTGCGACTGCACCAGGTGGCTCCTCAGTGGGCAGCCGCGTGGTGCGGTGAAGATCTGATGGCTCACACGCGACACGGCCAGAAGTTGCCCGACGCTTTTATCGTCGACGACACGAATCAAGTGATCTGGGTCATTGAGTTTGGAGGCGGCTACGACGCCGAACGCGTCGAGGCGTTTCATCAGGACTGTGTGTCTCGCAACCTTCCCTATCAACTGTGGTGATTGACTATGAACTCGGCAGAAAAAAAGCCTCGCCACAACCCGGGCGATCGCGACCGGTTGATTCTGGAGCATGTAACGCGGTATCGGCTGACAACTCTGGAGGTTATTCGGCGCGTTGTATTGCGCGGAATTTCCCGAAACGCCGTGAGCAAGATTGCCAATCGGCTATGCGACGAGGGAATGCTCCAGAAGCACACACTCCAGTATCCCACGAATTATTTCGTGCTTGGAGAACACGCAGTACGAAGTTTCGGCGTCGGAATCCATCGAGCCAGACCGCTGGGATCACAGTCGCTGCCACAGGAGTTCGCGTTGTTGGCATTCGCGACTCTGGGCGAGCGTCAACACCTGCGGCTGAACACGGCGGAAGTAAAACGACGGTGCGAATGGATGGCGTTGGCGCATGCTGCGGCGCCGCACTGTCTGGATGAAGCGAATGTCCTGGAACTGGTCCGCGTAGATCTGGGCGGACCGGCCGACCACGTCGCCCGCAAGTGCGCCGCGGATCTGACAGAGCGTTCTCGCACCTCTGAGTTTTTATCCATCGTCGCAGCGCGTCAGTTTCGGTTGGTGGTGGTCACTTCCACGACCGGCAAGGTCGCCGCGATCCAGCGGGCTCTGAATCTCCATCCGTGGCCCTCAGGTCTCCTGATTCATTTCTCTGTTGTTCCCCAACTTCTCTCTCTTGGAACGAATGCAAACCATGCGTGACGTTTACTACCAGTCTGCAGGAAACCCAATACAGGCTGATCGTCTGCCAGCGACCCGGCCAACGATCGAGTTTGCATCAGGAACATCGCAAAGCACCTCAGGGATGAGTGTGATGCAGATGGCGGGTATCGCGGTCATCATCGGCGCTGTCGTGCTGCTGATTTACCGTGCCCCGGGTTTTGCATGGCTCGATCCGTATGATTTGCTGATCGCTGTTCCGGTTATCGTGACGGGCTTGTCGATTGGCATCACCTCACGAAGCCTGAATCACATTCTCCATCCGGCCGTGTTACTGGCCATAGGCGTTGTGTGCCTCAATCATCGCGTGCCCTGGGCGCTGCAGGCGCTGGTGATGGCCACTGGTTCTGGTCTGCTGGTGTATCAGTTTGGTCAGCATGCCGTTGCCATGATCACAACGCGACCGATGCGACGTGCAGAGACTGCTGCGGCACGCGCTGCCGCGTCGGAATCCCTACTGGTACTCGCGGGACTCACCGCGATTGTGGTTGCAGCGGCGCTTTGGTTCAGCCTGAAGATCCTGATTGTGGCAGCGTGGACGCTTCCCGTCTGTATGTTATGTGCACCGGCCTCGGCAGGACTGCCGGGGCCGCGCTGGAGACTCTGGCTCCTGAGTCTGCGAACGTGGTGCTCATATTCGCCGAAAAACCTACCGGGATTGTTGCAGAGCCCGGCGGGTTCGTTGCTCCAGCGAACAGCCATACTGTTCCTCGCTGCCGAACTGACGGGGATTGCACTGGTTCGCTGGGATGGCTCGCCATTGCCCGGAGTGTTCGCCGTCGGGGCAGAGCATCATGCTTCAGTGAATGCGCAACTGGACGCTGCCGATGCGGGACGACTCGAGCGAGTCAAGCATGATGCTGTGACCTGGTTCTCAACATTCGCAGCTATGGCCGCTCTACCGGTTGTGATGCCCGTGTTTCTGGCAACGGCGATGGTCACTCCCGTGCTCTGCGACGCTGCGGCGGCCGCATCCCAGGCACGCGGCCGAAATGTGACCCAGTCTGTCGTCGCTGACATTCACACGTCGCCCGATCGAATTGAGCGAAACAGCATTTACATGGGCCGGGTGGTCGCCGATGGAACGCCGGTGCTGGTGCCTTTCAACGTCTTCACTGAACACGCCCATGGACTGGGGGACAGTGGTTCCGGAAAGACGTCGCTGTTTCTGTGTCCGCTAATCGAGCAATTGGTGATGTCCGGTAAATGCAGTGTGATTGCGATTGATCTCAAGGCGGACTCGCTGGAGCTGCTTGCCACACAGATCGCCGCTGCAGAAAGGCTGCATGCCGAACAGGGAATCTCGATCCCCGTGAAGTGTTTCTCGAATCAGGCGGATCGGGCGACGTTTGCCTTTAATCCGATGACGCAGCCATTCTGGAATCAGTTCGATCTGCTCACACAGACCGACATTCTGTGCGGTGCCAATGGTCTGACGTACGGCACAGATTACGGGGCCGGCTATTTCAGCTCTGCGAACCAGGCCGTCTTGTATCATGCGCTCAAATCATTTCCGCATGTGCGAACATTTCAGGAACTTGCCGACTGCATTGGAACCGTGATCACGACTGCCAAAAAGGAGGATTTGCATCCGGAGATCAAAAAAGCGGGTGTGCACGTGCAGGAAGTCATCAAGCGACTGGCTAACTGTACCGCCCTCAACGTCACCGCTGCGACGGGACACGATCCTCAGGCGGTGGAACAGGCGATCGATCTGACGCAGCCCTTCCTCGAACCGCAACTGCTGTATTTTCATCTGTCGGCCACGCTCTCACCGAGTGGTGCTCCCGAGATCGCGCGGCTGGTCATTTACATGTTGCTTGCCGCTGCCACGCAAACCGAACGTAAGCATCCGGTGTTTCTCGTCGTGGACGAGTTTCAGCGGGCTATCGCAAATAACGTGGAATTCATGCTCCAGCTGGCTCGCAGTATGGGCGTCGGCGTGATTCTGGCCAATCAGAGCATGGAAGATCTCAAGAAATCTTCTGTGAACCTTATCCCCGCTATTGAGGCCAACTGCCGACTCCGTCAGTGGTTCTCCGTCTCCGCCAGTGAGGATCGAGAACGTGTGATTCAGAGCAGTGGCGAAACGGTGGATATTGATTATGGGCGAAAGACAGATTTGAAACCAGACGGCCAGGCACGTCACTCGTACTCGGAAAGTGAACGAGTCGTGCCCCGGATCGCAATCAACGATGTGCTGCTGACCAGCGACCATCCTTTTCGCAGCGTCCTGAAACTCCGCAAAGGTGACGGATACGCTCAGTACGGCGGTTTCCCGGTCATCATCGAATCTGAGTTCCACATTACCGAAGCAGAGTACCAGCGACGCCGTGCGATGCCATGGCCATCTGTTCCCGGCATGTTGCTTCCCGGAACCCAAACGTCTGTGGTTCCTCCGAAGAGTCCCAGCGGACCGACGATATCACAGGAAGTCATCGGGGCGGGGGATAACCAACCCACCGGCCTGACACCTGACGAAGTGGACAAGTTTCTTACGGGACTTAAGCAATCGTTTGATCCCTCAAAACCACGTCGCAGGAAGGAGAAGCCATCATGACACTGACCCTCACCGATCGTGACATGGATTTGCTGGATGTTCTGACGCTGCGAGTGAGACTGCTGACGCTCCGTCAGGTGACCGAGCTGTGGTGGCCCACTGGCGATAATCAGCGTTGCGCCCGACGTCGACTGGAATGTCTGGTGTCGGCAAAGCTCATCCAAATGCACTGTGTGAATGCGCATCCGCTGCTGGCGGTCACGAGTCCATTATTTGCATGGGAGCCAGGAGACGCGGAACCTGACTGCGAACAACTCGCCGCACGTTGTTCCCAACGCTGGAACAGGCCAGCTGTACCAATGACCGTTTTTGTTGCGGCGCCTGCGTCGGCCAATCTGTTTGGAAGTTCAGCCTGCGGTCTGCCCCATCGGGATCACTGGAATCATGACCTGCGGCTGGCCGCGGTCTATGCCGCCTATCGGCTGCAGAGACCAAAGTTGGCAGCACTCTGGATCGGTGAGCATGGCTTGCCGAAAGCCGGACACCGCATCAAAGACCCGG
>Ga0209573_1004818_pt1 | contig 12895 bp, 8 predicted proteins | sample TNRBio252014_DNA_FD_185870 | JGI IMG/M metagenome (GOLD analysis project Ga0209573, IMG submission 185870) | Wastewater treatment Type I Accumulibacter community from EBPR Bioreactor in Madison, WI, USA - TNR Reactor_6/25/2014_ DNA (SPAdes)... | ecosystem: Engineered > Bioreactor > EBPR >...
ACATCGCTTTGTCCGCCGTTCAGGTAGGGCTCGCTGCCAAAAAGCTCGTCGAGCTTGAGAATGCGTCCCTCGGCGAGGCGCTGCAATTCGACGCCGGGACCACCCGGAGCGGCCTGGGCGAGGGCATTGCCAAGGTGTTCGCGATTTTCGACCGAACCGGTGACATACCAACCGCCCCAGCGCTCCTCGATGGGACTGCTTTGCCGCGTGTGGAAGGTCCCCGCCTCGAAGAGCGGCAGGCCCGTCGCGGAGGGATAGACCGACCGAACCATCAGCCCGGGCAGGTCGTGATTCGAGGAGCCGGCGTGACAGTTCAGGCAGGAACGCTCGCGCACCAACGGCGGTGGCGAACCGGGCTCGCGCTCGGTCAGCTTGATGAGGTGGAAGACCATCCCGAGTCGCGGGTCAAAGCTCGCGGCCTCCATCTCCCCGCCCTGGACCCAGCCAAGGTAGAGGTCGTCGGAAAAATAGATCGCCCGCGGCGTCTCGGGGGCGATGCGGCTGTTTTGCGCGCTCGTTTTTGAAAAGACGAGCACCTGCGACTCGACCGGCACTTCTAGCTTCTCAAGCACCTCGGCGAGGACCTCGCGGTGGGTGCCGTTGCAAAGCACGGGATTGTCCTTCGCCGTTTTGAAAAAGCGCGTCAGCTTCGTGTCGGGCTCGGTCTCGTGATAATGGATCGGCGCCCGCTCGTAGATCGGATCGAAGGCCTGCGCCATCCACGGTCCGCCAAGAAGGACCGCGACCGCTCCGGAAAGGAAGTTTCCCTGCATGCTTAAAGCTATATTTAAAATATAGTTTATCTCTTCCGCAATCAAGCCAGTCCGACCCCGGACGAAGGGCGCTTCGAACTATGATTACAAAGCCCCGGCACGTTTGTAGTCGTAAGGCAGGACGGGATGTGGTGCAATAGCGTCGTCCCGGTCCGGGATTTCGTCATCTCTCTTCACCCCTCACCCTTGTTTTGCCATGGAAGTTCTCGAAACGCTCTGTGTCGCCCTCGGATTCGCCACGCTCGCCGGGCTGAATCTCTACCTCGTCGTCCTCGTCACCGGTCTCGCCATCAACCAAGGCTGGGTCGATGTCTCGTCGACTTATCCGGATCTCATGGTCCTCGGGGATCCGCTCGTGATCACCGCCGCCGGGATTTTCTTCTGCATGGAGTTCTTCGCCGACAAGGTCCCCTGGGTCGACTCGCTCTGGGATTCGGTCCATACCCTCATCCGCCCTGTCGGTGGCGGTCTCCTCGCGATCCACACCCTCGGGCCCACCGATCCCGGATTTGACGTCGTCATCGCGCTGCTTGCGGGCGGCACCACCCTCGTCGCCCACGGCTTCAAATCGGGCACCCGTCTCGCCCTCAACGCCTCGCCCGAGCCGGTCACGAATATTATCGCCAGCGTGGGTGAGGATGTCGCCGTGCTCGGCGGTCTCACCCTGATGAGCGTGAATCCCATCCTCGCGGCGGTGTTCTTCCTTATCTTCCTCGGCTTCAGCCTTTACCTCACCCCGAAACTCTTCCGCCGCATCAAGGCCTTCTTCTGGCTGCTCTCGCGGAAGCTGGTCTCCTTCGTCTCGAGCGCGGACGAAGCGCTCCTCTACGCGGGCCTGACCTCGTCGGAGCACCAAAAGCTGAGTGCCTCGCTCGGCGGTCGCAAGGGCGATCCGGAATGGTCGGCCAAGGTCGTCGTCGGCTCGGCGAAACGTTTCCCCGGCTTCACCTCCATGACCTTTGGCCGCGTCATCGCCGAATCGAGCCGTCCCGGTCATCTCCATTTCGTGGGACGCCGCTGGTTCCGCCACTACCACGCGGATCTCGCCCTCGATGGACTCGAGATCACGCAGGAGCACCGTTTCCTCAGCGAGGATGTCGTCCTCTACGACCTCGCCGGCACGAAGAAACTCGTCCTGAAGCTGGCCTCGGGTCATGCCGCGATGGCGAACCGCATCGTCGAGAGCCTCATTTCGCGACGCGATGGCCGAATTCCTGGAACGCTCACTCCGGCTGACCTGCAACCGATGCCCTCGAGCCGTGTTATGCTCGCGGAAAACGCGGTCGAGGTGCCGGCGGATCGCGTGTGAGAGTTGACGCACGCGCCCCTTCGATCGACGCTGCGACGAGCCGGCCTCACGGTCCGGCTCGTTTGCTTTCATGAAGCGCCTCCCGAACGATTTCCATTGCCCCACCTGCGGCGAAAGCCTCTCGCCCAACGCGAAGTCCTGCGGTCGCTGCGGGGCCCGTCGCGACGGATCGGACTGGCTCCGCCCCGAGGCCTACGACGGCCTCGATCTCGGCGAAGACGATTTCGACTACGAGGATTTCCTCCGTCGCGAATTCGGCGATGGAGGAAAGGGCGGCAACTGGTTCACCCGCATGAGCGCGAAGGAGCGCTTCTGGTGGTTCACCGCCGTGATCCTCCTCGCGAGTTTCGTCGCGATGGCTTTGGCGGGGTGGTAATGCCCGCAGATGAGGCCCTGCGGTAGAAAAATTTCCTTTTCGAATTTTTCCATCCGCAGCGAATTGACAGATCTCCTGCGGCCAAATACTCTGCCGAAGAAACCTTTTCGCCATGAGAATCGCAGCCACCCTCGCCTCCCTTCTGTTTTTGAGTGCCTGTCACCCGAAGGGAAAACAGGCCTACCGCTCTTTGGATGCCAACAACGATGGCAAGGTGACGCCGGAAGAATTCTCCCACCACGTTTCGGAGAAAGGTTTCCGCAAGATCGACCGCAATCGGGACGCGATGATCGACAGTGCCGAATGGAACGCGAAAGAAGAAGGCCCCACCGCGGCCGGTGTCTTCCAGTCACTTGATGACAACCACGACGGCCTCGTCTCGAAGGAGGAATTCCACGCCAGCGAAAAGAAAAAAGCCCACCTTGAGGGGGTGCTCCATTCGCTCGATCGGAATGGCGACGGTGCCATCACCTGGGACGAAGTTTCCGGAAGCTGAACCTAAACATTCCCGCGATCATGAAAACGACCGTTACCGCAACCGTGGCAGGCATCCTCCTTCTCCAGGTCTTGCCTTTGGAAAAGACGCACGCCCAGAACTACAATTACAACCACCATCGTGACGAACTCTCGACCACCGAAAAGGTTGTCGCGGGTGCCCTCGTGGCAGGCATCGCGGTCGCCGCAGCGAGCGAAGCGCAGAACAATCCCTATTACCCGCCCGCGCCCCAAGCGGTGCCGCCACGGCAACGGCCACCGCGTGGTCGCGAGCTTTCGAGCCAGCGGGATACCCGCATCGTCTACATCCAGGATTCGCGCGGTTCGGTGCCGATCTACCTGCAACCCGCCAAGGGCGGCGGCTGGTTTGGTCCACGCAATGAGTATTACGCGGCCTTGCCCACCCCTTATGAACTGGCTGCTACCTACGGCGTCTATCGCGCGCCACGCCAGCAGGCCCGTAGGCGCTGAAGTCGCCTAAACGGATCGTCGCTCATTTGCGGTGCGACGGATGAGGGCGATGGCCCGCCTGCCAGCTGCGGGGTGCATCGACCGGGTTGCAATTTTTCACCCCGGCACCATTTCGCCTGCGATGAGATCAACGAGGGTCTGGCGTTTCCGCACCACGGTCGCGGTGTCGCCCGACACGAGGATCTCGGCGGGGAGGGGGCGCGAGTTGTAGTTCGACGCCATCACGAAGCCGTAAGCTCCGGCGCTGAGCAAGGCGATGCGGTCGCCGGTCTCGATCGCAGGGATCTCGCGGTTTTGGGCGAAGAAGTCACCGCTTTCGCAGACGGGACCGACGATATCAACCACTTCGGTCTGGCCGGGCACCGGCTCCTTGAGCGGGGCGATCTCGTGGTGGCCTTCATAGAGGGCGGGACGGATGAGGTCGTTCATCGCTGCATCGACGATCTTGAAGGTCTTCGCGGTGCCGCGCTTTTCGTAGAGCACTTCGGTGAGGAGAACGCCCGCATTGCCGACCATGAAACGGCCGGGCTCGAGGATGATGCGCAGGCCGAGCGGCTTCAGAAGCGGCACGAGACAACCTGCATACTCCTCGATCGTGAGCGGCTTTTCATCCTTGTCGATCCACCAGTCCGACCCGCCGCTGGCGAGGCTGTCCTGATAGACGATGCCAATGCCGCCGCCGATGGAGAAAAACTCGATGCCGTAGAGCGACTTCAGTTCCTCCACGAGGGGCAGCACCTTTTCGACCGCCTCGACGAAGGGGCTCACCGAGGTGAGCTGCGAACCGATGTGCATCTGCAGGCCGCGGATCTTCACATTCGGCAGGGCCGCGGCGCGGGCGTAGGCCTCGCGGATCGAGGAGAAGTCGATCCCGAACTTGTTCTCACTCTTGCCGGTGGAGATGTACTTGTGCGTCTTAGCATCGACGTTCGGGTTCACGCGCAAGGCGATCGGCGCGACCAAACCGAGCTCGTCGGCGACCTGGCTGATGAAAGCGACTTCGGCCTCGCTCTCGGCATTGAAGGAATAGATGCCTTTCTTCAGGCCCAGTTCGATCTCGGCACGGGTCTTGCCGACGCCGGCGAAGGTGCATTTGCCCGGATCGCCTCCGGCCTTCTCGACGCGGAAAAGTTCGCCGCCTGAGACGATGTCGAAGCCCGCGCCTTCCTTCGCGAGCAGGTTGAGCACGGAAAGGTTCGAGTTCGCCTTGGTCGCATAACAGACGAGACAGTCGAGTTCCGCGCCCATCGCGCCGGAGAGGCGGCGGTAATGGTCGAGGATCGTTCCCGCGCTATAGACGTAGAGGGGAGTGCCGTGCTCGGCGGCGAGTGCCGCGAGATCAACGCCTTCGCAATGGAGCGTGCCGTTCTGGTAGTGGAAGGAATGCATGGGCGCGCAAGATAACGGGGAATTCGCGGCGGGCAAGTGCCGCATCGTTCACTCCGTCGAGACGTGCCCCGCCTTCTTCAAGGCGGCCGCGAGCGTGTGCCACGAAAGCGTCGCGCACTTGACCCGGGCAGGGAACTTGCGCACCCCGAGGAGGGCGGCGAGTTCACCCAGATCGAAGGGATCGACGGTCGGCTCCTCCTTGGCCGTGAGCATCTCGATCACTTCCGAGATCTTGGCGTCAAGGGCGGCACCGCTGAGCCCCTTGATCGCCTCGGTCATGATCGAGGCGGAGGCCCTGGAGATGGCGCACCCTTCCCCCGTGAACTGCACCGCCTCGACCGTCGGACCGTTCTGCCGCACGTAGACCTGGAGTCGGTCGCCGCACAGGGGATTGTAGCCCTCGGCCTCCTCCGTGTGCGGATCGAGAACGCCCTCGTTGCGGGGGCGCTTGTTGTGGCTCAGGATGATCTCCTGGTAAAGGTCTTCGAGGTTGTCCATCGGCAAAGGTTACGCGCCTGCGGCGACGTAGCGGCGATACCCGGAACAGGACTCGAACCTGCACACCTTACGGCACTTGATCCTAAGTCAAGCGTGTCTACCAATTCCACCATCCGGGCGTTTCGCGAAAGCTAAGGTGCCATCGCGACGCGAGATGACAAGCGCGGGCTTGGGTCTTCGACGCTCCCTCCATCCCCTCCTCCTCCTCCTCCGTGTACGGATACCAAGACAATGAAGTACATTTTTAAAAACGGTCCGTCCGATTGCCGATTCCGGGTAGGCCCGGCGATCCGGACCCAATTCCTGCGCAGCCGTCGGAAAACCGTTGAGATCGCTCACCTCATGACCGTTCGTGGAAATGCCCAGAAACCCTGAATCAGCCGAAGCCATCGACCGTCGATCCGGCTTCCGATACAGTCGCTTTCTCCAAAACGTTTCCACTCATGAATCGACCCCAACCCGCGGTTCGTCTGCCCTCGATCCTCATGAAAGTCGCCTTTCCTACGTTTTACATCCTCCTGCTTCTCGTAGGGATTGACCAAACAAGGTTCGCCCGGGCGAACGAGATCGAGGTTCCGACCCGGCCATTTTTTGATCCAGATTTCAATTCACTTGCATGTCTCGATGTGGAGCGTGGCGTCGCGCTTTCGGCGGGTTCGGATCTGGAACTTAGAAGCGGCTCCTCACGCCAGGGTTCGCTGCTTGTTTGGGATCTGGCCACGGATGAATTGGTGAAGAAGGTGCCGATGCCCGCAGCGATCTTCCGTCTGGAATTGGATCGCCTCCATCATCGGGTCGCCATCGCCGGGGGGCCCGGTAACCGTGATGATACAAGTCCCTTCCTCATCATCTACGATTATGCCACGAACGAGGTGGTCTTCGAGGAACATGACACATCATTTCATGGCAATGAAAAAGGCGACTCCTTCGGATGGATCGACGAACCGGAAGGGCTGATTTCGATATGCCGCCGTTACGCAAACGATCGTCAAGTTCTGGATGCGCGCATGCTCGTGTTTCCTCCTGACGGGGGAAAACCCCGCTGGCATGATGTCTCTGACCGTGTGGAAGAATTCAACGCCCGTCTCGCGATCAAAGAACGACAACGGTCCGGTGAAGAGGGGATTCTTGCCTTCAACCCCATTGACGTGGATCGCGGTTTCGCCTTGGGCATGGCAGACGAACCGCGCGGCCTCTTGATCGACGAACAGAGCAACCAGGTCGTATGCCCGATAGGGCCCGATCGGTCTCAAGTCGGAAGTCACGCCATCGCGCGGGACGGCTCTGCCCTGGCCGTCGAGGTTGGTCACCGATCAGTGGTTGTTTGGGATTTCAAGACGATGACCCAACACACGGTGGATCACCTCCCGCCAGCAGGGAATGAAAACTTCCTCCGGTTCGCGTTCAGTGGAAACGGGCGTCACCTCTACGTTGCCGACTGCATCCCCCGAAAGAAGATTGCAGACTGCGACAAGCTCGTGAGGATGTTCGTGTGGAATCTCTCCGGCAAGGAAATGCAAGAGATCACTCCGCTTCCTCCTCACGATGCCATCAGTGTTTCGACACTGAAAAACGGCCAGTTGCTGGTGAGTCGGGGAGGTCGTTTGACACTATTCGATATTGAGACGAAATCGGAAAAGGAGGTGGGTTCCGCGTGGCGGGATCTCGAGATGGCGCATCTGTTTGTGAGTCCCGGTAGCCGTTACCTCTGGCGTTCATACTCCTTGCCTGAAACTCAGGAGGAGTCGGACGGCGTCAATGATCTTCAAGGACTGGAGTTGGTTTCCGCCGATCGGGGAAAAGCCTTGTTGCGGCTACCCGCGCGAGGGTCGGTGCCGTCGGCGCAGACCGCTTGCTTCGATCATCTTCAGGATACCGAGAAATTCGTCATGGGGACCGAAGTCAAAACGGCAACCGGTGGATTCGTTCACAATGAGCTTCATCTCTTTACCCCGAAGGATACAAAAGCCGGGCACGTTCAGCTTCCGTTGACAGATCCGGACGGGCCGATGCTCACGTGGTGTGGATTTCTCAAGTCCCAGGGTCGATGGCTCATCGGCGCCTCGAGGTCGAACGGAACCCTGGAATCCTTCGATCCCGAAACAGGCCTGGCAGTTGCGGAGCCCATTCGTGATCGCTTGATCGAAGATTGGGAAGGAGCTTTCAACAAGCCGTGTGCCATCCCTGAATTGGGGCGAGTGGTGTTGCGTCGAACGGACGGCGGGCTGCGATTCATGGAATTGAACCCCGATGGATCCTGGCACCCTTATGCCGATCTGGTGATCGGAGGGAAGGATCAATGGCTGCTCCGTCTCTCAAATGGCTATTATTGGGCTACCTTGTCCGGCCCTACCATGGTGCGATTGCGGCAGGGAGATTCTCTCGCTCCGCTGTCTCATCTCGATCTGAGCTACAACCGGCCGCAGGAAGTGGCAAGGGTCTTCGGTGCCCCTGAGGAGATCGTCAGCCAATTGGAGTTTCAGTGGAAGTCGAGACTGGCACGCCATGGTCTCGCGAACCCGCCTTCCGCCAGCGCCGCCGAACTACCCCGGATCACCCTGCAGTCTCCATCTTTTGCGGGGACGGAGACAAGTTGGATCCCGGAGTTGAAATGGAATGCTCCAGTCAGACCGGTGGCATCCATCCACTTTCTCATCAACGGGGTTCCCTTGCATGGTTTGGATGGCCTCAGGGTGGATCCAGGCATGACGGATTGGAAAGGTGAAATCCGGCTTGCCTCCGGTCTGAACCAAATCGAGGCCTTTGTCCGAGACACGGAAGGGAACGACAGTCTCCACTGGGGGAGGCGGGTCTGGGTAAGGTCGGCGCCGCGCAAACCCGACCTCTACTTTTTCGGAATCGGCATATGCGATTACCAATCGGAAGACCTGCAGGATTTGGAGTACCCGGTCAAGGATGTCGGAGACCTTGCCGAGCGCCTCTCTCAATCGCAGGGTCGCTTCGGGAAAGTCGTCAACATCATGGTGAAGGACGGCGAAGCCACACGCGAGGGAATCTTGAAAGCCGCTCAATCACTCTCCATGAGCCAACCGGACGACCATGTGATCATCTTTCTTGCGGGTCACGGAATGCTTGACGATAAGAACCGGTACTACTTCGGCACCCATGATCTCGATCCCCTCCGTCCGCAGGAACACGGCCTTAGTTACGCCGAATTGCAGGGACTCTTCGCTGCGGCACCCGCCCTTCAGAGAATCATGCTTCTGGACACCTGCCATGCAGGGGAATTTGGAGGGGATGGCAAGATACCGACGTTGGCACTCAACTCTCTTCCACGCGGGGTCGTGGTTCATCCCCTGAAGTCACGCTCTTCCGGACCCGTCCAGCCGAAGGTTGATGGTCCGGGGGTTGACGTCGTACAACAACTCTTCGCAGACCTTCGCGTGGACACAGGGGCTCAGGTGATCTGTGCGGCGCAGTCTGCGGAAGTCGCGTATGAGGGAGGCGATGCGGTCCATAATGGTTGGTTCACGCACTGCCTTGTAAAGCACCTCTCGATCAATGACGGTGATACCAATGAAGATGGCCGCACCTCTGTCCGAGAAGTCGCGGAAGCGGTCTCAAGCGGCGTTCGATTGCTCTCAGAGGGCACCCAGAACCCGGCTATCCGGGAGAGTAATGATGCCGCACGTTTTTCTTTCTGGCCCGCCGAAGCTGAAGGTTTGCCGCCCGAGCAATTTCTGAAGAGCTATCTCTGGTTTGCATCGACCGCGTCCGGTGCTCTTCATCCCGAAAAGGCATCCATGCTTTTTGCCGAAAACCCAAGATACTTCGGGCGCGAGGTGAATCGGTCGTCGATTGAGCAGGACATCACCAAAGACGGGGAGAAGTTCTGGACCATCCAGTATTCGCCGAACCATTTAAGGATCGAACCCGGAGTGAACGGTTGCAGGATTCTGAACTACGAACTGGAACTTTTCTGCGCAGGAGGAGGAGGCCGCCGCGAAGGCACCGTGCCGTGTCGCATGATACTCTCTCCATACGGATCCTCGTGGCTCATCACCTCGTTGGAGGCCACTGGGAAAGGCGTCTTCCGATAGGTCTGCAAAGGGCCCTTGAGCCCGATCGAGGGCGGGAACCTCCCATGGATGAACGGATTGTTTAACCGCACCCGCCCAACGACGACTCCTGTCGGCAGATTGCCGCAGCGGGCCTCGCCACCGGTTGCCGGAGTGTTCGCACAAAGGCTCACTTCACCTTGCCATACCCGACGCTGTAGGATCCGCCCGGCTGCGTGACGGGATAGGCGACGGGACCTTTGGTCGATTGTTTCCGGTGGTTGCCGCAGGCACTGAGGGAAAGGGCGGCGAGGGTGAGTCCGAGGGTGATGGTGATGAAGGTTTTCATGAGTGGCGTTCGAGTGGTTCGGTTGATTGATAAGTAGAATCCGGAGGAGACCGGGTTCCCGTGGGGGCAGATTACGGGGAGCGGGTCCGAGACCTTTCATCGAAACGAAATAATTTCAGGCCTCCGGGCGAAGCGCGCCTCGTTTGCAAAGCGCAGCCTTTGCCCTAACACTTCCCTTCCCATGCCCCAGCCCGTCGAACTCAGCCGCCAATTCCTCTCCGACACCGGTGGGTGGAAGGAGATGAAGGAGGCCCGCGCCATCCACGCGGCGGGCCGGGTGAGCGGTGCAACCTATCGCGGCGGTCTCCTCGAAGCCGAGGTGCGCGAGGGTGCGAAGACGCTGAAGGTCCGTCTTGAGATCCGCTCGCGGACCGACGTGGTGAACCATTGCCCCTGCTTCCGCGCGCGGCGCGACGGGATCATCTGCGCCCACGCCCTCGCCGCCGGACTCGAAGTGCTCGAGCCGACCGCTCCAAAGGCGGAAACGAGGTCTTCACTGGGTGCCACCTCACCGGCATCTGCTGCCCCGGCGAAAACTCCTTTGCATCCCGACTGGCCGACCTGCACCGAAGAGGCCGACGAGGGAGCGATCCCCGCGTCGCTGCACCTCGTCATCGCCCCGAATCTCGCCGCCGCTTGGGAAAAAGGCCGTCTCACCGTGGGAGTCGAAGTTTCCCGGGAAGCCGGGCGCGGTCTTTTTCGTGCGCTGCCGGCGAAGACGCGCCTTTTTCTCGACGCGGGCGATGCGGCGCTCTTCCGCGTTTTACAGGAACTCTCGCCAACGGAGGTGCCGGGCGCGCTCCTGATTGGAACGGAGGATCTTTCGCGCCTCTTCGCGGCGATACCGGGTCATCCCGGACTCACCCTCGGCAAGGCGGGGCCTCTCCACGTCTCGCACCGGCCCTTGCGTCCGCTTTTGAAGCGGAGCGGAGGCCTGCGCTTCCGCGTCGAATGGCCGAAGGGCGTCGTGCCGCTCGTAAATTCGGCGGGCAGCTGGGCCTTTGACGGAAAGGATACCCTGCAGCCTGTCGCCCATGGACTCGAGGACGCGGTCGATCTCCTCACGAAGGGGACTTCGGTGGATGGCGCGGCTTTTCCCGAGCGCCTGGCGGCCTGGCGTCTTCATTTCGACACGGGCGGGATCGAGGTTTCGCGGGCCACGCCGGTGGTGCGTTTGTTAGTCGAGGGGTCGCTCAATCATCTCGATGTGGATCTCGTCTTTCTCTACGGCGCGAAGGAAGTGCCCGCCGCCTCGGACCGTCCCGCGGTGTGGGAGGAGGGCGTCCGTCTCGTCCTCGCCGACACCACCGCGGAACGCGCCGCCATCGCCGAACTCGAGGCCGCCGGCTTTGCGCGGAGGGGCGAGGGCGGACGATTCGTGTTGAAGGACAAGGAGGCGATCCTGCATTTCCTTGCCCACGGGTATCCCGCCTTCCAGCGCCGCTGGGAGACGCGTCCGGGTGAGCGTTTCGAGCACGCCCTTGGCCAGGTCGAGCCCATCGTGCCGACGATGGCCTTCCGCTCCAGCGGGGAGGATTGGTTCGCCCTTGAGGTCGGTTTTGCAACGCCCTCGGGCGAGACCGTGTCGCGCCAGGAGATCCAGCGGCTCCTTGAGTCGGGGCGGCTCGGCAAGGCGGGAGCGAAGGGAAAAATCGCCGTGCTTGATCCGCGTTTTGCCGGGGACCTCGGGGAGATCCTCAACGACTGCGATCCGCAGCAGATCCAGCCGGGCACCTACCGCATCGACCAATCGCAGGCCGGCTACCTGCGCGAGACCGTGGCCGATGCCGGACTCACCGCCACCGGCGAGTTGCCGTGGCAGTCGGGCGGGGAGGCGATCGAGTTTTATGAATTGAGCGAGACCCTCTCCGCGACCTTGCGCCCCTATCAGCGCGAGGGGGTGAAATGGATGCAGGGCCTCGCCTCGCGCGGCATGGGCGGCATCCTCGCCGATGACATGGGTCTCGGGAAAACGCTGCAGACGCTTTCCTTCCTCTACTCGGTCGGCGGACGTTCCCTCGTCGTTTGTCCTTCCTCGCTGGTGCACAACTGGGTCGCCGAGGCGGAAAAATTCACTCCCGAATTGAAGGCCGTCGCGATCGAGGGTCCTGACCGCGAGAAGACCCTGACACAACACCACGACGCCGATCTTTTCGTGACGAGCTACGCCCTACTCCGTCGCGACGAGTCGATCTGGCGCGAGCGCGAATTCGACGTCGTCATCCTCGACGAGGCCCAGCACATCAAGAATCCCGAAGCCCAGGTGAGCCAAGCGGCGCATCGCCTGCGCGGCACGCACCGCTTCGCCCTCACCGGCACCCCGGTGGAGAACTCGGTGCAGGATCTCTGGTCGATCGCGCGCTTCGCCCTGCCCGGCTACCTCGGCAACCGCGAGCGATTCGCGGAGCGCTTCGTGAAACCGCTCTCGGCGAACGATCCTCCGGCCGCGGTGCGCGAGCGACTCTCGCGCCGCCTCCGCCCTGTCGTGCTGCGCCGTCTCAAGAGTGAGGTCGCGCGCGACCTGCCCGAAAAGATCGAGCAGGTCGTCTATTGTGAATTGAAGCCGAAGCAGCGCGAGGTCTACTCCAAGCTCCTCCGCGAGAGCAAGGTCTCCCTCCTCGAAGCCGAGGGCGGAAAGAAACGCATGCTCGCCCTCACCGCCCTGCTGCGCCTGCGCCAGACCTGCTGCGACCTGCGTCTTCTTGGCCTGCAGGGCCTCGAGGAGGACGAAGCCTCGGTGAAAGCCGAAGTCCTCGGCGAGCTGCTTGACGAGGCGGTCGAAGGAGGACACCGCGTCCTCGTCTTCAGCCAGTTCGTCGGGATGTTGCAACTGCTCGTCGGCGAACTCGCGACGAAACGGATCGACTTCTGTTACCTCGACGGCTCGACGAAGGACCGCGCCTCCGTCGTGAAGCGTTTCCAATCGGGCGCCGCCCCCGTCTTCCTCATCAGCCTGAAGGCCGGCGGAGTCGGGCTGAACCTCACCGCCGCCGACACCGTCATCCACGTCGATCCCTGGTGGAACCCCGCCGTCGAAGCCCAGGCGACCGACCGCGCCCACCGCATCGGGCAGGACCGCGTCGTGACGAGCTACAAGCTCATCACCCGCGACACCGTCGAGGAAAAGATCCTTTCGCTCCAGAACCGCAAGCGCAACCTCACCGAATCGCTTCTCGCCGAGGCGGGCGACGCGCACTTGTCCGAGGGTGAGTTGAT
>Ga0209573_1004819_pt1 | contig 12893 bp, 8 predicted proteins | sample TNRBio252014_DNA_FD_185870 | JGI IMG/M metagenome (GOLD analysis project Ga0209573, IMG submission 185870) | Wastewater treatment Type I Accumulibacter community from EBPR Bioreactor in Madison, WI, USA - TNR Reactor_6/25/2014_ DNA (SPAdes)... | ecosystem: Engineered > Bioreactor > EBPR >...
GGCAAAACGGCCGCGCAGATCGCGCTGATTGTTCAACAGCAGCATACCCGCGCCGATGAGCAGGGCAGGCCAGAAGAGCAGACCCACTGTGCGCCAGAAGGCGATCCACAGCCAGGGCAGAACACCCACATTGGCCAACAACCAGAGAATGCCCAGGCTTACCAACAGCATCCCCGCCCGCCAGACATTGCGTTCGTTGAGTTCCAGCGTGGCGGGGGACTGCACACCACCGCTGGCTGTGCCCACAGGCAAAAGCAGCCAAAGGGCCAAGTAGGCCAGGAAACCGGCACCCGCACTGCCCACCGTCAATACCACCCAAAGGACGCGCACCAGCGAAGGGTCGAGCCGTGTATATTCGGCGATGCCGCCGCAGACGCCGCCGATCAACTGGTGAGTTGGGTGGCGATAGAGCATCGCAGGCTGTTTTTCGGACCCGTTCGGGGTGGATTCGGTGACATATTCGGATGTAGACTGCATTGTTTTCTCTTTCTTCGTTGCGTCAATTGTGGACTCTCTACTGTCCACATTCACGACAGGCACTTCATTCGTAGTAAAATCAGGCTGCATTTCTGGGGAGCGTTCCTCGCTCATCGGATTTCCTCCTTCTTGAAAAAAAGGAAGCTCGACTGTTGGCAAGGGTCGAACTTCTGCAAGTTTCCGTTCACAGGACAATACGCACCGTTTGGAAAGAAGTTTCGCCGCCTATGCCTTCCCAGCTATCTATTGGTCAGCGTTTGCTGCTGCAACAGAAAATCCATGTGGCGGCCGGGGCCTATGCCCAGGTGGGGCGCGGCGTGCAGACGCACTTTTCCAGCGGTTGGAGTGCGGCGATCGGTGTGGCCCATTTGCTCGGTGGGCTACCGGAAGCAGCCATCCGCTGGTGGGCGGCACAGCCCAACGGCCATCTGTTGCTCACGGCGGGGGACAATGCCTATGCAAATTCCGCGCTCGTGGACGGAGAGATATTATATGCTGTGGTTGCTGTCCCCATCGACTGGCTGGTGGAGGACGAGACGAGGGCATTGGCCGCCGCTCTGTGCCCGCTGGATCATCTGTTGGGCTGTGGTGGCGGGGACGAGGGCTGGCTTTCGGATGGAAGTGGGATCACGCCGCGCTGGCGGCGGGTGGGGGAACAGATAGCCCACCTTTTTTCTCTGGGCTATGGCTCCAACGATGCCAGCCGCCGGGACCCGCATGTCTATCTGGCCGACGGGCTGGCACTGGCTATGACAGACCGACAGGCGCTGAATGTGAACGATCCCAAACTGGAAAGACTGCTGGCTGCATCCCTGCTTTCAACTGGTTTTTGGCACAATGCGCGGTAAGCTATTGGGTTCTTCTGGCGCAGATTGTAGCAGTCGCTGGGAATCTGAGGCGACTTCACGAAAATAAGTATCCAAAAGTCTCCGGCACTTCATGCACAACAACAGGGCCGTTGTGACGTGCCGACTCACTTGGACAGAAAGTGCCGAGGATTTCTACTGGGTAGTTTATTCTTTGGAGTAGCCTAACCCCAGGATGTAGACTGCACCCGGAGACAAAACAGAGGCCGACTTCCATCTGGAAGTCGGCCTCTGTCCACTATTTGTGTCCCCAACATCAGTCTGTGCGAGGGGTGCTTTAGTTCGAAATATGTGTTCCCACACCGTCGCCTTGTACAACCTTGGCCAGGACCTCATTCTGCCACAAATTAACCACATGGATGGGCAGATCGTTGTCCATGCACATGGCAATAGCCGTGCTATCCATCACCCCAACACGCATATTCAGCGCGTCGATATACGAAAGCCGATCAAAACGACGGGCGTCTGGGTTGGTTTTTGGATCTTTGTCATAAACGGCATCCACTTTTGTGGCTTTGATCAACACATCAGCGTCGATCTCCATCGCGCGCAGAGAAGCCGCAGTGTCTGTTGTGAAGTAGGGGTTGCCTGTGCCTGCTCCGAAGATGACAACTCTGCCCTTTTCCAAATGGCGGACGGCGCGCCGCTGAATATATGGCTCCGCTACAGCCCGCACCTCAATCCCGGTCATGACACGGGTGGGCAGACCGGCCCGTTCCAGGGCATCTTGCAGGGCCAGGGCATTCATCACAGTAGCCAGCATGCCCATGTGGTCGGCTGTCACCCGTTCCATGCCGTGGTCCAAGCCATCTTCCTTGCCCCGCCACATATTGCCGCCGCCAATCACTAGGGCTACTTGCACCCCTAGATTCACCACAGCAATCACTTTGTGGGCCACCTCTTCCGCTCGGCGCGGGTTGATTCCAAAGCCTCCCTCGCCGGCCAGGGCCTCTCCGCCCAATTTTAATAGAATACGCTGATATTTCAGGTCGTTCATAGAGTCTCCCTCATAAAGCAATGCCCAGCCGTGGGGCTGGGCATTGAACAGTTTATGAACCACCGAGTTCGAGTCGAGAGAAACGGCGAATCCTGATGTTTTCTCCCAAAGAAGCAATGCTCTGCACCATCAAATCCTTGACGGTCAAATCCGGGTTCTTGATAAAAGGCTGCTCCAGCAAGCAGACGTCACCATACCACTTGTCTACTTTGCCCTCGATAATCCGATCCCAGATATGTTCCGGGCGGTCACTTTCGGCCAACTGGGCGCGATAAATTGACTTTTCTTTGTCGATAACATCACTGGGCACATCCTCCCGGCTGACATATTCCGGGCGGGCTGCCACAATATGCATCGCCAAATCCCGGGCCAATTCCTGGAATTTCTCGGTGCGGGCCACGAAATCGGTCTCACAATTGATTTCTACCATACCGGCCATCCGGCTGCCGGGGTGGACGTATGTGCCGATCAGTCCTTCATTGGCTTCCCGATCCGCCTTTTTGGCCGCTGCGGAAAGACCCTTTTCCCGCAGATATTCCACAGCCTTGTCAAAATCGCCTTCGGCCTGGGCCAGCGCCTTTTTGCAATCCAAAATCCCGGCACTGGTTGCTTCTCGCAGTTCTTTAACCATCTGCGTTGTGATTTCTGCCATCTTCGTCTCCCATTCTACTGGGCCGGCTTTCGGCTACCGGCTTTGATCCTTGTAGACAGTTTTCAAATCTTCGCCCACATGACCGATCAGCACAACGGCTGTGGACAGTGGGCGAAGATTTCGTTCTCGCTTTGCGCTACAGGGCGAAAAGCCCAATTCCAGAACAGCTAAGGGTTATTCTTCGACGATCTCAACGTCGTCTACCTCGTCTTCGTCGTCGACAATACCTGTATCTTCGTAATCCGCATAGGGATCCACGTCATCATTCTCATCGCTGTCATCGTCGACCGTCTGCAACTTGGCCAGGGTACTGGGGCCAAGATACTTCTCCATCTCAGCCAATTCCCGGTTGGAGACTTTGCCTGTGTCGGCCATGTCCACTTCGCGGAAACGCTGTCCCTCTTCGGCAGCATCGGCAATCACCTTTGTCAGCAGTTTCACCGCACGGATGGCGTCGTCGTTGCCGGGGATGATGTAATCGATGGGGTCCGGGTCACAGTTCGTGTCAACAACGGCCAAAACAGGAAGGCCCAATTTGTTGGCTTCCAATACGGCCAGGTCTTCGCGCCGGGTGTCCACAATAAAGATCAGATCAGGGAGTTTGGTCATCGTCTTGATCCCGCCAATGCGGTGATTCAATTTGGTGAGTTCCTTCTCCATATCGACCTGCTCTTTTTTCGGCAGCCCACGGAATTCACCTGCAGCCAGACGGCGTTCCATGCGATTCAGGTAATCGATACGCTGCTTGATGGTGACCCAGTTGGTCAACGTGCCGCCCAACCAGCGGCTGTTGATGTAGGGCATACCACAGCGTTCCGCCTCTTGCTGCACAGTCGCCTGGGCTTGGCGTTTGGTGCCTACAAAGAGCACTGTGCCGCCCTTGGAAACAATTTCCCGAATCATTTCATAATAGCGGTTGATGCGGGTCATCGTCTGGTGCAGATCGATGATGTGGATGCCGCTGCGTTCGGTGAAGATGAAGGGACGCATCTTCGGATTCCAACGGCGGGTGCGGTGTCCAAAATGGACGCCCGCTTCGAGCAATTCTTTCATACTGACTGGTGCTGCCACTGCGTTTCCTCCTAATGGGTTTGGCGTCCGTCCTGTTCAACTCGGCAACGAACTGTAAAAGCACAGCACCCGATTGACCGATCCCAGGACGTGTCGAATGAATTTCGATATTCTGCTGAATACCGACTGTTAATCATAACACAATCTGGGCTGCCCCATCAAAAATAGGGCAGCCCAGATTGTACATTGTCTTTCTGATTTTGATTACCACAGAGTAGAAGACGATTTCTCTGCTTGTCTTACCGTTTGCCCACATGTTCGCGGAAATCGACGAAACGATAGCCCAGCCCCCGTTCTGTAAAGATGTATTGGGGTGTGCTGGGGTCTTCCTCGATCTTCTTACGCAGATAGGTAATATATAAGCGCAGCAAATGGTTGTCGTTGCTGTATTCGTGCCCCCAGGCTTTGGTCAACAGCACCTCGTGGGGCACCACCCAGCCTGCATTTTCGATCAATTGCTGTAGCAGCCGATATTCGGTCGGGCGCAGACTGAGGCGTTCCCCATTGACAATTACATCTCTACGTTGCAGATCGACTTGCAGACGGTCGTCGATCTTGATGATCTGATCCTCAGGTCGGCTGTTTGTCTGTTCAAAGCGGCGCAACACCGCTCGAATACGGCTGGAAAGCTCCCTAGGGCTAAATGGCTTCGTCACATAATCATCCGCGCCCAAATCCAAGCCTTTGATGCGATCATTCTCATCCGAGCGCACAGTCAACATAATTACCGGCGTGTCACTGATCTCCCGCAGCCGTTTCAATGTCTCAAAGCCATCCAATCCAGGCATCTCCACATCCAGCAAGACCAGGGCAGGCTGAAACTCCCGGACTTTTTCCAATGCCTGAAAGCCATCATTGGCTTCCAGCGCCCGATAGCCCTCCAAATCCAGATTCATCTTGACAAAACGTACCATCCGGGGTTCATCATCCACCACCAAAATTGTTTTGGGTTGTTCGCTCATAACTTTCCTACTATATGAAGTCGGTTGAATTGGATTCTCATCCCCTGCCCTTAACTATACTCAAAAAGGGCGAAACCATCAATCTCCGGCTCGCTTCAAGTGCCTCTGCAGGAGTAAAATGGAACTCCATCAAATACAGGCGGTTTCTGATTTGGTGGAAGTGGAGGGTGGTGGTATGATGAGTGTCCGCTTGAGAGTATGGAGATTGTGAGCGGGAGCACATTAGCAAGGGTTTGAGAATAGAGATGTAACATTCATATCATCTGGGTGCTGATGCGGGGCGAGAGTTCTGGGTTGGCCCATTTAGCAGAGTCTGAGAGAAGTTGATGAATTTCGACGGATGGCGGATTTGTGGGGATGGGGTGGATGTGGTAAAGTAAGTGATTGTGCCCTGTGGTTCCTGGGTAGCGGGTTCTGTTGTTTGTTGGGTGGAAGCGGTGTGAGTGGTGAGAGCCGAAGCGCTGCGGAAGACGATGAAAAACAGAGCTTAGCGGATTTGACAGGGAGGCGCAGGGGTGGTAAAGTTAGGACTTGTGCCCTGGGGTTGGCGAGATTGACACGGGGTACGAAAGGCAATAGCGAAGCGCATGTTTTGCTGTTGCGGTCCGTGGAGACAGGCGGTGGATTTTCTTTCGCTTGACCTTTGCGGAGTGGAAGTGCCCTCTACGACTACGAGAGCGGCAACAAGAGCGTGGCACATTAACAACTGAAGAGTGGTAAGATAAGAAGCCAGCAGTTGTCTGGGGTTCTGGTGGTTGGGCTATTTGCGAAAGCGAATGGTCTGGCTGGTGGGATTGCGGACAACGCCAAAGACAGTAAGGAACTTGAGTCTGTCGGAAGACGGATTTGAAGGATAAGTAACGAGTAGGAAAGAGTCTAGTGGGGTGGGGGAGGAGTCCTCTATTCTACTGGAACTCCGTAATTTACGGAGAGTTTGATCCTGGCTCAGGATGAACGCTGGCGGCGTGCTTAACACATGCAAGTCGAACGTGAGGAAGGTACTTGTATCTTCTGAAAGTGGCGGACGGGTGCGTAACACGTAGGAACCTGCCCTGGAGCGGGGGATAACCACGGGAAACTGTGGCTAATACCGCATGAGTTTGGAGTGACGGGAGTGCTTCAAGCAAAATTCAGGTGCTCTGGGAGGGGCCTGCGGCCGATTAGCTAGTTGGTGGGGTAAAGGCCTACCAAGGCGATGATCGGTAGCTGTTCTGAGAGGAAGACCAGCCACACGGGAACTGAGAGACGGTCCCGACTCCTACGGGGGGCAGCAGTGAGGAATATTGCACAATGGGGGAAACCCTGATGCAGCAACGCCGCGTGAAGGATGAAGGCTTTCGAGTTGTAAACTTCTTTTCTGAGGGAAGAGGAAGGACGGTACCTCAGGAATAAGACACGGCTAACTACGTGCCAGCAGCCGCGGTAATACGTAGGTGTCGAGCGTTATCCGGAATTACTGGGCGTAAAGGGCACGCAGGCGGCTGTTCAAGTTCGGCGTGAAAACTCCCGGCTTAACTGGGAGAGGCCGTTGAAAACTGAGCAGCTTGAGGCAATGAGAGGGATGCGGAATTCCCGGTGTAGTGGTGGAATGCGTAGATATCGGGAAGAACACCAGTGGCGAAAGCGGCATCCTGGCATTGACCTGACGCTCATGTGCGAAAGCGTGGGTAGCGAACGGGATTAGATACCCCGGTAGTCCACGCTGTAAACGATGTGAACTAGGTGTAGGTGGTATTGACCCCATCTGTGCCGAAGCCAACGCGATAAGTTCACCGCCTGGGGAGTACGGCCGCAAGGCTAAAACTCAAAGGAATTGACGGGGGCCCGCACAAGCAGCGGAGCGTGTGGTTTAATTCGATGCGACGCGAAGAACCTTACCTGGGCTTGACATGTACCTAGTAGTGAACCGAAAGGGGAACGAGCCTTCGGGCAGGGTACACAGGTGCTGCATGGCTGTCGTCAGCTCGTGTCGTGAGATGTTGGGTTAAGTCCCGCAACGAGCGCAACCCGCGTCGCTAGTTACAAGTGTCTAGCGAGACCGCCGGTATCAAATCGGAGGAAGGTGCGGATGACGTCAAGTCAGCATGGCCTTTATGTCCAGGGCTACACACACGCTACAATGGCCGGTACAAAGGGCAGCGAAAGGGCGACCTGAAGCGAATCCCATCAAAGCCGGTCGTAGTTCGGATTGTAGGCTGCAACTCGCCTGCATGAAGTCGGAGTTGCTAGTAAACGTAGGTCAGCCACACTACGTTGAATACGTTCCCGGGCCTTGTACACACCGCCCGTCACGTCATGGGAGTTGATAACACCTGAAGTCGGTGACCTAACCGAAAGGAAGGAGCTGCCTAGGGTGGGATTGATGACTGGGACGAAGTCGTAACAAGGTAGCCGTACCGGAAGGTGCGGCTGGATCACCTCCTTTCTAGGGAGCAGTTGGGTTTGTGGAGTTGGGTTGAGCGTTGAGGTTAGAGAGCTGGAGCATTGGGTGGAGGACTGACTGCGAGAAGCGGACAGGGAGATGAGGAGAAAGAAGTCGGAAGATGAGAATCTGAAGACGGGAATCGAATCTGACCTGACCGATGAGCGGCGAGAGGGAAGCCCGAAGGCGGAGGCAGGAAGACGAAGACGGAAGACCTGACGGAGAAGCGGACTGAACTGAATTCCGAGGTCAATCTGGTCATGAATATCTTACCACTCTTCAGCGGTGAATGTGCCGCTGTACATTGGGAATAGTGAGCGACAAATAGTGAATTGAGAATGACAAATGAAGATGCTTCCAGTATGGAGCAACGTCATTGACAAATCACAATTGCGCAATCCCTATTCACAATAGAAGTGGGGGCCTGTAGCTCAGCCGGTTAGAGCACTGTGCTGATAACGCAGGGGTCAGTGGTTCGAGTCCACTCAGGCCCACTGCGGAGAGCAGGTCATCCGCGATTGAAGGATGTTGGCACATTAAAAACTGAATAGGATAGAAAGCATCTTCGAAAGAAGAAAACGTGGTTAAGCTACTAAGAGCACACGGTGGATGCCTTGGCGTCAAAGGCCGAAGAAGGACGTGTATCACTGCGAAAAGCTGCGGGGAGTTGTGATAAAGCTGAGAGCCGCAGATATCCGAATGGGGAAACCCAGTCCGGGGAATGCCGGACTAGCCACTGGTGAACACATAGCCAGTGAGCGGGGAACTCGGGGAACTGAAACATCTAAGTACCCGGAGGAGAAGAAATAATTCCGTAAGTAGTGGCGAGCGAAAGCGGAGAAGCCCAAACCGGTATGGTTTCGACTGTACCGGGGTTGTAGGACCGACGGAAAGCGCATGAGCGATAGGGGAACGGCACTGGAAAGGCCGACCGAAGGGGGTGAAAGTCCCGTACCTAAAATTGCGAGTGAGCTGGTCGGTATCCTGAGTAGCACGGAGCACGCTAACTCTGTGTGAAGCTGGGAGGTCCACCTCCCAAGGCTAAATACCTTTGACGACCGATAGTGAACAAGTACCGTGAGGGAAAGGTGAAAAGAACCCCTGCGAGGGGAGTGAAATAGAACCTGAAACCGTGTGCTTACAAGCAGTCAGAGCCTGATACACCTTCGGGTGTCGGGTGATGGCGTGCCTCTTGGAGAATGAGCCAACGAGTTACGTTCAGTGGCAAGGTTAAGGCGTGAAAGCCGGAGCCGAAGCGAAAGCGAGTCTGATAAGGGCGAGAGAGTCGCTGGATGTAGACCCGAAACCAGGTGAGCTATCCATGGCCAGAGTGAAGCGGGAGTAATGTCTCGTGGAGGCTCGAACCGGTGTATGTTGCAAAATGCTCGGATGAGCTGTGGATAGGGGTGAAATGCCAAACGAACCTGGAGATAGCTGGTTCTCGCCGAAATAGCTTTAGGGCTAGCGTTGGGAGCTGAGTGTAGGAGGTAGAGCACTGGATGAGGTAGGGGGCTAACAGCTTACCGAACTCAACCAAACTCCGAATGCCTATACTTTTAGCCCAGCAGTCGGACTACGGGAGATGAGTTTCGTGGTCGAGAGGGAAACAGCCCAGATCGTCAGCTAAGGTCCTGAAGTGGCGGCTAAGTGGGAAAGGATGTGGAGTTACTGAGACAGCCAGGAGGTTGGCTTAGAAGCAGCCATCCTTGAAAGAGTGCGTAATAGCTCACTGGTCAAGTGATTCTGCGCCGAAAATATAACGGGGCTCAAGCCGCCCACCGAAGCTACGAATTTGATTGTATCTTAGGGTACGATTGAGTAGTAGGCGAGCGTTCCATTCAGCGTAGAAGCGGTACCGTAAGGAGCCGTGGAGCGGATGGAAGAGAGAATGTTGGCACGAGTAGCGAAAACTGCGTGAGAACCGCAGTCCCCGAAAGTCTAAGGTTTCCGACGGAAGGTCAATCCGCGTCGGGTTAGTCGGTCCTAAGGCGAGGCCGAAAGGCGTAGTCGATGGACAACTGGTTAATATTCCAGTACCACGTCAGTTTGTTTGAGCGAAGGGGTGACGCGAGAGGGTAGGTCAGCCAGCCGTTGGTCGTGCTGGTTCCAAGCCTGTAGGCGATGAGAGCAGGGTTAAAAGACTGCTTGAGCCGAGGGGTGATGGTGAGCTCGTAAGGGCGGAAGTGATTGAACCCATATCGCCTAGAAAAGCCTCTAGTGAGAACTGCGTGCCCGTACCGCAAACCGACACAGGTAGACGAGTGGAGAACACTAAGGGGAACGGGAGAACCTTTGTTAAGGAATTAGGCAAAATAGATCCGTAACTTCGGGAGAAGGATCGCCTCAGTAGGATGGGATAGCTTTGCGCTATTTCTGTCTGAGGAGGCCGCAGAGAAAAGGCCCTATCGACTGTTTACCAAAAACACAGGTCTGTGCGAAGTTGAAAGACGAAGTATACAGGCTGACGCCTGCCCAGTGCCGGAAGGTTAAGGGGAGAGGTGAGAGCTTTGAACCGAAGCCCCGGTGAACGGCGGCCGTAACTATAACGGTCCTAAGGTAGCGAAATTCCTTGTCGGGTAAGTTCCGACCCGCACGAAAGGCGTAACGAGTGGGGCACTGTCTCAACAAAGGACCCGGTGAAACTGAAATAGGAGTGAAGATGCTTCTTACCCGCAGCAGGACAAAAAGACCCCGTGGAGCTTTACTGTAGCTTGCTATTGGGTTAGGGCTTTGTTTGTGTAGGATAGGTGGGAGACTGGGAAGCTGGGCCGCCAGGTTCGGTGGAGTCGCTGGTGAAATACCACCCTGATAAAGTCTTGACTCTAACGTTTACCGTGAACCGGTAAGCGGACAGTGGCTGGTGGGCAGTTTGACTGGGGCGGTCGCCTCCCAAAAGGTAACGGAGGCGCGCAAAGGTTCCCTCAGGCTGAATGGAAACCAGTCAGAGAGTGCAAACGCATAAGGGAGCTTGACTGCGAGAGCTACAACTCGAGCAGAGACGAAAGTCGGCGTTAGTGATCCCATGGTACCGAGTGGAAGGGCCATGGCTCAACGGATAAAAGCTACCCCGGGGATAACAGGCTAGTCTTCCCCAAGAGTTCACATCGACGGGAAGGTTCGGCACCTCGATGTCGGCTCGTCACATCCTGGGGCTGGAGTAGGTCCCAAGGGTCGGGCTGTTCGCCCATTAAAGTGGTACGCGAGCTGGGTTCAGACCGTCGTGAGACAGGTCGGTCTCTATCCGCTGTGGGCGCAAGGGAATTGAGGGGGGCTGTCCCTAGTACGAGAGGACCGGGATGGACAGACCGCTGGTGTGCCAGTTGTGCTGCCAAGTGCATGGCTGGGTAGCTAAGTCTGGGATGGATAACCGCTGAAAGCATCTAAGTGGGAAGCCAGCCTCGAGATGAGTTCCCTCACAGAGATAATCTGGTAAGTGCGCTGGGAGAATACCAGTTAGATAGGCGGAATGTGTACAGGCTGAGAGGTCTTGAGCAAATCCGTACTAAAGCACGAGGGCTTAACCGCCATACGTTTTTTTCTTTGGAAACTGCGAATTCTATCCTATTTGGTTTTTAGTGTGCCAGCCGAAGCATGAGAGAGGCGAGGTGACAGGGTGAGAAGGGATCACTGGTTGCCAGAGCCGAGCCATGTTGGAGAAGTAAAGAAGTACTTGACACAGGTAAGCCGAGACATATTCGCATTTGTCACCCGGCCAGAATGTAACAGTGTCAGGATTAACAGTTGAATAAGAGGAGGGGTATAGTTGGTGGCAAGAGCGGTGGGGGTACACCCGGCTCCATATCGAACCCGGCAGTTAAGGCCACCAGCGTCGATGGTAGTGCAGGGGTAACCCTGTGTGAGAGTAGACCGTCGCCAACTATTCCTCTCCTCTTTTTCTTTACCCAAAATTCCCTCTTTGATTTTCGTTCGTTTGTGGTATACTGAAGCGCAGACCCAATCACACCTGTCTGTTGCCAAATCTGATGGACGAGAACCCTCCCGAACCTAATCTGTTTTACCCACCTTTTGATGTGGGTATGTATTTTCAAAAACAGAAACTGAATATGTCATTCACGACCGGCTTTCAATTGCGACTGCATTGAGGTCCGGTCTTTTTGTCTACCCGGTTTTAATTGACCTTTGAGAGCCACTTGTAGGAGCCGATCTGATGACGACCGCTACTGTCATTCTTGCCGCTGGATATGGGACCCGGATGAAGTCAAATTTGCCCAAGGTGCTGCATCCCCTGGCTGGCCGACCGCTGGTAGAATGGGTGGTGGGAACGGGTGAGTCAATTGGGGGGCGGCGGCCTGTAGTGGTGGTGGGTCACGGCAAGGAAGCTGTGCAGAGTCTGTTGGGGGATCGGGTGGAGTACGCAGAGCAGCAAGAGTTGCTGGGTACTGGACACGCTGTGATGCAAGCAGAGCCATATTTGCGCGGGCAGGCCGAGCAGGTGGTTGTCCTCTATTCGGATATGCCTCTTTTGCAGGAAGCCACTTTGCAGAAATTGCTTGAACTGTACAGGCAAAATCAAAGCCAGGGCGAGTTGGCCGCCGCGATGTTGACGATTGTGCGGGAAGATCCCCAGGGGTTTGGACGGGTGATTCGGGATGGTGCAGGACAGATCCAGAGGATTATCGAAGAGGTGGACTGTACTCCAGAGCAAAAGCTGATTCGTGAACTGAACCCGGGCATCTACTGTTTCAATGGCGAGTGGCTTTGGGAGAATCTGTCTCAATTGCAGAAAAGCCCCAAGGGTGAATATTACTTGACGGATATGGTGGAAATTGCGACACGCCAGAATTGGCGGGTGGTGGGGATGCAGGCTCCGCCCACAGAGGTGTATGGGATCAATGACCGTTCCCACTTGGCGGTGGCTGCCAATGTTCTGCGCCAACGGATCAACGAGCAGCATATGCGTGCTGGGGTGACCATTATTGACCCTGCATCCACGTATATCGAAGCGGACGTGCAGATCGGCCAAGATACGACCATCCATCCTGGCTGCCATTTGCAGGGTGATACAATTATTGGCAGTGGTTGTGACATCGGACCCAATAGTCAGATTATCGAATGTACGATTGGTGATGACTGTCGCGTTCTCTATTCTGTTTTGGAGTATGCGCGCATGGACCGCGCCAGTGAGATCGGTCCATTCGGTCATCTGCGCAAGGGGGCACATCTGGGTGAGGAAGTCCATATGGGCAATTTTGGCGAGGTGAAGAACAGTTATCTGGGGCCAGGAACGAAAATGGGTCATTTTAGCTATGTGGGTGATGCGACAGTCGGCAAGAATGTCAATCTTAGCGCAGGGATTATTACCTGTAATTATGATGGGAAGAACAAGAACCATACAGAATTGGCTGACGATGTCTTTTTGGGCAGCGATACACTGTTGGTCGCTCCGGTTAGTCTGGGCACAGGGGCACGCACAGGGGCCGGTTCT
>Ga0209573_1004820_pt1 | contig 12890 bp, 6 predicted proteins | sample TNRBio252014_DNA_FD_185870 | JGI IMG/M metagenome (GOLD analysis project Ga0209573, IMG submission 185870) | Wastewater treatment Type I Accumulibacter community from EBPR Bioreactor in Madison, WI, USA - TNR Reactor_6/25/2014_ DNA (SPAdes)... | ecosystem: Engineered > Bioreactor > EBPR >...
GATCGCAGCAATTTGAAAAACGCCGTGCTTGCCGCGCTGGGTAATGCCGGTGCCGACGCGGTCGTTCCCACGGCCCAGTCACCGCTCACTGCCGACAAGCACGCCGCGCAGCGATTGCGCCTCGGCATGGAAACGCGTGTGCTGCGTCTCGCTGCTGGCGAAGGCGTGGCCGCGCATCCGGCGCATGAGGCTTTTCCCGGCAAGGTACCAGCAGGCGCTCCACGCATCACCGGAGAGATCAAAGTGACGCCTGCCATTCCTGGCTGGACCAGCACGGGGCTTTATGCGGCGGCAGGGGAGACGATCACGGTCATTTTGCCTGAAACTCTCGCTGACAAAGGCTACGCCGTGCGCATCGGCTGCCACAGCGACACGCTTTACCACCTCGACAAATGGGAACGCGCTCCCGACATCACCCGCAGTGTGCCGCTGGCGACCTCAACGACCAAAACAGCCAGCGCCTTCGGCGGACTCATCTACATCGAGGTTCCAGGCCGCGCGAAGGACGACGCGCCCTTTACTGCCACGATTCAAAACGGTGTTCCCGCGCCGCTGTTCATTCTCGGCCAGGATGACGATGCGAAGTGGAAGGAAATCCGCGAGCGGCCCGCGCCATGGGGCGAAATGGCCTGTGACAAGCTGATCATCGCCTTCCCGCGCGAAGTCGGTCGCCAAGTGAACAATCCGACAGAGCTCATGACCTTCTGGAAAAAAGTCGTCGAGGCGCAGGACGATGTTTCCAACCAGGCCGCCGAGCGCAAGCGGCCCGAGCGCATCGTCGCCGATGTGCAGATCAGCGCCGGTTACATGCACAGCGGCTATCCCATTATGATTCCGACGAGCGCCGCGCCGGAGATGGTGACGTTTGGCAAACTGAAGTTCCCTGGCTGGGGCTTTTATCATGAGATCGGCCACAACCATCAGCGTGGTGATTTCACCTTCGACGGCACCGGCGAGGTCACGAACAACGTCATCGGCATGTATTGCTACCACGAGGTCTTGAAGAAAGACTGGCTCATCGGCCACAGCGCGATCACCGAGGAGGAGCGCAAATCGAACGTGCAGAAGATCAAGAAGTCCGCCAACAAGTGGCAGGACTGGAAAAGCAGCCCGTTCCTAGCTCTCACGACCTACATCCAGCTCATTCAGGAGTTCGGTTGGGAAAGCTGGCGCAAATATCTCCACAGCTTCGCTGGCAACGAGTTCGGTCCCGCACCCAAAGGCGATGACGCGCGCCGCGACCAGTTCCTGGTGCGCTACTCGAAGATCACGAACAAAAACCTCGGCCCGTTCTTTGATTTCTGGGGCATTCCGGTCAGTTCAGCCGCGAAGGCGGAAGTGAGCAAGCTGGAGGCGTGGATGCCGAAAGGGCTGTGAGATCGGTTACACCCGGATCAATTCACGAATCGGGCTGCCGTTCGGCACGATGGGCGTGGGGCGTCCACTGAAATCATTGATTGTCTCCTTCGCGGAGTCGATGCCGAGATGGTGGTAGATGGTGGCGAGGAAATCGTGCGGGCTGTTGGCGTGCTCGGCCACATCTTCGCCGCGTTTGTCGCTGGCGCCAATGACGCCGCCGGTTTGCAGGCCGCCGCCGGCCCAGAGATTGGTGAAGGCCCGCGGCCAGTGATCGCGGCCCGGTTGCACGACACCTGCGGCAGCGCTGGCCTCGCCGGCACCGGAACTGGCGACGTGGCTGATCTTTGGCGTGCGGCCAAACTCTCCGCTGACGACGACGAGCACGCGTTTGTCGAGACCACGGGCATACACGTCCTCGATCAAGGCTGAAACGGCCTGGTCGAAGGCTCCGGCGCGGAAACGCAGCGCCTCGAAAACGTTGTGATTCACCGCATGATCGTCCCAATTGCCCACGCGACCGCATTGCGGACCGTCGAGGCAACTGGTGATGATTTCGACGCCGGATTCGACAAGACGACGCGCCAGCAGCAACTGCTGGCCCCAGCGATGCATGCCGTAGCGTTCGCGCGTGCGTTTGTCCTCTTTGCCGAGGTCAAAGGCGTGTCGTGTTTGCGGATTCGTGAGCAAGGTCATCGCCTGCGACTCGAACTGATCCATCGCGCCCATTTCACCGGCGGCATCGACGTTGCGCTCGAGTTTGTCGAGGCTGTGCAGCAGCGCCATGCGGTCATTGAGACGGGCCAGTTGTGCTGGATTGGACAGACCGACATTGGGAACGGCGAAATCGGGGCGGCTGGGATCGCTCAGCACGGAGAGCGGCGAGTAGGCGGCATTTACGAAGCCAGGTCCGGCGATGGTGAAGCTGTCGTAATTGATGATCGGGTTCACGCCGACGTAGTTTGGCAGCGGGCTGGTGCGTTTGTTCTTTGAGCGCAGGTAATTCGCCACCGTCATCCAGTCGGGCAGCAGCGGCTTCGGTTTGTCGCGCGGATCGGGATCGCCGCTGAGCATTTGCAGCGAACCGGCCGGATGTCCGCCGCCGGAGTGCGTCATTGAACGCAGCAGCGTGAACTTGTCCGCAATCTTCGCCTGCAATGGCAGCAACTCGGTGAGCTGCATGCCGGGAACCTTGGTTTTGATCGTCTTGAACGGGCCGCGATACTCGCTGCCGATGTCCGGCTTCGGATCATAGGTGTCGAGATGCGAGCAGCCGCCACGCAGCCACACCAAAATCACCGCCGTGCGCTCGCGCGAGGGCTTCGCGGCATTTTCCGCACGCAGTTTCAGCAATCCCGGCCAGCTCAGGCTCGCGAAGCCGGTGAGGCCGATGCGCATGAAGCCACGCCGGCCCAGTGGGCCGGAGCAGATGACGGGAGGCGAGGTGGAGGGCATGAGCGCAGAGCATACGCTCGCCTGCTCTGGATTCTTCGGTCACTTCGCCAGCGAGGCACACACGATCTCCTCGTCGTTGCGCATGAAGACGCACTGATTCGCGAACGCCGGATGTGACCATACAACGGCTCGTTTTGGATCGGTGGTCGTCGGTTTGAGGATCTTGGCGCGACTGAGTTCTTCATAACCCTGCGGCGTGAGTTTGGCGATGATGAGATCGCCTTGTTCGTTGGCGAGGAAAAAGCGGTTTTCGTGTTTCACGATGAAGGCGTTCGCCCAGCGCACTTCGGGGCCGCCGGTGGTAGCGGCCATGGTTTCCCACACGCGTTCGCCGGTTGCGAGTTTCAGGCAGCGGAGCTGGCCGTAGCTGCACACGCCGTAGATGTGGCCGTTTTCGATGAAGGGCGTGCTCATGAGGCTGTGCAACGTGTCGGTGTTCTTTTCGCTGAAGCTTTTGCCTTCCCACTGCAGCGTGGCGGCGGGTTTCATGGGGTCGAGCTTGAAGCACTTCGAACTGGTGTAAAACGAGCTGAGCAGCAGCAGATCACCCGCGAGCCGTGGTGTGGCGACCGTGAGGCCGAAGCGTACCTCCCAGGGATATGACCAGAACACCTTCCCTGTGGCCGGATCGAGCGAGTTCACGGCCTGCGGATGCCAGAGGATGAGCTGCTTTGTGCCGCCTGCGTCGATCATCGTCGGCGGGCAGTAACCGGGCTCACGGGCATCAAGAGCACGCCAGAGTTCTTTGCCAGAATCCTTGTCAAAAGCCACCGCGACACTGCCAGGACCGCCAGCGAGGCAGATGAGGTGTTGTCCATCGAGCAGCGGATGACCGGCGAAACCCCACTGCGGCGTTTTGGCTCCGTAGTCTGCTTTAAAATCGTGCGACCAGAGGACTTTGCCGTTTTCGGCGTCGAGGCAGAACAGGTTTCCCTCCGCACCGAGCGTCCAGACCTTGCCATTGCTCACCAGCGGCGTGCAACGCGGCCCGGTGGAGTAGCTCATCGTGTAGGTGCAGTCGTAGCGATGCTCCCAGAGTTGCGCCCCGGTCTTTGCATCAAGGCAAAGCACACGTTCCGTGCCGGGAATGATGCCACGCGCAAAGGCATTGCCGGGAACACTCGTGTTCGCCGCCACCTGGCGGTCCATGAGATACACTTTGCCGTTCGTAACTGCCGGACCGGTGTAGCCGCCGCCGATCCTCACCCGCCAGAGCACCTTCGGCCCGCCTTCGGGAAACTTTTCGACGATGCCGGTTTCACGCCACACACCATCACGCTGCGGGCCGAGCCACTGCGGCCAGTCGTTGGCGTGAAGAGCGGCGGAGACGAGAAGAAAGATCAGAGTTCGCATGAGACAGACAAACTCATCAGAACGCGCCGTGTTGCACCGAATGGAAGCAGCGCAGTCTTTGTCCATCATGGAGGCATTCATCTAAAACCCGGAAGAGCGCGTCTCTGGCGCGGGTGCGGAGATCATTTTGACAATCGCGTAGCTGCCAATTCCTGCCGCCACGATGCCAAGCAACAGCAGCAGCGCCATGCCCACATGCCGCCACTCCAGGCCGACAACGCTCTGGCCCGACAGGCTGCCGGGATTCATGAAGGAAGATTCTTCCTCCTGCCCGTTTTTCCGCAGGTCATCGTCGTCAAAGGATATGCTCTTCAGTCCTGGGTTGGGTATCGGTCGCATCGTCTTGGTGCGGGCACGTCCGGCCGATCGGTCTGGATACAAGGGCACACGTTGCGAGGTGATTTCTTCCAAGGGTCTCCTCGGACCTCGAAGCGGCACGGGGGGCGGCAGTTTCATTCCCACCTGACGCGGCTGGGCATTTTCTTTCTGCTGCTGGTCCTCAATGCTGCGGGCGGCCTGTTTTTCCTTTTTGTCGAGCGCTTCCAGGAACTCCCGCAGCGGTTGCTGCCGACCGTCGGCCTCAATCTGGTATAAAGAATGAATGTCTCCCGATTTCAGGGCTTCTTTGATGGCTGCAAGATCCCACGGGCCTTTTTTGCCGCCGCGCCATTGAATGAAATATTGTTCGGTGTCTGTCATGTCAGGGAATGAGGAACGGTGCTTCTTCAGAGGAGGGCCGGAGCTCCGCCTTCGCCGCCGCCATGTCTGCTTTGTATTGCCGGAGCAACGCCTGCCGGTCCTGGGGCATGAAAAACACCGGGCTGAGCGTCAGCGCCTCGCGCACCACCGTTCTTCCGGTGTCGGCGGCCGTCTTGCCTGCCGTTGAATTCAACACCAGCCTGGGCTTGCCGCCGTCAGCGGAGATCACCCAGAGCTCACTTGCCGCACGCGCGGGATTGTTCAAAACAAGGGTGGAGTCCAGCTCCACATAACCTCCAAAGCGGATGCCGGCCAAAGCCGCGCCTTGCAGCACACGGCGGCGTGCGGCGGCTTCACCGAGGTAGCTCTTGTTCTCGTGCTTTTTGAAGAACGCGACCAGCGGGGCCGACAGCCTGTCGCGACTGGCCGTGACCAGCCAGTCCTCACTGCGCAGGCTGTTTTCACCGAGAATCTGGCCAAGCTCACGCAAATCCGCCTGCAAGGACGGGCACAGATGAAGACCCCAGGCCTGCTCGCGACGGCGCATCATGCTGGCAAGCCTCTGGATCACATAGGCTTTCGCCACCGGGCTTGCCGAGTTGTCCTTCATGGCGGTCTCAATGACCTCAAGCAGTGAGCGCTTGAAACGCCGGCCATCCTCATCGGTCATCCGGTGGAGCTGCAAGGAGCTGACAAACTGGCTGGTCGCGCTCAGCTTCGAATCGAGCACTTCCATGCCGACGTAGCTGTTTCTCGCCGGGATGCGCACCACGTCACGTTTGACGAAGGCCACGGATGTCGATGTCGGGGCAGGTTCATAAAACCGTCCGCTCCAGCGGACGTTTTCGCCGATATTCGCACGAGTCAGCGCGCCGTTGGACCACCAGACGGTCTCTGAGCTGCCGCGTGAATAATCAACCATCCTGTTTTCCCAGATGTTGTTCAGGTAGGCGTCATCTCTGATGGCGAGCAGAGCCTTCAAGTCCTCTTCCAGTGGGGACGCCGGCTGCATGTGGGCTCCAGAAAGATCATCCTGCACCGCCTTGAGCATGACCTGGTCTCCATGGGTCAGCAGGGAAGCCAGGAAAGCCGCTTCGGTGGGCAGCACCGCCAGCGCCTTCGTCGCAGGTGCGGCCTCGGCAAACTTAAGCGCCTTCCAGCGGGTGAGCGCCTCCAGATAGCCCGTCAGCGATCCTGCCGCTGCCGTTTCCGCCCTGGCTTTGTCGAACTTCACCAGCTCGTTTTGGAAAAGATCCAACCTTTGACTTGAGCTGAGAATCCTGGCCTCCAGGTCCGCTGGCAGCCGCAGCGCCTCCACCTCCGGTTTGAGCGCGGATTCGAGCGGGGCGAGCATTCCGGCGATCTTCTCCACGCTTGCCACAGTTTTGGCGACCGGGTTCTCATAGGACAGCTCGGCAGCGCAGGTCTGCTCAACCTTCGTAAGCGATTCACCGACGCGGGCAGCAAGTTGTTTGCCCTCGCGTTCCAGATGAAGCTCGATCCGGGTGCGGAGTGCTGCGATCTGGTTGCTCGGCCCGTTGGTGAGATCCTGGGGCAATGATCTCACCAGTTCCTCTGCATGCTCAAACTGCCGCACGAGTTGAGCGGGTGGCAGATTGGAGGCTTCAGCGACAAAGCTTGCCTCCAGTGCCTCAAGCGCAGCCCCCGCCTGTTTCTCAGCGGCATGCATCTGCCGCGTCCAGGCATCCACCTCCTCGACAGTTGACTGAAGATTCGGCCAGTACAGCAGCCAGTCATTGTCCTGGCGCAGCCTGCGGATCAGGGTCTCGGCCGGAACACACACGCGGCGTGCTTGATAACCGGCCAGATCGCTGGAGACGACATGTGCCTTCCACCCGTGCAGGATCAAAGCGACTGTGCAGGTCAAAGCACCCACGACAGCGGCGGCGGTGGCCACTCGTTGGAGACGTCTGGCGAGGCGCAACCCGTCCAGCCTGCTTTGCAGCACACGCTCGGTGGATTGCAGACGCTGCGCTGTTTCGGCAGGCAGCGGCATCTGATGTGCCAGCAGTTCCTTTGAGTGCCGTGCCAAGGCCGCATCCATATCAACGACCTCATCATAGGCCATTCCGTCACCGGACCGGAGCCGCGTTTCCACCTCGTCGATGCGGGCCATGCAATCACGCAGGGATTTCTCGAAGCTGCGGCGGTGCAGATCAGCGCTGCTTTCATCTGAGTAGAACTGTTTGAGGCCGTCCACGCCGCGCTTGAGCGCTTCATCCACGACTTCAATGCCATGCTCCTGCTTGAGTGCTTCCAGGGCCTCAAGTCCCGCTCCCACGCTCCGCCAGTCTTTCCCCGCCTGTTGATCAAGCATCTGCTCCACCATCTCAGGCAGCCGCCGCTCCGCCTGTCGTCGGCGCAGAGAGCGACGAATGGCCGTGCCTGCCACATAAGCTTCGAAGCGCTGGAGTTTTTCCTCCGGTGCCGAAGCCGCCAGCGCCTCCACCAGACAGGCGATGCGCTCCTCGTCGTCGGTTTTCAATGCCTCACGCAGTGTTTCGAGGGTTTCCTGAAACTGTTTGTTGTCGATGCGCAGCAGCTCCTTTTTTGCGTTCTCATCCGTGGGATTGAGCTTGAGGATGGTGTGCAGGATGCGCAGCGACTTCGCGTCATCACGGGAGAGCACGGCAGCCCTGAAGTCCTTGTAGAGCGGATGGTTGGCCGTGATGCCGCTGGCATAGAGAGCATCCAGCGCGTGTGTCGTCTTGGCATTTAAGCGCGGTGCCACGGCCAGTTGATGATCCTCACAGAAGTGTTGCCAGGCCTTCTCTTCTCCAAAGCTCAATACGCCCACGAGGTCGAGAAGAGCTGGCTCTTGTTCGGCAATTTGGAGCGCCTGATAATCGCTGCCTTTCTCGAGCATGGCGGCCACCATTTCGAGGCGCTGCTCAGCCTCGCCACAATAGCGTGCGTAATCCGCCGCCGCCTTGGCTGCCGATGCGTTCGGAGCGCCTTGCTCAAGCAGGGAGCGGATGATTTGAACTGTTTGAACGATTTTTTTCACGGATGACTGCTGGTGATTTGAATTCGGCAAATGCTGCGCACTGCGCCTGTCAATTCCAGCAGCGTGTAAGCACCCGGAGCAGGTCTGCTCCCCGGCGCGGCTTGTTCGCCCAAGGTCTGCAAACGCAGCCTGATCTCCGCCAGTTTGATTTCCTTGTCAGCGATGCTTGCGCTCAGCTCCGCCTCCTTCTTTGTACTCGACGCCAGTCTGGGGTTCAAGTTGCGGATGAACTTCCGGTCTTGTTTGATTCCTTCGCCCAGCTCGGCCCCGCTGGCTTGCAGACGCCTGATTTCAAGAACCTCGCTTCCAGACAAGACTCGCGATAACACGGCAAAATGCTCTTCGTCCATTTTGAGCGAATAGAATCGTTGTTCAGAAGCCGATCCGTCCTGCGGTTCAGACCGCAATTGAAACTGCGGAGCAGGTGCGTCTATCAAATGAAGGCGTTTGATGATGCGGCTGATGCCGTCCAGCCGGGCAACTTTGTCAGAGGTTAACATCTGAAATTCTGGCGCTTTCGCAAAGGCAAGCAGCTCGCTGGCCTGGGAGGATGGGGTGATGACGCGGAGATCAAAAAGCACACGCCGACCATCCTCACTGCGCGCCACCATGCGACAGCCGTTTTTGCACTCTGGCAGATGAGAAAGCCTGCTGTCTTCGAATTGAATCTTTTCACTGGAGCTGAGCGCTTGCCGGTAGGCGTTGCCCAGCAGCTTCCAAGTGTCGCCTAGATCTGCCGAGCGGGTGGTGACATCCCCAAATTGAAGCGACATGACAGGCTCAACCGGCAATGCTGGCAGTCTGCCGAGAACCTGCCCCGAAACGACAGCCTCCTTGACGGCCACGACAAAAATGGGGTGGAGCGCGTCAGGCAAGTCGGCATCCAGACTCGGCGATGCGGTTGGAAGGGCCTCCACGGCAGATTTCATTGGCTCCTGGCGCTTGTTTTCAACGGGAGCTTCACGGAGCGTCTGAACTTTGTCTCGAAGTCTGGATTTGAGCCACACAGGTGCGTCCGGGTGCTTTTCTAACTGTTGCATCAGGGTCTTTAAGCTCTCAGCCGGAGCTGTGTTACTCAAAGACTCAAGCTGGGACCATAGTTGAAGCCAGCCAGGAACTTTGTTTGGCACCACTTCCTTCACCAACGTATGCCATTGTTGCGGGGTTCCTTCGGGCTGCGTGTCAGACTGGAGCGTGTTTAGCACATGTTCCACAAATTGGCGGTGGTCCGTTTGATCCACCGTCGGCTCCTGCGTGAAGCAGTCTGCCAATCGCCGCCAAGCCAGCTTCTCCGCCTTCCATCGCTCTGCCAGGGGCTGTGCGTCAGCCGGCGTTTGCATTCGCCAGTTCGGCGGCATTCGGGCGGAGGAACGTCGCTTCAGCCATTCGGCGTGCGCGTTCAGCAAGTCGCTGAAATCATCTTGCGTACGGTCAGGAGCGCTCACCACGCGGCCGGACTGCGGTTTGAGCAGACTTTGACGGATCTGTTCGAGGCATTGCTCGTGGCTTGAGACCAAGTCGGCCGCATCGTCTGCGCCGTGAGCCTCCTGCCTCAGCCATCTCCGGGTATCATCCAGCTTGAGGCGGTTTTTGTTCCAGATCCCGTCGATTCTTTGCTCTAGGCTCGTGCGGCTCGGTTGTGCGTGACCTTGGTTGAGCTTGTGAAAGGCAACCGCAGCCACCGCTGCCAAAAGACCACCGATGACAAGCAACGTCAGTGCTGAGAGCCTCTTCTTTTGGCGCACCTCGCAGGGCGGTTGCTGTTGCAATGAAGGAACGGCTGGAGGTTCCGACTGTGTGTTTTCCTCACGCGTTCGCCGAGGAGCGGCCTGACGTCGAGGCAGGTCGGAAAATGGGTTTGGCGCGCTTTGTCCCTGCTCCTGCGGCAAGACCTCGGGAGGTGGAATCTCGGCTGCATGGACGGGTTCGGCGACGGGGCGGGTCGAGAGAGAGCCGGGTGCCGAAAGACTGGCCGGCTGGAGCAAATCCAGCACGGGACGCATGGATGACTCGGCAAGAGAACGCAACGGCGAGGCCGGCGAAAGGCCAATCCAGCGAAAGTCCGCCACATCATCACTAGGCTCCAAACTTGTGGTGAAAGGAATCTCCCACGCCTGCACCATGATCTCCCGCAGAGACTCGCCAAAGAGTTCGCGGGCATCCACTCCAGCCGGGATGATCAAGTAGCAGCCACGTCTTGCCGTTGGCGACCAAGGCAGGCGCGCAAACTCAGCATTTCCAGTCAGGCGTTCCCACGCACAAGATGGCCGGGGGCTCATGGAGCGAAGGTCCACTTCTTCCTCGGGGTTGAAAAAACGCGGCCTGTCCGTCCATGAAGCGCACCAAGACATCTCCAGCAAAATATCCGCAGGAGTCAATCCTGCCGCCACCAGGGCTGGAATCTCCCCTGACTCGGCGATGAGATGATGCGCGATGTGATTGGTCCGTCCGGTGTAGTCGGAGCCGGCGTCACGCAGGCAGCTCAAGACATGGAACTGCCCGCTTCCGACAGTGATCATGCGATGGCTATGAACCACTCTTTGGGGATCATGCCCTGGCAGTCTCGCAAACTGGCTGAACCGCTCGATCGTGGTGGCGAGGAAGCCGCTGACGGCCCGGTGCCTGGCCACCGTGCCAAAACCAGTCCGGCCCGCTTCCAGCAGGCGCGGAGCGCTGGTGTAAATGAGCTGCCAGGCCATGATGATCAGGTCGTTGGTCCACTGGGCATGAGATCGGGGGAAATCTGGGACAAAACCCACAGGGTCGGAGCATCCACATGGCGCGGCTCAATCTTTTTCGGGTCCGGGCCGATGCGCACATGTCCGTCCCGGTCCGTGAACTCGACGGGAGAGCATCCCAGCGGGCTGATGGCGAAGTAACAAACATTCGAGGAGATGACCTCGGCGTTCGCGACGATGGCCGGGCAGATTTCCAACAGCAGCTCGCGAATGCGTTTGGAGTTGGTGGTGATATTCGCGACAGACACCGTTCCGTCCGCAATGGCGGGCAGCAAAGGCTCGTCACCCAGCAGCGAAATCCAGGTGTCACACTTCCCAACCATCACCGCCAGAGGCGTGGACACTTGCTGACGAGTATCAAGGCCTAGCAGGCTTTTGATGCGCACTTCGGTCTCCGCCAGGATCACATCCTGCTGGTCCAGCCGGTGGCTGTTGATTTGCGGGTCGGTGACGTGGTCCAGCTTGCGCCGGAACTCGGTGTTGTGCAGCGGATCGAACAAAAAGAAAATGCCCGAGGCGACCGCGATGTGCTGCGCGCCCGGTGAGTCGGCGCTGTTGCTCGTTGGTTCAAAATGCTCGCCCGCATTGTCATAAAACACGACTGAAAACCCGCTGTCCGGCGCCTTGGGGTGGGAAAGCCTGAAGATGAACGGCTTCGGCAGCCGCACCTTCCGCCCCTGGCGTGGAAGGGTTTCATAAAGCGCGCCTTCGAGATCCGTCTTTGCCAGGAAAGCCTCCTGCGGCGAGGACGCGGAGAACAACTGCGTCTTCATCTGGGTGAGGATCACGTTTTCTGACGGATCTGCGTCCCGGAACGTGACGCCAAACTTCTGGAACAGGACATTCTGCAGCACCTTCACCAGCACGCTCAAATAATAGGACTTCCCTGAGGAAGGAGCGCCAACAATCGAGAACACACGATGAGGAAGATCCAGAAACCCCGTCGGCAGCTTCCGGCGGCAATGCGGGCAGGCCAGATCTCCGGCGGCCAGGCCCATCGCGTCCAGCGCCTGGCCGCGGTCATTGAATCGTGTGGCATGGAAGCGCAGCATCTGGTCCTCGCCCAGCATGGGATCACCGCGCAGCTTGGCATGCACGGCGATGCTCATGACATCTCCCCGGTCAAACTTGAACCAGCAAACCGGGCAGGTGAACTCGCCATACTCGCTGTTCACCGCCTCGGATTCGTGGCTCGCAGTCGGGGCCTCCGCCTCTGCCGCAGTCTCCTTCGCATGCGGGATCAGAGAAAGTGACTCGCGGACATCTCTCATGAAAAACCCCATCTCATCCAGCCCTGAAGGCAACAGGACCAGATGAGACCAGTCATCCTCCGTGCAGGTGCTCAGATGCGCCCGCAGCCCTGGAGTGTCAAAGGGGCCGACCCAGAGCAGGGTGTTGCGGTCGTAGATGTTCCAGGCTGGAGCGCCGGCTGTTCTTTCCCATGGCTGTGCTTCGTTGGCATGCTTGAACGCCAGCATTTGTCCGTGACAGACAAAAGAATGCTCCTCTCCAGGCCTGGAGCTGAATGAGTCGGCGGCCACGCCGTCGATGACGGCCTTGGAACTGGCGTTGAATCTCACATCACATACATCTCCGTTCATGGTGATGATGCACAGCACTGGCGGGCAGGACTGCGGATCCAGACGGAAATCCACCGCGGAATTCGAGCCGATGACAAAAGGCGTCCGCGTGACCACCGCCCGCCTGCCACTGACGCAATCAAGGATACACAACCGGGATTCCGTCTTGGGCTTTGGGGGCATCTGCATTGGCCACACGCTGCGGAAACGCCTGGGTGAATCAAGCTCTATGTTCACCACATCAGCGCCCTTTAGCGCTTCACCCTGAGCAGCGGCGTCGGCAGATGCTCGCTGGTGAGCCAGATCGTGAGGCTGTCGCTGTCGTAGCAGGCGCCTTCCAACTGGCGCAGCAGTTCGGGCTCGATGCGCACCGGCGGCTGCTTCAGCGCCTCGGCCAGCGGCTTGTCCTTCGGCAGCGTCCATTCATACAGGCTGCTGTAGGTGGAGACGACGAGCCGTGATCCATCCGGAGAAAAACCGGCGGCGGTGGTCATGCAGTTGTCATGCGGCCGCTTGCCGACGCGAATCAAGGCGGGGAAGACCACGGTGGCGACTTTTTCGAGCACCATGCTGGCATCGTTTTTCAGCGGCTGAGGAAACGCGTAGAGCGTGCTCGGACCGTCGTCGCTCTTGGTCAGAATGTACAGTCGGCCGGTCTGGGGATGCATGAGCAGGCTCTCG
>Ga0209573_1004821_pt1 | contig 12888 bp, 13 predicted proteins | sample TNRBio252014_DNA_FD_185870 | JGI IMG/M metagenome (GOLD analysis project Ga0209573, IMG submission 185870) | Wastewater treatment Type I Accumulibacter community from EBPR Bioreactor in Madison, WI, USA - TNR Reactor_6/25/2014_ DNA (SPAdes)... | ecosystem: Engineered > Bioreactor > EBPR >...
ATGATGGGGAGCATAAAACCTCCCCTCATTTATAATCAGAAAAACTAACATCATTCTTTAAAACAAATAAAGAGTTTCCATTTTTTTATATTCGCTAAAGCGTTGCATTAGAAACTTGAATCCGCCTGTGAAACTGCAAACTTTGAACTGACCTCAAGAAATAAACAGACAAAAAATGCAACGACTTTATAGAAAGGGGAAAAAATTTGGAGACTGGACATTAACATCATTTAAAGGTGGTGGTGGCAACGGAGAGGTTTGGGCTTGTGTCAATTCAGCAAAGGACGAGAAAGCAATAAAACTTTTAAAGAGGATAAAACCAAAATCATACAACCGCTTTGTTGACGAAACAACGGTTCTTGAACAAAATTCTGATGTTGTTGGAATTATTCCAATTGAGGAAAAGCACCTTCCTCAAAAAACAAATGAATCAACACCTTATTTTATCATGCCTTTAGCCGAGCCATCAGAAAACAAGCTAAAAGGAAAACCAATTGAAGAAAAAATTGATGCTATTATTCAAGTTGCTGAAACACTTCAAGAGCTGCACAAAAGGAAAATATACCACAGAGATATAAAGCCAGCAAACATCTTGTATTATAATTCAAGGTTTTCGCTTGCTGATTTTGGTTTAGTTGATTACCCAAACAAAAAAGAAGTTTCATTAAAGAACGAAGAAATAGGTGCAAAATGGACAATGGCTCCAGAGATGAGGCGAGAATCTTCGACAGCAGATGCTGCAAAAGCCGACATTTATTCTTTAGCAAAAACACTTTGGATTTACCTGACAGGAAATAAAAAGGGATTTGACGGACAATACTCCACTGAATCAATAATTCACCTAAAACAGTTTTACCCTGAAAGCTACACCACTCCGATTGATGACTTGCTTATCGCTTGCACCAACAATGACCCGAAGCGAAGACCAACAATAAAGAAATTTCTTTTTGCATTACAAGAATGGAAAGTTCTTGCAGAAGATTTTCATGAAAGAAATCAACAACAGTGGTTTGAAATTCAAACCAAACTTTTTCCAACATCAATACCAAGACGAGTGATTTGGGAAGACATTAAAGATATAGTCAAGGTGTTAAAAGTAGTAGCAACCTATGATAATCTTAATCACTTATTTTTTCCAAGTGGCGGTGGACTTGACTTAGAAGATTGTAGGTTATCTGTTGAAGAGGGTTGCATTGAGTTGGACTTTCAATTAATAGATATAGTAAAACCCAAACGGCTTCTGTTTGAATCTTTTGGATATGACCATGAATGGAATTACTTCCGTTTAGAAACAGATGAGCTTGAACCTTGCGGTGTTTATGAAGTGAAGAAGGGTGAAAAACCATTTGAAGAAACTCATGACAGAGAAGAAGTAACGCAAGTCTATCCAGGACACTATAAAGATTACAACTATTATGAAAACTCCTATTACATTGAGGACGATGGATATGAGAGACCAGAGGGTATGAAGCATGTCACAAGGTGGTTTAGAGGTAGTTTTGTAATCTTCAATAAGCGTTCAATTTATAACCAAACATCATCAACTTATGATGGACGGCATAATAAAATGACAACAGATGAATTTAGAGATTACATTCAAAGAAGTGTTGACCATTTTAAGGAGGAAGAAGAAAAGCAACCGTTCTATGAAAAAATGTTTGACAATTCATACCGAAGACAAAAGGAAAGACGAGGAGAATATAAATCACCAAAATTTGAGGACTATGAAGACGATTGAACATGACTACTACGGACACAGAACGGCAGCAGCTAACAGCACCTACCCAAAAGGCGGGGTTTCGTGTTCCAAAGACAGTTTGGTGGTTAATCAAACATTAGTTATTCAAATCAAGTTTTGTGGTAAAAGTCCCGCCCTTCGGGTAGCTGCGAAACGTTAGCGGCTATAATTTGACGACAGTGCAGACTTGAAACAGACTGCAAAAAACAAGCAGACAAAATGAAAAAATGCCCAACATGCCAGACGACTTTACGAGAAGAGGACAAAACATTTGGTTATTACTATCAGTGCCCAAGTGAGACTTGCTATTTTGAAAGTTATGAGCCGAGCAAAGGTTGTTGTAACGACCCTTCACCGACACCTACAAAATATTACAAAGACGAAACAGACGCTCACATATACAGTGACAATTTTTCAATCTACAGACAGTGCCAGACTTGCGGTAAAAAAATAGGCACGGCATTAAAGAAATCAGACTACACTCTTAGCGACTTGCCTTTGTTTGACAGAGAACTCGTTGAGCAAAGTGAAGAAAAAGGGAAAGTTCTTAATCAGGAATTAAAAGAAATGGAGGAGCGAAAAAAGGCAAATCGGAGAGATAAGTTTTGGGACGACTATGAGGACTACCTAAAATCTGACAGATGGAAAAAAATTAGAGACATTGTCCTTAGCAGAGATAATAATTTGTGTCAGTCTTGCTTAATTGAGCCAGCCACACAAGTTCATCATACTGTCGGACACTTTAGGAAAAACGAACCAATTTTTTCTTTAGTTTCAGTTTGCAATCGCTGCCACGACATAATTACTACAATAGAACGCGGTGGACACCAGACAGCGGACAAAATTCAATACTCATTTGACAAAGATGGTAACAAAGCGAACTCATAACAATCTTGCCTATACACTAATGACACTTCTGCTTTGTGGACGAAGTATTACAGCCGCTAACATGGGGTTTGCGATAGCGGGGGTTCCGTGCTTCGCAGACACATTTGTGCAAGGCGGAAGTTCAGTTCTCCGAATGAAATTTAGTGGTAAAACTCCCCGCCATCGCAAACCCCTCAAACGTTAGCGGAAACCCTATGGGCGACAGTGCAGCCATTAACAGACAGACAATGAAACAGAAGTTTTGGAACGACATACAACATAAACGGATTGCCCGACACGACAGCCAACGCAGAGAAGTTTTATTTTTTGCCCACCCACATTTTTTGTTTTTTAATTCTTTTGTAATTACATTTAGCACCGTGATAGCTTATCAAGAGAACATAGGAGGTTTAGTTACCCTGCTACCTGACGGCAGAGTGGAGTTTCTGCATCCCAAAGCCAAAAGCGTTATTGAAAAGTTAGAAGCAGAGGAAATACTGTCTTTTGACTTTGATAATTATATAATTTCAGACCCATTTGTTGAACTCGAACAATTTCATCTTAGCGGACCAATAATTGGTTTTATTGAAATAACTAACCTGTGCAATCTAACCTGTAAACATTGTTATGCATTCTCAGGAAAAAAGAGAAGTGCAGAATTATCAACTGAAAAAATATTTAAATTAATTGATGAATTTGATAAAATAGGCACATTGCAACTTTTCTTAACTGGCGGAGAAGTTTTTGCTCATAAAGATGCAATAGACATTATTAACTACGCTCTTACTAAAACGTTTACACTTCAAATTTTCACAAACGGCACTTTAATTACAGAGGAAAAATTAAAAAAGATAAATTCAAGTGTTTCATTTTTTATCAGTTTTGACACAGCAGACCCACAAAGAACTATTAGAGGAAAAATGAATTTCCCTATTCTTAAAAAGACATTTGATTTATTGAAAAAGTATGGACATTCTTTTAGAACTGCTATTTCTGTTCATAGCAATAACATTAATGATGCAGAAGATATTTTTGAGTGGTGTTCTTTAAATAATTATCCTAGACCACAATGGCTTGAAACACACCCAATAGGAAGGGCACTTTTCAACCCTCATATTTTGTTACACGAATCAAAGGTTAATGACGTTTTTGAAATATACAAGCGGTGTATGGATTTGTATAGTATTGATGAATCCTTATTAAATAATGGCAATCATAATATTGAATCTAAGTCTGAAAATAGCTTCTATAGCATAGATACAATTAAGTTTTGTCAAAGGCTTGAAAGGGCGACTGGTTACGAAAAGTGTGGCAGGTCTGTAGTTTATATTGCAAGCAATGGTGATGTTTACCCATGTAGTAATTGCATGAGCAACAATATGTATGTTGCTGGTAATTTTAATGACACATCACTTAAAGACATTTGGGAAAATGGTTTTTCAGAATTTAGAAAAATATCATTTAATGACTATAAAGATTGTTCGGTTTGTCCTGTACAAAATGAAGGAGTTTGGTGTCAATTTAAGTGTCCCCCGCTCGCACAAAATGTTTCTAAAAATGAATTGGGCTGCGGAGCTACCGATTACTTGAAAAAATTTATGATAATGTCTAATCGGTATTGGGATGAAAGAAAACGAAATAATGTAAAATTAGTTCTCAATAAATAATTCGTTAAACAATTAAAATTCAAAACAATGGCAGAAAAAACAGTCACACTGACAAAGAAACAACTTCCCAAAGAAGGGCTTGAAGTTTCGTTATCACCGGGAAACACGCTAACACGTATCCACTTAGATATGTCTAAGGAAGGGGTAGTTTTATCAATGGTGGGTGCAGCAACTGCATCTTTGTCTAAAGGAAATAGACAAGTTGTAAAACTGCTTCCGTCTAAAGAAGGGATTTCTTTAGCGATGGTAGGTGCTGCAAATAGTGCAGTAAGAAAGTAATAACGTGTAGCTTATTGCTTTTCAACATGAGTACTTTGTACTTGTGATGGGTGTTTATTGCCCATCACAAGCTACGACCATGGATAAGTAATTAATTTTTTGAACGTGTAAGTACTTATGAATAATAATGCTTTTAATTATAATTTGTCCGAAGTTCTAGCTTCTAATCCAGAAATAAATTTGGAGATGGACGACTATAATATTAATGTAACTTCAAACTATGGAGAAGAAATTTCTGCTGAGAAATTGCGAGAACGCTTTTCATTTCAAAATCCTGCAAAAAACTCTTCAATCCATTTATATTTTCACATACCATTATGTTCTTACATATGCCATTTTTGCAATTATGTAAAAAAACTATTACCTACAAACTCAAAAGAGTTTGATTCTCAATTAGAATTTTGGTGTAATGCTTTAATCAAAGAATCAGAACTAAATCTAAAAAATTCCTTGTGGCTTAAAGATGTTACAGTTACCTCTTTTTATATTGGAGGAGGAACAGCTTCATTACTTAAACAGAAACATTTAAACAAAATTGTCAACCACGTTAAAAATAATTACAATGTTTCTGAATGTTGTGAGTTCAATTTAGAAGGGAATCCTGATAACTTTCAAGACGAAGAATTATTTTCTGCTTTAGAACTTGGATTTAATAGATTCAGCGTTGGTGTTCAATCATTACAAAATGAAGTGAATCAATTTGCTGGTAGAAAGCATGACCCAATAATGTCTTTAAAAGCGATAGAAAAACTAAATGCTACCCAAAAACCATATAACGTAGATATGATGTTTGGACTTCCTTTTCAAAATAAGGAAACAGTTATAGCGGACATACAAACTTTAATTGAGCAGAATGTCCCAACGATAACTATATATAGACTACGCAATGCAGACAGACAAAAAATGGGGATAGGAAATACTGCTGTCTGGAATGTAGAAAAAGTAAATAATAGACTTAAAAATGACGGTCTATTCCCCAGTTTAGCAGAAACGTATGAAATGCGAGAAGCAATTATGAATATTCTTCTTGAAGCAAATTATCTTCCAAGTCCTTGTGGCTGGTGGAGTAAGCAAGATACATATCCCAATGGGAATATTCCCATTGTATCAAAAAACAAGTGGCAGTATTATGATTCAATGGTTGCTTATGGTCCTGGAGCATATGGTTGGTTAACCTTTAACAGAGACACTGTCATACAGACCCACAACAATATTGATATAAACAGCTATGCTAAAATAATAAATTCCGAAAATCCAGAACCTTTTTCATTTGGAAGGCAATTAAATTACAATGAATCATTAGCGTCAGCTTTAGGATTTTGTTTTAAATCTAGACAATTGATTGAATTTAATAGGTTTGAGGAGCAATACAAAATCAATATTCAGAAAGACTGTTTGGTATCTGATGTTTTTGATGAGCTTATAAGAAAAGGCTTCACTGAAAAAACAGAGTATGGTTATCTGCCAACTATATTAGGTGAAGCATTTCACGAAGAAATAATTTCAGTGTATATCCATAATAGAATTGGCAACTTCAAAACGCAAATCTGTAATAGATAAACCTACTGATGATATACACAATAATAAATATAAAAGACGAAGCTAAAATAAAATCAAAGGATAGTAAATACCTAATTTTTATTCCGTCAGGCAAATTTCATGGGTGGGATAAACAAACAAAAGACAATGAATTTTTTAATTCTATATCGGAACTTCTAAATGAAACGTATTCAATAATTTTACTTCCATTTATCTCAAAGAATGACGATAAAAATTCAGATGATACCTTTATTGAGAGTCAATACGCAATACTTAAACAGTTTATGCTCTCAAATATTTCCATATTCAAATCTTGTACTTCGCTTTCCTTTGTTTCGTTATCTATTGGATCGCATGTTTTATTAAAATTCTTGGCAGACGAATCCTTTTCGGATATTAAGCCCGATAGGTGTATTCTAATTAGCTTAGTTTTAGAAAATAAGGTTGATATATACTCTGATGTATCAAAATTATTCCTCTTGTATGGCTCAAATGATTGGGTTGGGTATATTAGCAAAGAAAATGAATTAAAAATAATTTCACCCGACACTTATAGCAAGAATACTCTTAACCTACTTTCAACAGTAAAGTACACAAAAAAGGATGCAAAAATTTTGGAAAATCATGGACATTTTTTAGAAAATTCAGATACTCAAAGTTTTGTCGAATCGTCAAGGATTACTTACCAAACATTAATTTCAAAAATTATACATCAAGCCTCATCCATAGTGAAGGAAAAACTATTAATATCGTCAAAACATACTTTTCTGGACATCAATTTAAAAGGATTGCTGATGTTGGTTGTGGAACAGGTCATTTTGGAAATTCGTTAATTGGATTAACACAGGAAATAGTATTTATTGACCCTTCTCTAAATATGTTGAAGCAGGTTCAGAATTTGACAATTGACAGGTCAGATAAAGAAATTATTTTTATAAATCAAAGTGCGGAAACCTTAAATAAAGATGAACATGGAACATTTGATTTAATAATAACAAGAATGGCTTTGCATCATTTTAAAAATGCGGCTCAAGCGATATTACAAATGTGCGACTGCCTGAATGATAATGGTTATTTAATTATATCAGACCTTTATGCGTCACCCAATAAAGCTATATACGATATTAACCACAAAATAGAGTTATTGCACGATAGTAGTCATTTAAAAAATTATACTGATAGAGAAATAATTGATATAGTAAATGGTAGCGCATTAAGATTTAATGTTGTCAAAAAGGAGGTTATCTTAGAAAAAGAAGATGGTATTTCGATTGAATATTGGTGTTCGATCACAAACGCAAGAAAAGAAGATGTGAACGAAATAAACAACGTGTTAAATTCCCTTTCAGGTGAAGTCTTGGAAGAACTTGGATATTTCATTAGTAGAACTAATGAAATACGAAATCGTGTTAAAACAAATTTATTAATATTTAAACTTTCAAATTGATATGCCTGTAATTCATATATATCATAACAACTTTAATGCAATAAAAAAAATAAATGCTGAATTGGTAAAAAGAATATCAGATACTTTATTCATTCCTAAAGAAAGGGTTTGGCTTTTTTGGCATAATCAAACAGAGAATTATGAATGCTCTATATGGAACGAAAACGAAGTTAACCCGCCAATCATTTTTATTTACTGTAAGTCTGCATATTCGGAAACCCAAATTATTAACGTAATTAACGAAGTTAAGCAGACTTTCGATGAAATCATCGGAGATGCTTCAAATGATATTTTTGTCGGTATTCAACGATTTCCATCAGGCGAGCTATTTGTGAATCAAATGCTTTATAAAAATGAAACCATGGATAATAATATAATTCTACATCCTATAGGGTACGTTTCCAATGACAGAAAAGAAATAACTGACGATAATTGGGGTGAAGTTAGAAGCGAAATAATACTTGTTGATTCCATTCTTGATGAATCTCTTAGAGGGTTATCTGATTTTTCACATATCCACGTTATTTTCCACTTTCATAAGGTTCAAAACTCAAAAATTGTTTTAGAATCTAGGCATCCACGGAATAACCCGAATCTACCCAAAGTGGGTATTTTTGCTCAAAGGGCAAAAAATAGACTTAATAAAATAGGAAGCACTGTATGTGAAATCATAAAGGTTGAAAAGAACAAAATAGTTGTGAAAGGATTAGATGCGATTCATGGAACACCTGTATTAGACATCAAACCCTACATGATTGAATTTGACCTTCGAGAAACGAAACAACCATTTTGGACAAAAGAAATTATGAAAAATTATTTTTAGTATCAAAGGCATTTCGTCAACCCGATAAAAATTAAAAAAACAAAAAAATTCCCCCGCTTCAAAAAAATAAAACTTCACAACCGCACAACCCACGACAGACAAGCACTTTGACAGGTTACGACTTTACACAAACAGACACAGCGACTGGACACAGAAGAAGAAGGGCATCCGCTAACATGGTATTGCCGCAATGGGGGCTGAAGTGCTTCTATGAAACTTTTGTGCTTAAACGAACGGTAGTGCATCTATTGAACATTAGTGCTAAAAATCCCCCACTGCGGCAATACCCGAACCGTTAGCGGTCATGCTATTACGACAGTGCGTAACCCAACCGACAGAGATAAAAACAGCTACAACGAATGACAGATGAAGTGAAAATATTTGTTTACGGTTCATGCCACTTTTCCGAGCGACTTGACAGTGATGAAGTAGTCGGAAACGGTGGTTATGGAGTTGTGGTATGTGCAAACGGAAAACGGACAGATGAATTTTCAGGTGGTTTCTCCAACACGACAAATGCACGAATGGACATTGTTGGAATAACCGAAGGACTTAAAAGAGTAAAAGAACCGAGCAACATTACCGTTTACTTGACCAATGGTTATGTAATTGACACCTTGACAAAAGGTTGGTTAGAGAAATGGAAAAAGAAAGGGTTCAAAAAGAAAAAGCATGTTGACCTTTGGGTTGAGTTAGACAAAGTTCTTACGGCAAACTCTCATTCCATTTCGTTTCGACATTCAAGAGATGTGAAGTTTTCAAAGGACTTTCAGCAGGCAGAGTTGTTAGGCAAAACTATGTCTGGCAAGAGAAGTCTCCCAACCGACCTAAAGACAACAGACAACACAGCAACCGACCTTTTTTTAGCGACTGTGGACGGTGCAAGCCAAAATGTAGATTTAGAAATTACCGATGACGAGCCAATTCTTGACAGCATTTGTGTTGACGCTTCAACAATTTCAAATCCTGGACCAACCGAGTATAGGGGCGTTGACACTAAAACAAAAAAGATAATTTTTGAGTTAAAGCTTGACGAAGCGACAAACAATATTGGTGAGTTTTTAGCCATCGTTCATGCTCTTGCCCTGTATAAGAAAAAGGGTGAAGAACTTAAAATCATTTACAGCGACAGCTTGAACGCAATATCTTGGGTCAAACAGAAAAAATGTAAAACAAAATATGAGAAGACGGACACTAATGAAAAAGTGTTTGACCTCATTCAACGAGCAGTAACTTGGCTACACAATAATCATTATGACACTAAAATATTAAAATGGAACACTGGTGCTTGGGGACAAATTCCAGCGGACTATGGACGAAAGTAAACACAACATGACTGCAAACTTGACACTTCAAACCTTAGTGGACAGAAAAGCACGAACCGCTAACATCGGCTTGCCAAAAGCGGGGCTGACGTGGGTAATTGAACAGTTGTGCTTCTATTTTACATTCGTGCTTGGCGACAGGTTAGTGCTTCTAATGCCCCGCCTTCGGCAAGCCGTCAAACGTTAGCGGGCATTGTAAAGACCGACCAGTCCGAACAAATAAACTTTTGACAATGGAGAATAACGATAATAAATCAATTTCAACAAGCGGACAAGGAGCAACACCTTTCGCTCAGACATACTTTCACGGAACAAAGGCAGACCTAAAAGTTGGCGACTTAATTGAAGTTGGTTTCAACTCTAACTACGGACAACAGAAAAATGTCAAATACATCTTCTTGACAGGGACATTAGACGCTGCAATTTGGGGAGCTGAACTTGCATTTGGTGACGGACGAGAAAGAATTTATTTAGTAGAACCAACAGGAGAAATTGAAAATGACCCGGACTTGACCGACAAGAAATTTCCCGGAAATCCAACACAATCGTACCGTTCAACTAAGCCATTCAGAGTTATTGGAGAAGTAACCGTTTGGCAAGGACACCCAGCCGAACAAGTAAAGACAATGAAAGAACACCTTAAAAAGCTAAAAGAACAAGGCATTAATTCACTCAATGACGAATAGAAAAGATTAATAGTATTCTGCAAATGAAAAGTAACAAAGAAATAGTTTCGGACTTTATCAATGCAACAAATCAAAAAGATTGGGATAAGGTTCTGACTTTAGTTGATAATGATTTCGTAAGACATAGTTCATCTGAACCAAAGGAGATAAAAACAAATATTGAGTTAGTTAAATTTCATCAGGCAGAGTTAGAAACATTCCCCGATTTACAAGAAACAATAATTTTTGCAATTGAAGAAGGCGACTTTGTTGCTGCCAGAATAAATTTTTCGGGAACACAATTAGGACAACTCATAAACTTTCCACCAACTGGTAAAAAACTAACAGCAGACTTCAATTGCTTCTTTCGTGTGACAGAAGGAAAAATTAAAGAAAGTTGGGTTGAGTATGACAACTTAAATGGACTAATTCAACTTGGACACTACAAGATAAATTGAAGAGAATGACGAGAAAAAAGAACAACGACCCGCTAACAGCGGTCATTGTAAAGGACACCGACAAGGAAAAGTAAAACGAAAAATGAAGATTGAAACTCACAATATAAACGACATAAAAATAGCCGAAATAACTTCGGACGAGACAATCATTACCACATCTCAAGATGGGTTGGACTTATTAGGAAACTTATACTATCAAGGCTTTGACAGAATTGTTCTAAATGAAAAAAATATTACACCAAACTTTTTTGACCTTAAAACCGGAATTGCAGGAGAAATTCTTCAAAAATTCTCGACATATCGAGTTCGCTTGGCTATAGTTGGCGACTTCTCTAAATACACAAGCAAAAGTTTAACTGACTTCATATATGAAAGCAACAAAGGCAGACATATCAACTTTATTAATTCAACAACAGAAGCATTAAAAATACTTTCAGCCTAATGAATTTGAACAGCATAAAGATGACTTCAAATATTCTCGTCCAAATGGTTGAAATACCGAAAGGAAGGATTGAATTACGTGATGACAGAACAAAAGAAAAATGGGCTGTAGAAATTGAACCTTTTTTGCTTTACAAGTTTCCTATTACGCAAGACATATATTTTGAAATAACCAATGAAAATCCAAGCACTTTTAAAGGAGATTTACTTCCTGTAGAAACCATAACTTTTAAAGAAGCAGTAATTTTTTGCAATAAAATCTCTGCTCAATTTAACTTGACACCTTGCTATTTAATCCAAGATAAAAACGAAGAAATAATCTTTGAAAAAACAGCGAACGGTTTTCGTTTGCCTACAGAAGCAGAATGGGAATATGCTTGTAAAGCAGGCACAACAGGAATAAGATATGGAGAACTTAATGACATTGCTTGGTACAAAGACAATTCGGAAAATAAAACCCATAACGTTGGACAAAAGACACCAAATGCGTGGGGACTTTATGATATGTTGGGAAACGTGTGGGAATGGTGTTCTGACCTATACGACACAGAAGTTTATGGTTCTTACCGCATTTTTCGTGGTGGCGGATTTTGTGACATAGAAAGGAGTGTAATGGCAACGACACGCAGAAGAAGTCACCCATTAAAATTTAAAATTGACGACCTTGGATTTAGAATTGCGAAAAACAAATAAACTAGAACAACGACCCGCTAACAGCGGTTTTGCAAAAAAGCGGGTGAAGTGGTTAATTGAACATTCTACCTCGCATCAACTTTTGTGCTATGTTGAAAGTTTTGAGCTCCGAAATCCGCTTCTTCGCAAAGCCGCCAACCGTTATGTGAGATTGCTTGGCATCCCGGTATGAACCCAGATCCAGTGCGAGGGCCAGTCCAGGCGGCGAGGGCGCGTTCCACCCTGGGCCCAGATGCTGAACCAATGATAGCAGGATGGGTGGAAAAGGGCGGATCAAAAAAAATAGCGAAACGAAATCTTAATCCTAAACAAAAATGCGGAGACGGTTTTTTTTGATGCGGGCTGAAGCATCGACTGGACTTGACTTTTTCCTCCCTTTTGTGTCAAGACAAAAGGGAGCCGCCGGAGGCAAAAAACCAAAGCTGTACCTGAGTCCGTAGAAAAAAGTCCTGAAACTCGTTTCGAGATTTTTTCGTCCGGACTCAGGCGAAGTTCGGATATTTAATCCAGCGCTTCCAGTTGGACTGACATAAAAGTGTGAACATCATTGTTCATATCAATGTTGAATTCCCATCAATCAGAAGCCTGTAACGACTTTGCTTAGGTCTAAGAGTTTGATCTGGCTATTAGTGCAACCTCACATAACAGCGGTTTTGCGTCAGGCGGCACTTGGTGATAACGTGATACCTTGGTCTACTCCCTTGGCTTTGGTGCTATATCGATAATTCCGTAATTTAGAGCCGCCCGTACGCAAAGCCGCAATGCGTTATAGCAGATAGCCCTCTTCGCTATATTTTCGTGTCGGCGGACATTTTTTTGAACGCAAAATAATTGGCATTTAATGCTGCTGAAGTGTTTTGAAATCGCCCGGGACAGGTTTATTGAAATGGTGCTTTGATAATGCTTATCGTGCATCGGCGGACAGGACGCCGACACTGCTTTTTGC
>Ga0209573_1004822_pt1 | contig 12887 bp, 13 predicted proteins | sample TNRBio252014_DNA_FD_185870 | JGI IMG/M metagenome (GOLD analysis project Ga0209573, IMG submission 185870) | Wastewater treatment Type I Accumulibacter community from EBPR Bioreactor in Madison, WI, USA - TNR Reactor_6/25/2014_ DNA (SPAdes)... | ecosystem: Engineered > Bioreactor > EBPR >...
GGGGCGGTGGGTGGGGCGGTGGGTGGGGCGGTGGGTGGGGCGGTGGGTGGGGGGCGGTTGGACCCAGGCTTCAGGCTGCCACGACCTGGACCTTGGTGCTGCGGGACTTGTCCAGCGCCAGCTCGAAGGCCTCGCGGGCGCGTGACAGCGGGAGCTGAGCGGTGATCAGGGGCCGCACGTCGACACGGCGGCTGCGGATGGCCTGCACCGCCCAGTCGAAGGCCAGGTGGGCGCGGAAGACGCCGCGGTAGTCGAGCTCGCGCTGCATCACCTGGTTGGCCGGGAACGGGAAGGGCAGCTCCTCGGGCAGCGTGCCGACCTGGATGATGCGGCCGCCACGCCGGGCGGCCGTCAGGCAGGTGCGAAGTGCACCCGGATGGCCGGCGGCCTCGATGGCGACGTCGGCCATCCCGGCCAGCGACTCGGGGGCGACCTGGTCGCTGCGGACCGCCTCGTCGGCGCCCAGCGTGCGCGCCAGCGCGAGTGCGCGCTCGTGCACGTCGCAGGCGACGACGCGCGCCGCGCCGGCCAGGCGTGCCGCCAGGATGCACATCGCGCCGATGGTGCCGGCGCCGGTGACCAGCACCGTCTCGCCCAGCACCGGACCGGCGCGGTGCAGCGCGTGCAGGCCGATCGACAGCGGCTCGGCGCAGGCGATCTCGCCCAGCGACACCTCGGGCTCGTCGACGGGCGTGAGCTGCGCCTCGCCCATCACGAAGCGCTCTCGGAACATGCCCTGGGCATGCGGGAACACGCTGGCGCTGCCGAGGAAGAACATGCGCCGGCACAGGTTGCCGCGGCCGCCGCGGCAGTAGTCGCAGTGCCCGCAGGGGTGGCTGGGGTTGATGGCGACGCGGTCGCCCGGCCGCACGCGCGTGACCGCAGCGCCCACGGCCTGCACCACGCCGGAGGCTTCGTGGCCCGGCACCAGCGGCTCGCGGATGACGAAGGCGCCCACCCGGCCCTGCTGGAAGTAGTGCAGGTCCGAGCCGCAGATGCCACCGGCGCCCAGGCCCAGCAGCACGTCGTGCGGGCCCGGCGCGGGCGGCGTCTCCTCCTGCAGGCGCAGGTCGAGCATGCCGTGCAGCGTGCAGGCCAGTGTCATGCGGCCCCGCGGCGAGGGTCGGGCACGGCCGTCGCGGCCTGCTGCCGGCGCGCGCGCAGCGCCATGCGTGCAAAGCGGTCCTGCGAGCGCTGCAGGTGGCGCTGCATGTGCAGCCTGGCCGCGTCGGGGTCGCGGGCGGCGATGGCCTCGACCACCTGCTCGTGCTCGGCCAGCGCCTTGCGCCAGGTGACGGCGGTCTCGAAGTGGCGGCCAAAGCGCTCGAACAGCGGGTTGTTGCGCTCGTCGTACAGCGAGGTCACGGCGCGCAGCAGCGGCGCATTGGCGGCCGCCTCGGCGACCACCAGGTGGAAGCGGCGGTCGCTATGGATGGGCATGCTGCCGGCAGCGATCTCGTCGGCCATGGCCTGCAGCACCTCGCGCAGGCGCGCCACCTGGGCGCGGCCCATGCGGCGCGCGGCAATGGCGGCCAGCTCGCCTTCGATGACCTGGCGCGCGCGGATGATCTCGAACGGGCCGCTGGCGTCGCCCACGCTGCGCGAGGGCCGACCCCGGGGCGCGGCCTCGAGCACATGCACGCCCGAGCCCACGCGCACCTCGACCAGGCCCTCGACCTCGAGCGCGATCAGCGCCTCGCGCACCGAAGGGCGCGAGACGCCCAGCTGCTGCGCCAGCTCGCGCTCGGCCGGCAGGCGGCTGCCGGGCGGAAACTCGCCCCCATGCACCAGGGCGCGCACCTGGTCGGCGATCTGGCGATAGAGCCGGCGGCTCTCGATGGCGTGCAGGGGCACGATGGTCAGGACATGTGAGCGGGTGGCAGGGCGGGCGATGTCGGCCGCGGTCGACCGCGGGGCCGGGGTGGTCAAGTGGTCAGGCCACTTGACCGATTCTGGCCCTCTCCCATGCTTGCCGATGGTCGTGGAAACCCCGATGGCCCGACGGCCCGACGGTCCGATGGCCCGATGGCCAGGGCGCGCAGGGCGGGGTCGTGGCCCCGGCGTCACGCCCAGTCCTGCAGCGTGGCAGCGACGCCGCGCGTGCGCAGGCTGGCCAGGGCCTGAGCCATGGTCTCGCCCAGCACGGCGGCCGGCGGCCCGGACTGCGCCAGCTCCCCGAACACCGGCGCGAACCCTAGCCAGTGGGCGGCCTCGGCCTCGGGGCTGGCCGGCGCGGCGGCCCGCCAGGCCGCCAGGGCGCTCGCCTGCGGGTCGTCGACGGCATGGCGCCGGCCGCATTCGTCGACCCCTCGCAGGTAGTGCACCCAGGCCGCCAGCCCGAGGGCCAGGCGGCGCACCGGCTGCCTGCCGGCCAGTCGGTCGCGCACGGTGCCCAGCAGCCGCTGCGGCAGCTTCTGCGTGCCGTCCATGGCGATCTGCTGCGTGCGGTGGGCCAGTGCCGGGTTGGCGAAGCGCTGCAGCAGTGCCGCCACGTAGCCGGGAACGTCGAGTCCGGGCAGGGCGGGCAGTGTGGGGGCGACCTCCTCGGTCAGCAGTGCGGCCACGTAACGCCGCATGGCCGGCTCGGCCAGGGCGCGGTCCACCGTGTCCCAGCCGGCCATCGCGCCCAGGTAGGCGGTGCACGAGTGGGCGCCGTTGACCATGCGCAGCTTCAAGGTCTCCCACGGTGCGGCAGCGTCGACGAAGCGCGCACCGCCGCAAGCCCAGTCGGGCCGCCCGGCGACGAAGCGGTCCTCGAGCGCCCAGTCGAAGTAGGGCTCGGCCAGCACCGGGGCTTCGTCGTGCACGCCGAGCGTGCGGCTCAGCGCATCGCGCTCGGCGGCCGTGGTGCGCGGCACGATGCGGTCCACCATGCTGCAGGGGAAGCTGCAGTGCGACGCCATCCAGGCCTCGAGCCCCGGTTGCGCGCGCGCGGCCAGGGCCAGCAGCAGCCGGCGCAAGACCCGTCCGTTGGCCGGCAGGTTGTCCAGCGAGACCAGGCTCAACCCGCCCAGGCCGCTGGCGCGACGGCGCGCCAGTGCGCGCACCAGGTAGCCCAGCGCGCTGCGCGGCGCGTCGGGCGCGGCCAGGTCGGCGGCGATGTCGGGGTGGCCCCAGTCCAGGCCTTCGCCGTCCGGGGCGCGGCAGTAGCCCTTCTCGGTCAGGGTCAGCGTGACGATGCGGGCCTCGGGCGCGGCCAGGCATTGCAGCACCGCCTGCGGGTCGGCAGGCGCCACGTGCACCTCGCGGACGCAGCCGATCAGCTGCAGGCGCTGGCGCGGCCGCCCGGCGGCGTCGACGTCCCGCAGGGCCAGCGTGTACAGGCCCTGCTGCGGCTGCAGCGCACGCGACACGTCGGCATGGCGCAGCGAGATCCCGACGATGCCCCAGGCGGGATCGAAGGCCGCCTGCAGTGCCGCTTCGGTGGCGGCCGCCAGGTGCGCGCGCGCGAATGCGCCCAGGCCCAGGTGGACGATGCCCGCGCGCAGCGCAGCGCGGTCGTAGCGCGGGCGGAGCAGCTGCGGCGGCAGCTGCGCCAGGCCGGCCATGCCCAGGCGCGGCAGGCCGGCCGTGCCGACGCCGTGGGCGCTCACCAGTCCCACAGCGTGCCGTCGTGCTGCAGCCGGTTCACCGGCAGGTAGGCACGCTGGTACGGGTAGCGGGCGGCCAGCGCCTCGTCGATCTCGACGCCGTGTCCGGGAGCCTCGCCAGGGTGCATGAAGCCGCCCTGGTAGCGATAGGCATGCGGGAACACCTCGTCGGTGGCCTCGTTGTGCGGCATGTGCTCCTGGATGCCGAAGTTCGGCACCGCGAGGTCGAAGTGCAGTGCCGCGCCCATGCACACCGGCGACAGGTCGGTGGCGCCATGGCTGCCGGTGCGCACCTGGTACAGCGCCGCCAGGTCGGCGATGCGCCTCAGGTGCGTGATGCCGCCGGCGTGCACGACGGTGGTGCGGATGAAGTCGATCAGCTGCTGCTCGATCAAGGCCTTGCAGTCCCACACCGTGTTGAACACCTCGCCCACCGCCAGCGGCGTGGTGGTGTGCTGGCGGATCAGGCGGAAGGCCTCGGGGTTCTCGGCCGGCGTGGCGTCTTCCATCCAGAACAGGCGGTAGGGTTCCAGGTCCCGGCCCAGTCGCGCCGCCTCGATGGGTGTCAGCCGGTGGTGCACGTCGTGCAGCAGCTCATGCTCCCAGCCGATGGCCTGGCGCACGGCGTCGAACAGCTGCGGTGCATGGCGCAGGTACTTCGCGCTGTCCCAGTCCTCCTCGCGGGGCAGGCCCTGCGAGGCCGGCTCGTAGGGCGACGTGCGCTCGGTCGCCACCCCGTAGACCTTGGCCAGCCCGGGCACGCCGCTCTGCGCGCGGATGGCGCGGTAGCCGAGCGCGGCCTTCCTGTGGACCTCGTCGACGGTCTCGGCGATGTCGCGGCCGTTGGCATGGGCATAGACCAGCACGCGCTCACGGCTGGCGCCGCCCAGCAGCTGGTACAGCGGCAGGCCGGCAGCCTTGGCCTTGAGGTCCCACAGGGCGGTGTCCACCGCGGCGATGGCGCTCATGGTCACCGGTCCGCGCCGCCAGTAGGCGCCGCGGTACAGGTACTGCCAGGTGTCCTCGATGCGATGCGCGTCGCGGCCGATCAGCAGCGGCAGCACATGGTCCTGCAGGTAGCTGGCCACCGCCAGCTCGCGGCCGTTGAGCGAGGCGTCGCCCAGGCCCGTGAGGCCCTGGTCGGTCTCGATCCTGAGCGTGACGAAGTTGCGCCCCGGGCAGCAGACGATGACCCGCGCGCCGGTGATCCTCATCGCGCCTCCACCGTCCCCCCCGAACCGCACCCGCTGCGGACTCAACCACGGCCCACGAAGGGCATCTTGGTGGCCATCACGTTGACGAACAGCATGTTGGACGACAAGGGCAGCCGCGCCATCGTCAGGAAGGCATCGACCACCGACTGCATCTCCATGCGCGGCTCGGGCCGGACGCTGCCGTCGGCCTGCGGCACGCCGCCCACCATGCGCTCGGTCATCTCGCTGGCGGCGTTGCCGATGTCGATCTGGCCGACGGCGATGTCGAACGGCCGGCCGTCCAGGGCGGCGGTGCGCGTGAGGCCGCTGACGGCATGCTTGGTGGCCGTGTAGGCGATGCTGCCCGGCCGCGGGGCGTAGGCGCTGATGCTGCCGTTGTTGACGATGCGCCCGCCCATGGGCCGCTGCGCCTTCATGATCCTGAACGCCTGCGACAGGCAGTAGAAGCTGCCGTTGAGGTTGGCGTCGACGACGCGCCGCCACTCGGCCGGGTCGACCTGGTCGGGCGTCTGCGCGCCCAGGCCGGTGCCGGCGTTGTTGAACAGCAGGTCCAGGCGGCCGAATTCGGCCTCGATGCGGGCGAAGGCGGCGGCCACCTCGGTGTCGCGGCCGACGTCGGTGGGCAGCACCAGGGTGCGAGCGCCGGCGGCGGCGCGCGACGCGGTCTCGTGCAGGGCGTCGGCGCGGCGCCCCAGCAGGGCGACGCCCCAGCCTTCGGCCAGCAGGGCCAGTGCGCAGGCGCGGCCGATGCCACTGCCGGCGCCGGTGACGGCGGCGAACTTCATCCTCGATTCCTCCGGTGCGCGCCCCCGGGGGACGCTCAGTGGTTGTCCTTGGGGACGAAGGCGCCGCGCCTGCCGACCAGGAAGTCGAGGTCGGCACCTTCGTCGGCCTGCAGCACATGGTCGATGTAGAGCTTCCAGTAGCCGCTGTCCAGCGGCGGTGCCGGGGCCTTCCAGGCCAGGCGGCGGCGCTCGAGTTCGGCGTCGTCCACGTGCAGGTGCAGGCGGCGCGCCGCCACGTCCAGCGTGATGAGGTCGCCGTTCATCACCAGCGCCAGCGGCCCGCCGGCGGCGGCCTCGGGCGCGGTGTGCAGCACCACCGTGCCGTAGGCGGTGCCGCTCATGCGCGCGTCGCTGATGCGCACCATGTCGGTGATGCCCTTCTTCAGCACCTTGGGCGGCAGCGGCATGTTGCCGACTTCGGCCATGCCCGGGTAGCCCTTGGGACCGCAGTTCTTGAGCACCAGCACGCAGTGCTCGTCGACGTCCAGGCTCTCGTCGTCGATGCGCCGGTGGAAGTCGTCACTGTCCTCGAACACCACCGCGCGTCCGGTGTGCTGCATCAGCGCCGGGGTGGCCGCGCTGGGCTTGATGACGGCGCCGCGCGGCGCCAGGTTGCCGCGCAGCACGGCGATGCCGGCCCTGGGCTTGAACGGCGCCTGGACCGACTTGATGACCTCGGGGTCGTGGTTCCGCGCGTCGAGGATGTTCTCGCGCACGGTCCTGCCGCTGGCGGTGACGATGTCCAGGTGCAGCACCTGCTCGATGGCCTTCATGACCGCCGGCAGGCCGCCGGCATAGCAGAAGTCCTCCATCAGGTACTGGCCGCTGGGCTGCAGGTTGACCAGGCAGGGCATGTCGCTGCCCAGCCTGTCGAAGTCGTCGATCGACAGCTTCACCCCGAGCCGGCCGGCGATGGCGATCAGGTGGATCACGGCGTTCGTGCTGCCGCCGATGGCGGCCAGCGTGCGGATGGCGTTCTCGAAGGCCTGGCGCGTCAGCACCTGCGAGATCTTCTGGTCGGTGTGCACCATCTCGACGATGCGCCGGCCCGCCTCGCGCGCGATGACGTTGCGGCGGCCGTCCACGGCCGGGTAGGCGGCGTTGCCCGGCAGGCCGATGCCCAGCGCCTCGACCATGCTGGCCATCGTGCTGGCCGTGCCCATGGTCATGCAGTGGCCATGGCTGCGGTGCATGCAGCTCTCGGCCTCGAAGAAGTCGGCCAGCTTCAGCGTGCCGGCGCGCACCTGCTCGCTCATCTGCCACACCCCCGTGCCGCTGCCCAGCGCCTGGCCGCGCCAGCGGCCGTTGAGCATGGGCCCGCCCGAGACGCCTATGGTCGGCAGGTCGACACTGGCCGCGCCCATCAGCAGGCTGGGCGTGGTCTTGTCGCAGCCCATCAGCAGCACCACGCCGTCGATGGGGTTGCCGCGAATGCTCTCCTCGACGTCCATGCTGGCCAGGTTGCGGTACAGCATGGCGGTCGGCCTGAGCAGCGTCTCGCCCAGGCTCATGACGGGGAATTCGAGCGGGAACCCGCCCGCCTCGTAGACGCCGATCTTCACCTGCTCGGCCAGCGTGCGGAAGTGGCTGTTGCAGGGCGTGAGCTCGCTGAAGGTGTTGCAGATGCCGATCACCGGGCGGCCGTCGAACTGGTCATGCGGCACCCCCTTGCCCTTGACCCAGCTGCGGTAGGCAAAGCCGTCGCGGTCCTGGCGGCCGAACCATTGCTGGCTGCGCAGGGTGCGCGGGTCCTTGCGGGGCTTGTCGGCGCTCATCGTGTGCTGGCTTTCCCGGGGGCATGGGGCGGTGGGCGACCGATACTATGGTATGACGATTGAACGCAGCCTCGGGTGAACCCCGGACGCTGCGGCACGCCTCGAGCCCCCGGCCATACTGCACCTGCGACCATGACCCTCGAACCCGTGCTCGGCGCCACGCGCCTGCCCCCGCTGTACCAGGCGGCACTGACCGCCCGCTATGACTTCCACGACCGCCTGCACGAGGGCGATGCGGCCGCCTTCGAGGCCCTGGCGCCGCGCATCCGTGCGGTCGCCGGCAGCGGCGAGAGCCGGGTCGGCGCCGAGCTGATCGCCCGGCTGCCTGCGCTCGAGCTGATCGCCATCATGGGCGTGGGCTACGACGGCGTCGACGTGGCCGCCGCCCGTTCGCGCGGCGTGGTGGTCACGCACACGCCCGACGTGCTCAACGACGAGGTGGCCGACACCGCCATCGGCCTGATGCTGTGCGCCGCCCGCCAGCTGCCCGCGGCCGACCGCTTCGTGCGCGCCGGCGAATGGGCCAAGGGGCCGATGCCGCTGCAGCGCAAGATGAGCGGCGCGCGCCTGGGCCTGGTGGGCATGGGCCGCATCGGCAAGGCCATCGCGCAGCGCGCCGCGGCCTTCGGCATGCGAATCGCCTACACCGCGCGCAGCGCCAAGCCCGAGCTGCCCTGGGCCTTCATGCCCACGGCGCGCGAGCTGGCCGCCGTCAGCGACTTCCTGGTCGTCATCACGCCCGGCGGCGCCGGCACGCGGGCGCTGATCGACGCCGCGGTGATGGACGCGCTGGGCCCCGGGGGCATCCTGGTCAACGTGGCGCGCGGCTCGGTGGTCGACGAGGCCGCGCTGGTCGACGCGCTGGAGTCGGGGCGGCTGGGCGGCGCGGCGCTGGACGTGTTCGAGAACGAACCCCAGGTGCCCGAGCGCCTGCGACGCCTGCCGCATGTGGTGCTCACGCCGCACATCGGCAGCGCGACGCGGGAGACACGCCAGGCCATGTGCGACCTGGCGATGGACAACCTGCGCGCGCACTTCGCCGGCCTGCCGCTGCCGACGCCGGTGCCCGAGTGCCGTTGAGCGGGCGCGCATGAGGGGCCTGCGGCTGGTGGTGATGGGCGTCAGCGGCTGCGGCAAGAGCACGGTCGGCCAGGCGCTGGCGCTGCGCTGGGCGCTGCCCTTCGTCGAGGGCGACGGCCTGCACCCGCCGGCCAACGTGGCACGCATGGCCGCCGGCATGGCACTCACCGACGCCGACCGCGCCGGCTGGCTGGCGGCCGTCGGCCGGGCCCTGGCGGCCGCCGAAGGCAGCGGCGTGGTGGTCTCGTGCTCGGCGCTCAAGCGGGCCTACCGCGACCAGCTGCGTGCGGCGGCGCCGGGCCTGCGCTTCCTGCACCTGCACGGCGACCGCGAGCTGATCGCCAGCCGGCTGCAGCGCCGGCGCGGCCACTACATGCCGCCGTCGCTGCTGGCCAGCCAGTTCGAGACCCTCGAGCCGCCGGACGCCGGCGAGCCCGACGTGCTGGTCTGGCCGGTGGACGCCGATGCAGCGGCCATCGTCGACGCGCTGCAGGCCCGTTTCGACGGCGCCTGGCCCTGATGGACGCCGGCACCTTCCGGCTCGACGGCCGGCGCGCACTGGTCACCGGCTCCTCGGCGGGCATCGGCCTGGCGCTGGCGCGCGGCCTGGGCCAGGCCGGTGCCTCGCTGGTGCTCAACGGCCGCGATCCGGCGCGGCTGCAGGCGGCGGCCGCGCAGCTGGCCGGCGAGGGCCTGCAGGTGGCCTGCTCGGCCTTCGACACCGCCGACGCTGCGGCCGTGGCGCGCGCGGTGGCGTCGCTGGAGGACGAGGTCGGGCCCGTCGACATCCTGGTCAACAACGCCGGCATCACGCGCCGCGCCCCGTTCAACGAACTGGCGCTCGCCGACTGGCAGGCGGTGCAGCGCACCAACGTCGAGGGCGTGTTCGTGGTCAGCCAGGCGGTGGCGCGGCACATGGCGCGCCGTGGCCGCGGCCGAATCGTGCACGTGGGCTCGGTGCAGTGCGAGCTCGGCCGGCCGGGCCTGGCCGCCTACGCCACCAGCAAAGGGGCCATCCGCATGCTGACGCGCGCCATGGCCATCGACCTGGCGCCGCTGGGCATACAGGTCAATGCCATCGCGCCGGGCTACTTCAGGACGGCACTCACTGCACCGCTGGCGGCCGACCCGGCATTCGACACCTGGCTCAAGGGCCGCACGCCGCAGCGTCGCTGGGGCGAGGTGCACGAGCTGGCGCCGGCGGTGGTCTTCCTGGCCAGCGACGCGGCCAGCTTCGTCAACGGCCATGTGCTCTTCGTCGACGGCGGCATCACCGCCTCGCTGTGAGCAACAGGCACCCACCCGCTCGAGGACATGCACTTCACCAAGCTCATCCTGGAAACCGGCCCCGACGGCCGCGCGCGCTTTCGCGAGGAACAGCTGGCCCTCGCCGAGGGCAAGCCGCAGGCCCGGCTGTCGGCCTTGATGCCCAGCGGCGGGCTGCAGCTGCGCATGAGCCCGGTGGGCTTTCGCAGCGACTTCCACTGCACCGAGAACCCGCAGTGGCTGTTCGTGCTCGGCGGCTGCATGGAGATCGGCCTGCAGGACGGCAGCACGCGGCGCTTCGGGCCCGGCCAGCACTTCTACTCGGCCGACACCTTGCCGGCAGGCGAGCCTTTCGACCCTACGCGGCATGGCCATTGCAGCCGCCAGGTCGGCGACGAGCCGCTGGTGACGGCCTTCGTGCGCGGCTGAGCAGCGGGCAGCGGGCCGCGGCGGCGTGGACCAGGGGCAGGGGGCCGCGGTGGCGAAGGGAAACCTGCTGAGCCACGCGATCGATGCGCTGGGCGAGGCCATCGTCGCCGGCCGTCACCCGGTGGGCAGCACGCTGCCTCCCGAGCCGGCGCTGGGCCAAGCCCTGGGGGTGAGCCGCACCGTCGTGCGCGAGGCCGTGAAGTCGCTGGCCGCCAAGGGCTTGCTGGTCAGCGGCCCGAAGCTGGGCACGCGCGTCCTCGCCGCCGCGATGTGGAACGGTTTCGACCCCGACGTCGTGGCCTGGCAGGCGCGAGCCGGGTTGACGGGCGAGCTGCTGCGCGACCTGCAGGAGCTGCGCCGCGTGGTCGAGCCGGCCGCCGTGCGCCTGGCCGCGCGCCGCGCCGACGCCGCCGACATGGCGGCCCTGGAAGCGGCCTACGCCGGCATGGCGCAGGCGGTGGCCCGTGGCGGCGACTACGTGCCGCACGACCTTGCCTTCCACCAGGGCCTGCTGCGCGCCTCGCACAACCGCATGATGGTGCAGGTGGGCAAGGCGCTGGTGGCGCTGCTGCGCACCAGCTTCGAGCTGTCGACCTCAAGGCCCGACGCCGCCGCGATGTCGCTGCCCCTGCACCGCGCGGTGCTGGACGCCTTGATCGCGCGCGCCCCGCAGCGCGCCGAGCGCGCCAGCCGGCGCCTGATCGACGGCGCCGCCGAGGACATCGACGCCGTGCTCGCCGCCCGCCGCCCGGCGCCCGTGCCGGCCGCGCGCCCGGGCGCCGTCAGCCGGCCGGGGCAGGGCGGTCGTCGTCGGCGCTGAGGCAGAGGCGGTGCGCCGCCGCGGCCAGTGCCTGCCGGCGCTGCGCCCTCAGCACCGCCTGCCAGCCCGCGGCCGCGCGGCCAGCCGGTGCCGCCAGGCCTGGCGCGCCGCGCGCCCCTGGGCAGCGGCCCCGCGCCAGGCCTGCAGCATCCCGTCCGGCACGCTGAAGGGCGGGGACGGCCTGCAGGTCATGGCCGTCGACCTCCTGCAAATGCCGGCCCGCACGATGGCGTCGATGGCGAGGAAGCGGATCGCGTGGGCCGGCGGCTGCAGCGGGTGCACCGGGGCCATGGGGGTGCTCAGCCGCGCTCGTCGGCGGCCGGCGGCAGGGCGTTCACGGCGGCCACGAAGTCGGCCAGCATGGGCACGTAGCGCTCGCCCTGGCCGCTGGCCTCCATGGCCGCGAAGCTGTTCTTCACGGCCGCCTGCAGCGGGTTGACCACCCCCAGCTCGCCGGCCATGGCGGCCAGGTAGCGCATGTCCTTGTGGGCGTTGGCGATGGTGAAGCGGTGTGCGTTCTCGTCGCCGGCCAGCGACCATTGCATGAAGGTGTCGTAGAACGGGCTGCGCATGCGACCGGCGCCGATGACGGTGTGGAACTGCTGCAGGCTCAGGCCGGCCTTGCGCGCGATGGCCAGCGCCTCGGCGAACAATGCCGCGTAGCCCATGGCGACGAAGTTGTTGACCAGCTTCATCTTGTGGCCCAGGCCCACCGGGCCCAGGTGCACCACATGGCCGGCCCAGCAGCGCAGCACCGGCTCGATGCGCGCGAACACCTCCGGCGCGGCGCCGACCATGGTGTCCAGCGTGCCGGCCTCGGCCTCCTTGGGTGTGCGCGACAGCGGCGCATCGACGAAGTGCACGCCGCGCGCTTCGCACTCGGCGGCCAGCGCCAGCGTCGACACCGGGTTGGAGGTCGAACAGTCGACGATCACCAGCCCCGGCCGAGCGCCGGCCAGCAGGCCCTGCTCGCCGCGCACGCTGGCCTCCACCTGCGGCGAACCGGTGACGCACAGGTGCACGATCTCGCAGCGTGCGGCCAGCTCGCGAGGCGAGGCGGCCTCCTCGGCGCCCAGCGCCCGCAGGCGTTCCACCGGCTCGCGCTTGCGGTGACCCAGGATGACCAGCGGGTGGCCCTTGGCGAGAAGGTTTTTCGCCATGCCGGCGCCCATCATGCCGACGCCGATGAAACCCACCGTGGCCTTGCTGCCGCTCATGGCTTGCTCCCTGCGGGCGCCGCGCCGGCGCCGTTCAGCGCGCGGTAGGCGCGGATCACCTGGCTGTCGTCGGCCGCGCCATGGCCCAGGCCGGAGGCGGCCAGGAACATCTGCATGGCCGCGCTGGACAGCGGCAGCCCGGCGCGCAGCTGCCGTGCCTGGTCCAGCACGATGCCCAGGTCCTTGACGAAGATGTCCACCGCGCTGGTCACTGCGGGCTCGTCCTGCATCATGCGCGGGCCGCGGTCGCCCCACATCCAGCTGTGGCCGGCGCTCACCGAGATGATTTCGTGCAGGGTGCCCTTGTCCACGCCGGCGCGCTCGGCCAGGTGCATGGCCTCGGCGGCGGCGGCGATGTGCACGCCGCACAGCAGCTGGTTGATCATCTTGGCCGTGCTGCCCATGCCGGGCTCGCGGCCGACATCGAAGATGCGCCGGCCCACCGCCTCGAAGGCCGGGCGGGCGCGCGCCAGCGCCGCCTCGCTGCCGCTGGTCATCAGCGTCAGGCTGGCCCCGTGCGCACCCACGGTGCCACCGCTGACCGGCGCGTCGATCATCGTCAGGCCCATGGCCGCCAGCCGGGCAGCCGTCTGCCTGGCCAGCGCCGGTGGCTGCGTGCAGGCGGCGACCACCAGCGCGCCGGCGGGCAGCGCGGCGGCGGCGCCGTGGTCGAACAGCACGGCCGCGGCCTGCTCGCCGCTGACCACCATC
>Ga0209573_1004823_pt1 | contig 12885 bp, 12 predicted proteins | sample TNRBio252014_DNA_FD_185870 | JGI IMG/M metagenome (GOLD analysis project Ga0209573, IMG submission 185870) | Wastewater treatment Type I Accumulibacter community from EBPR Bioreactor in Madison, WI, USA - TNR Reactor_6/25/2014_ DNA (SPAdes)... | ecosystem: Engineered > Bioreactor > EBPR >...
AACGAACGACCTCAACGCCGGCTCCAGGCGGAATCGTGCCCCGTTTCGTCCCTCGCTACCGGCCGAAGGTCGGTGCGTAACTACACTCTACGGAGCTTGCCGATGGAGACCCGGACCCCGCTTGAGGTGCTGGTCGGCCGGGGGTGTGAGCGGGTGGGAGGGGTGTCCCGCGAGCGGCGTCCGAGCACGAGCGGGGACCCGCACGGCTCCGCGAGCAGGCCGCCGGATCAGGCGAGCGCGCGCGTGCAACGAGCGAAGCGAGGCGTTCGCGCTCGCCCCGGCGGACCGCGCAGCGGGGCCGATGCGGGTCGCGCGCGCGGAGGAGGCGCCGCGGGATACCCCTCCCGCCCGCGAGTCGATTGGCAATATGAGATGGCTTGGCGCGGCTTCCGGTCCCTCCGGTCCCTCCGGTCCCCCCGTCTCACCGGTCCATGGTCTTCCTCGTCTTCCTCTTCGTTCGGGGTCCGGAAATGCCACGGCCCCGGGAGATCCGGGGCCGTGGAGCGCCTTGCATGGCGCGTCGTCGAAAGGACTGGTTACTTAGCGGGGGCGGCGGCCGGGGCGATCCCGAGGAGCGCCATCACTTCGGCACCCTTGTCCTTCAGGGGGCTCGCCTTGGCGAGCGCTTCGCCGAGATTTCCGGCGGTGAAGGCGGCGGACGCCTCCTCCCACGCCTTCGTGATTCCGGCGAGGCCTTCCTGGGCCTGGGCCAGCTTCGCCTTGTCCATACCCTTGGGGAGCTTTTTCGCCTTGCCGAGTTCCTCGATCTTCGCCTGGATCGACGCGACGGTCTGCGGGAGCGAGGCGGCGAGGTCGTTCCACGCCTTCGTCAGCTCGTCCTTCTTCGCGGCGGTGGCCGCCACGAGCTCCTGGGCCTTGGTGGCGAGCTCGGTGCCGGCCGCGAGGGCTTCCTTGTACTGGCCCTTGGCGAACTTGTCCTTGGCGGCGGCGAGCGCGTCCTGGGCGGCGGTGAGCTGATCCGGGACGTACTTCTCGGCCTCGGGCGCAGCGGCGGTGATCGCTTCGTCGGCGGCCTTGATGGCCAGGTCGGCGGGGCCCTTGTCGGTGTTGCAGGCGGTGAGGCCGGCCACCAGCAGCACGCATGCGAGGAGGGCGAAGGTCTTCTTCATTCCATGTCTCCTTCGAGCGTTCGTTTCCGCGAACCAGCTCGGACTGGAAAGCTTACTCCTCGATGCCGTCAGCGGGTCTCCGTTACTTTCGAGAGGCCCCGGGGAGCGTCGGGGTCGAGGCCGCGGGCGCGGGCCGCGTGGAACGCGAGGAGCTGCCCGGGAACCACGGCAACGATGGGGGAGAGGAGCTCGGGGAGGCGCGGGACCGGCAGCGATCCCCGGCCGGCGGGACCGATCAGGAGGACCGGGCTTCCGCGCCGCCTCAGCTCGGCGGCCAGCCCGGCGAGATCCGCCTCGGTCGCGGTGCCAGGAGGGGAGACGACGATCGCGGGGAGCTTCGGCCCGGCGAGGGCGATCGGGCCGTGCATGAAGTCGGCGCCCGAGAGCGCCTCGGCGTCGAGGAGGGCGAGCTCCTTCAGCTTGAGGGCGATCTCGTGGGCCGTCGGGTAGTTCAGGCCGCGCGAGAGGACGACGAGGCGCGTCGCGTGCGCCAGCCGTTCGGCGGCCCGCCGGGCCGCGCCTTCCACGCCGAGGGTCTCCGCGACGGCGTCGGGGAGGGCCCCGAGCCCTTCGGAGAAGCGACGCGAAGACGAGAGCGAGGAAGCCAGCAGGGCGACGGCGAGGAGCTGGGCGGTGTAGGTCTTCGTCGCCGCGATGCTCTTCTCCTCCCCGGCGTGAAGCGGGATCACCTCCGCGGCCGCCCGGGCGAGCGGGCTGTCGGCGTCGTTCACGATGGCGAGCGTCGGCGACCCGGCAGCGCGGGCGGCCGCGATCGTCTCGACGACGTCGGGCGAGCGGCCCGACTGCGAGATGCCGATGACGAGCGCCCCCTTGAGCTTCAGCGGGCTGTCGTAGAGCGTCACGAGAGACGGGCCGGCGAGCGCGACCGGAAGGCGGCAGGTCAGGCCGAGCGCGTACTGCGCGTAGCGGGCGGCGTTGTCGGAGGTGCCGCGCGCCGCGATCAGGACGAAGCGGAGGTCCTGCCGTGCGAGAGAGCGCGCGATGCGGCGGACGTTCGCCCCCTCGCGGACGAGGAGGCGCGTGAGGACGTCGGGCTGCTCGCCGATCTCGGCGCGAAGAACGGAGCGTTTCATCGGAGCACCTCCGGAGTCTCGTCATCGGAGAAGAGCCAGGCGGCACCGCGGACGCCCGAGGAGTCGCCCCAGCGGGGCGGGAGGAGCGGCGTGTCGACGCGGTCGGAGAAGACCCAGCGTCCCCAGATGCGGGGAACCGCGTCGTAGAGCGGCGCGAGGTTCGAGAGTCCGCCGCCAAGGACGATCACGTCGGGGTCGAGGACGTTGATCACGGAGGCGAGAGCGCGGGCCATCCGGTGGGCATGGCGCGTGAGAGTGGCGGCCGCGCCGGCGTCTCCCGCGGCGGCCGCGGCGGCGATCTCGGCCGCGCTTCGCTTCTCGCCCGTGGCGGAGTGGTGGTCTCGCGCCAGGCCCGGCCCGGAGAGGAACGTTTCGATACAGCCGTTCTTCCCGCACCAGCAGCCGGGGCCGGGGCGCTCGTTCTCCAAGGCCCACGGGAGCGGGTTGTGCCCCCACTCGCCGGCGACGGCGTTCCGGCCTGTGAGGACGCGGCCGTTCACGACGACTCCGCCGCCGGTGCCCGTTCCGACGATGACGCCGAAGACGCACGGGGCACCGGCGGCCGCGCCGTCGCTCGCCTCGGAGAGGGCGAAGCAGTTCGCGTCGTTGGCGAGGCGGACCTCGCGGCCGAGGAGGCGGGAGAGATCGGTGCCCAGGGCGCGCCCGAGGAGCCAGGTGGAGTTCGCGTTCTTCACGAGGCCGGTTGCGGGGGAGATCGTCCCGGGCATCCCGACGCCGACCGTTCCGCGCGATCCGAGCGTCGTCTCGAGCTCGCTGACGAGGCCGGCGATCGCGGCGAGAGTCCCGTCGTAGTCGGGCGGGGTCGGGCGCCGCAGGCGAAGGAGCTCGCGGCCTCCCTCACCCAGGGCCAGCGCCTCGGTCTTCGTCCCGCCGAGGTCGATGCCGATCCTCAGCCGATCACTCCTCGGTATCGTCGACCTGGCCGGTCACACGCCGCTTCACGAGGGAGAACGAGAGGCCGACGGCGAGCGTCGCGGCGAGGCACGAGAGGACGAACCAGGTGATCGCCGCGCCCTTCACGTCGGAGCCCTGCAGGTCGACGAAGAGCCAGATGAGGACGCCGAAGAAGCCTGCAGCGAGGGCCGTGCCGACGTGCCCGAGCGACCGGAGCGTCGACCGCACGCAGAAGAGCCAGCCGGCGGCCAGGAAGATCCCGGCGAGGACCTTCAGCGGGAGCGGGCCGCCGCCGGTCTGGCGGATCCAGTGGGCGAAGGAGTATCCCGCCGGGTTGTACGTCGCGAAGACGAGAGTCGCGGCTCCGAGGAGCCGCAGGAGGAACCCTCCGACCGAGATTCCGGCTCCAGGCGATGCAACCTCCTCGTTCGAGAACCCGAGGTCCAGTCTAGCGGAGGGGCGTCACTTCCCGAGGTGCTTCTCGAGGAAGTCCCAGATCTCCCTGCGCGACTCCTTCGCGAAGGGCGTGTCGATCCGGTTGAAGGAGTGCCCGGCAGGGGCGTCCTTGTAGATCCTCACCTCGAACTTCTTCCCTTCCGCCTTCAGGGCGTTGACGAGGTTCTCCGTCTCGATCACGTTCACGTCGCGGTCGTTCGTCGTGGCGTGGATCAGGAGGGGCGTCTTCAGCTTCGAGGCCCAGAAGACAGGGCTTCTCTTCCGGTACTCGTCGACGTCTTCGACGACCTTCTTGCCGACGTGGTTCTTCGCTGCGAAGAGGTCCTCGTACGACTGCTCGTGGTAGCCGAGGCGCGTCACGAGGTCGGTCACGGGGACGCCGGCGTAGGCCGCGCGGAACTTCTCCGGGTGGTGCATCACCGCGAGAAGGGCGATGAGGCCGCCGTGGCTCCAGCCGGCGATCGCCGCGCGGCTCCCGTCGACGTACGGCAGGTCGGCGACGGCCCAGTCGAGGCCGGCCACGACGTCGTCCACCTCGAGGCCCCCGTAGTCGATGGCGTCGTGGAAGCCTTTTCCGTATCCGGTCGAGCCGCGGTACTCGGGGGCCAGGACGACCCACCCTCTCGCGAGCATCTCCTTCACGATGTGGACGTGGTAGGTGCCGAAGTCGCCGTGGACACCCCCGTGGGGCAGGACGACGACGGGGTACTTCCGGCCGGCCTCGCGCTTCTTCGGCGCGAAGACGTACTGGGCGAAGCGCATCGGGTGGCGCTCGTTCGCGATGCCGTAGCGCGCCGTCCCGCGCGGGTTCGGCGGGCCGGCGATCGAGACCTTGTCGACCTCGGCCACGTCCGAGAGGCGGAGCCAGAAGAGGGCGTCGTCGCTGGACTTCCGAACCTGGTCGAGGTCGAACTCGAGGCTCTCGAGCTTCGCCTCGAGGGCCTTCAGCCTCTCGTCGGTTCCCGGCGTCTCGGCGGCGCGGGAGAGTGAGGGGAGCAAGGTCAGGAGAAGAAGCAGGCCTCCGGGTCGAACGCGCATCGTCGCCTCCATATGGGGCGTGACCCCTTGGCGGGCCGGCCCGGCCGGGCAGGTTAGCAGGCCGTCGCGGTCGCGCGTGCTCCTTCGGCCGTCCTCCGGTATCGTCCGCGCCACGGATCGATGATGGCGGCCGGAAGAACGATTGCGATCGGGGACGTGCACGGGGACCTGAAGGCCCTCGAGACGCTGCTGCCTCGCCTGCCGGTCCTCGGCGCGGGCGACACGCTCCTGTTCGTCGGCGACTACGTCGACCGCGGGCCCGACCCGGCCGGGGTCGTCCGCCGGGTCCGCGCCCTGCAGAGGGAAAACGCCGCCCGCGTCGTCCTCCTTCGCGGCAACCACGAGGACGCCTGGCTGAAGGCGTGCCGCGAAGGGGCGCCCGAGTTCGTCCTCCCCCGCGGGAACGGCTGCTACATGACCTACCGCTCGTTTACCGGAGGCCTTCCTCCAGAGCGGGAGGAAGACCCGACGGCCGAGGAAATGCGCGCGATGGCGATGGGCACCTTCTTTCCGGCGGACGTCGTGGAGTGGATGAAGACCCTGCCCTATTTCCACGAGGACGAGCACGCCATCTACGTCCATGCGGGCCTGCCGTTCGAAGGGGAGCGCTGGCTCCACCCGTCGGAAGTGAAGGACCCGAGGCCGCTCCTCTGGCAGAGGAGCCGGACCTTCTACCAGAGCTACGCGGGAAAGCGGGTCGTCTTCGGCCACACCCCGGTGAAGAGGCTGCCGCAGGAAAACTCGACGTTCACCCCCGACGACGCGCTCGACGTCTACCTCACGGGTGGCCTCGCCGGCATCGACACCGGCGCCGGGATGGGGGGCTTCCTCTCGGCGATCGAGCTGCCCGGCTGCAGGGTCTACGACTCGCGCTGAACGCGCGCCCGTTGCGGCTTTCGGAGAGAATGCCGGCGTACCCGGAGGCGCTCATGGATGACGCGAGCTGGTCGAAAGACCCGCGGATCGACGGGATGGCAGTCTCCGGGTCCGCCGCCGGGGGCGTCTCCGGGGAGCGCGACACCCGGGAGGCTCTTCGCGAGGGAGAGGCGCGGTTCCGGGCGCTGTTCGAGACGATGACCGAAGGGGTTGCGCTGCACCGCCTCCTCCTCGACGAGAGGGGCGAGCCGGCCGACTACGTCCTCACCGACGCCAACCCGGCCTACGAGGCCCACACCGGAATCCGCAAGGAGGACGCCGTCGGGCGGCTGGCCTCCAACCTCTACGGCGCCGACGGCGCTCCGTACCTCGACGTCTTCGGGCGCGTCGCGATCACCGGCGAGCCGGCGCGGATGGAGGCCTACTTCGAGCCGCTCAGGCGCCACTTCAGGATCCTCGTGTTCTCCCCGGCCCGGGGCGAGTTCGCCACGGTCTTCGAGGACGTCACGGCGGCCAGGGAGATGGAAGCGGCACTCGGCGCGTCGCACGCGGCGCTCGTGGCTCGAAACGAGGAGCTCGACGCGTACGCGCACACCGTGGCCCACGACCTGAAGAACCCCGTGTCGGCCATCCTGGGATTCGCCGAGCACCTCGAGCAGGGCGTCGACGCCCTGCCGGAGCCCGAGCGTCGGGAATCGCTCGAGGGGATCACCCGGAGCGCGCGGAAGATGCAGGCGATCATCGACGCGCTCCTCCTCATCGGAGAGACCCGGCGGTCGGACGTCGCGATGGCGCCCCTCGACCTGGGTTCTATCGCGCGCGAGTGCCTGGCGGGTCTCGCGCACGAGGTGAAGCGCCTGCGGGCCGAGGTCCGCCTTCCGGCCTCCTGGCCCGCGGCGGCGGGCTATGCCCCGTGGGTCGAGCAGGTCCTCACGAACTACGTCAGCAACGCGCTGAAGTACGGAGGCCGGCCTCCGCGGGTCGAGCTCGGGGCGACGGTCCTCGACGATCGGCGCGTCCGCGTCTGGGTTCGCGACAACGGGCGGGGGCTGTCGCCGGAAGAGCGGGCGAAGACCTTCGCGCCGTTCACCCGGCTCTGGCGGGAGGACGCCGACGGGCACGGTCTCGGCCTGTCGATCGTCCGCAGGCTCGTGGAGCGGATGGGGGGCGAGGTGGCCGTGGAGAGCGGCGGGGCGGACGGCACCGGCTGCACGTTCAGCTTCACCCTCCCCCGCGGTTAGACCCGCACCGGTTCCCGGGCCCGCTCCTCGCCCGGGTCAGGAGGCCGGGGGCGTCGGCCCGGCGGCGGCGGCCGTCTCAGGACGAAGGGGCGTCCACGCGAGGCCGTCGGGCTCGGCGCCGGTCGGGAGGGTCCTGAGGATCTTGCCGGTGGCGAGGTCGAAGACGACGACGGCGTCGGCGTTGCTGTTGGCGACGTAGGCGACTTTCCCGCCCGGCGGGACGAGGAGGCCGATCGGCACCGGGCTCTTCCCGAAGCGGTCGGCGAAGAGGCGCCCTTCGGTCGTCGCCGCGGCCATCGGCATCTTCACGCGGCGAAGCTCCTTTCCCGCCTTCGTGTCGATGACCGCCACGTCGCCGGAGCGGGCGTTCGAGGCGAGGAGCGTCCCGCCGTCGGGGGAGATCTCGAGGCGGATCGGGAACTGCGGGCAGGGAATCGTCCGCTTCGTCTCGAGCGTCGCCGCGTCGAGGACGACGAGGTCGTCGCTCCCGCGGTTCCCGACCCAGACCTCGCGGCCGTCGGGCGTGACGGCGATCCCTTCGGCCCCCTCGCCCGTCTTCACCGTCTTCGTCCTCTCGCCCCTGCCGAGGTCGATCGAGACAACGCTCCCCGAGCCGATGCTGGAGACGTACGCCGTCTTCCCGTCGGGGGAGACTGCAACCATGTGGGAGACCTTCTCGTTGGTCGGGATGGCCGAGAGAACCTTCTTCTCGACGAGGTCGACGACGAGGAGCGCCTGGCTCGCTTCGGCCGTCACGACCGCGCGGCGGCCGTCGGGAAGGACCTGGACGCCGTGCGGGCGCCTGTGCTCGCCGAGGTCGATCGTGCCGGTCGCCGTCCCCTTCACGAGGTCGATCAGCGTCAGCGTCGAGCCGGGCGTCTTCGACCCGTAGTTCGTCACGACGGCCAGCTTGCCGTCGGGCGTCACGTCGGCCTCGTGCGGCCCGTCGCCCGTCGGCACCGAGGCGAGCCGCGCGCCCGAGACGGGGTCGACGAGCCAGGCCGTCGCGTCGGACTTGTTCAGAACGACGAGGGTGCCGGCCGGGGCGGCGAGGGCGAAGGCGGCGAGGGCGACGGCGAGGGGAGAAGCGGCGAAGAGGCGGAATCTCATGGCGTCCCCGGCTCGAACGAAATCAGGGCCCGGTTCATTCCGGGGGAGATCCCGGGCGATCATCCGCGCCATGCCGCTCGTCCCTCTCTCGCCCATCGACCACGTCTTCACCGGCCCGGGTGCCTACCCGATCGAGTTCGCCTTCGCCTACGCGGGGGCGATCGACGCCGTGCGCCTCGAGGAGAGCCTTCGCCTGGCCTGCGAGGCCTTCCCCCCCGTTTCGAGCCGGTTCGTCCACCTCCCGGGCGACGCGCTCGCCTTCGAGCCGTACGAGGGGGGCTGCACGTTCCGCGTCGCCCGGTCGCCGACCGACTACGCCGACACGGAACGAAAGACGGTCTTCCTCGATCCGGTCGACGGGCGCGAGGGGGAGCCGCTCGGGCGGGTCCTCCTGACGCGGACCCCCGCGGGCTGCGTCCTGGGCGTCAGCCTCTCGCACGCCGTCGTCGACGGGTACAGCTACTTCACCTTCCTCTCGAGCTGGGCGCGACTCTTCCGAGGCGAACCGTTTCCGCCGCCGTCGCACGCCCGCGAGGCGCTCGTCCCGGCGGAGGATGGTGACGCCCCCCGTCCCGGACCCCTCGATGCGGGAGGGCTCTTCCGCGCCGGGCCACGTCCCGAGGTCGATCGCGATCACATCCGGGTCCACCGCCACGTCCTCTCGCGCACCGACCTCGTGGCGATGCACCAGGAGGCGCAGGCCGGAAGCCCGGTGCGCCTCTCTCACAACGACACGGCCGCCGCCTGGCTCTGGAAGAAATACCTCGTCGAGTGGGCTGATCCCGACCCGGCCCTCGACACGTACGTCAGCTGTCCGGTCGACTTCCGGCGGCTCCTCCCGGCCGTCGGGCCGGCCTACTTCGGCAACGCCGTGGCGTTGGCGACGGCGTCGATCCCGCGCGGGGAGCTCGCACACGCCCCGCTCGGAGACCTCGCGACACGCGTCCGGCGCGCCGTCGACGCGGTGGACGCAGCGGCCGCAGAGCGCGCCCTCCTCGCCCTCGACCGCCTCCGCCGCGTCGAGGGGCTGACGGCGATGGAGGAGTGCCACGTCGTCCACCCGCGACAGGGCCTCCTCCTGACGAACCTCTCGCGGCTCCCGGTCCCCGAGGTCGCCTTCGACGCTGGCCCGCCCGTCGCGTTCGACATCCTCACGCCGGGCGTGCGCGGCGCGGTGGCCCTCCCGGCGCCGGACGGTGGGATCGACCTGCGCCTCTTCCTCCCGTCCGCGTGAGGCCGCCGGGTCCGTGCCCGGAGGGGCTCAGGTCCAGAATGCATCGGTGATCCACAGCCGCTTCACCCTCCAGAGCTTCCTGGGCCAGCCGATCCACGGAGACCTCCGCCTGCCCGAAGGAGAGGGCCCGCACCCCGTGGTGGTCGTCTGCCACGGCTTCAAGGGATTCAAGGACTGGGGCTTCCACCCCTGGCTCGGTGCGCGCCTCGCGGCCGCGGGGCTGGCGGCCGTCCACTTCAACTTCTCCCGCAACGGCGTCCGTGAGCCCGACGGCGACATCGAAGACCTCGACGCCTTCCGGCGGAACACGCTCTCCATCGAGCGCGAGGACCTCGACACGGTCCTCGACGCCGTTCTCGCGGGGCGGCTCGGTCCCACGCTCGACCCGTCCCGCCTCGGCCTCATGGGTCACAGTCGCGGCGGCGGCATCGCCCTCCTGGGCGCGGCCGAGCGGCCGGAGGTGAAGGCGCTCGCCACCTGGGCCGCCGTCTCGCACTTCGACCGGATCGCAGACGAGGCGACGCTCTCCGCGTGGCGGCGGACCGGCGTCTACGAGGTCGTGAACTCTCGGACGGGGCAGGTCCTGCCGATGGGGGTCGACTTCCTCGACGACGTTCTCGGGAACCGCGCCCGACTCGACCTGCTCTCCGCGGCGCGGCGCCTCCGCTCCCCGTGGCTCGTCGTCCACGGCACCGCGGACGAGACGGTGCCGTTCGCGGAGGCCGAAGAGCTCGCCGCGGCCCGTTCCGAGCACGCGCGGCTCGCTGCGATCGACGGGGCCGGCCACACCTTCGGCGCCGTTCACCCCTTCGCCGGGCCGACGCCACACCTCGAGGCCGCGATGTCGGCGACCCTCGATCACCTGCGAACCGCGCCGGGGGTCGCGCTCTCCGCCTGACGAGGGCGGCGAGCCGACGTCCCGCAGGCCGTCGCGCGTGACTCCCCGGGCCTCCCTGCCGGCCGGTCTCGTCTACGTCCTGGCGTTCGTCTATCTCATGGCGAAGGCGGTGCTGTTCTCCGTGCACGTCCCGCCCGGCGTTCCGCCGGACGAGCCGGCGCACGTCTCCTACGCCGCGTACGTCGGAGGCTCGGGACGGTTCGTCCCGCGCTACGAGGAGATGCGCCTTCTCGACGACGGCGGCCGTTCCGGAGAGCTCCAGAACTACCTGGCGCATCCGTCCCCTTACTACTTCGCGATCGGCGGCGTCGATCGGGTTTTCGGCGCGCCCGGGACCCCGCCCCTCGGCGACCTCACGAGGCGGCTTCGCCACGCGTCCGCACCCCTTTTCGTGGCGGCCGCGGCGCTCTTCCTCGCCCTCGGGTGGAGGCGGCCCTGGTCCCTCCCGGGGCACGTGGTCTACGCGGCGGCCGTCTCGACGGTCCCGGCCTTCGCGTTCGTCGGCGCCGCCGTCAACAACGACGTTCTCGCGTTCCTGTCGGGAGGGATCGCCCTCCTCGGCCTCTCCCGAAGGCTGGAGGGGCGCTCCGATCTCCTCACCGCGACGTTTCTCGGAGGCGGCCTCGCGGTCGCGCTCCTGTCGAAGGCGACGGCCGGCCTCCTCGTCTCCGTCGCGGTCGCCGCCACTCTCGTCGAGACCTGGCGGCTCGCACCCCGGGGAACGCGCGGGCGCTTCCTTTTCGCCGTCCTCCCCTGGCTCGTCCTCCCCGTGCTCCACTACGTTCCGGTCCTGATCCGGTACGGCACCCCCATCCCGTCGCTCGACGTGACGAACCCGGCGGCCTTCGCCCGGTCGGCGTTCGTCGTGGCGCGAGACGGAGCGCGGATGCCGCTTTGGGAGTGGGGCGTGGGCATCGCGAAAGCCTTCGCCTCGACCTGGCTTTCCATCACCGGGCACGTCTGGCTCCCGGTGGGACCTGCCTGGACGCTCGGTGGCCCGGCGCTCCTGCTGGCCCTCGCGGCGATCGGTCTCGCCGCATCCGAGCGGGACGGAGCACCGGATGACCGGACCGGACGCACCCTCGCCCGGATCGGGTCCGTCGCCTTCGCGGTGACGCTGGCCGTCAACCTCGTCTACGCCCACGCGGGCTACGTCGAGACGGGGCGCCTCGGCGGAATGCACGCCCGCTACTACCTGCCGCTCCTCCCGTGCCTCGGCGTCGCCGCGGTGACCGGAGTCCGCCGCATCGGAGCGGGGACGTGGCTCGCCTTTGTCCTGGCGGCGCTCCTGCTCCTCGCCGACGTCCTCGTGACCGTGCGCTACCTCCGGCTGTTTCCGGGCGGCTGAGACTCGGACCTACGGCAGCTCCGCCCGGATCGCCGCCAGATCAGGATCGGATGCCGCTTGCGCGGCGAGCTTCGGGTTCAGCTTCAGCGCCCGGCGGGCCGCGGAGAGTGCTCCGGGCTTGTCGCCGGCGGCGAGCCGGATGACGGCGAGGTCGTAGACCACTTCGGGGAGCATCGCCGGCTGGGCCTCGGCGCGGGTCGTCGCCTGCTCCTGCCACTTCAGCGCCTCGACGAACCGCTTCTCCATGAACGCCGTCCAGCCCTGGTTCCAGAGGTCGTTGACGACGCCCATCGCCACGAGGCGCGACAGCTCGCGGAAGGGGTCGGCGTGGTCGTCCACGCGAACGTCGACCGCCCGGTCGGTGAAGCCGTTGTAGCCCCCCTTCGCCCGGCAGACGAGGAGCGCCGCCGACTGCCGACCGCGGCTGTCCCCTCCGGCCGCGTCGCCTGCGGCCAGGGCCGCCAGGAGCCGCTCGGCGAGCGGCTTTCCGGCGCTCGCGAGGAAGGACTTCTCCATCGCGACGACGACGGCCTCGCCCGTCAGGATGTTCCCCTGCACCGCGTAGTTCGGTCCGCGCCGGCCACCCGCCCAGGAGTTGCACCCGGGGCCGGAGTACGTCGCGGAGTCCCCGGAGGCCGTCACGAGGCCGACCTGCCGGCGGTCGCGTCCGCCGTCCGCTCGAAGGAGGACCTTCAACGTCTCCTCCGCCGTCGCGCCGCGCGCCATCAGGTCGAGGCCGTTCGGGCCGAACGACGTGTTCGCCGAGGCCTGCGTCGCCACGGCTCCGACACCCGCCTTCGCCCACGGAACGACCGTCCCGACGGCAAAGAAACGGCTCGCCACCGCCACACCGACCTCGCCGGTCGCCGGATCGGCTGCCGCGATCGAGAAGGTCGACGGGTCGGGCGGCGCGGCTGGGAGCGTCCGGCTCGTGAGAGCGGCGAGCGAGAGAAGGACTGCGGACGCACGTCGTGCTGAGCTCATCGGGAACCTCGTGCAGCGAGTCTAGTCCGGCCTCGCAGCTGTATCCTCCCCGCTTAACTGCGGGGGTAGACGGTGTTGCAGAAGATCGATTCCATCGTGCGGGCCGCGCGAGCGCTGGCCGACCCGGCGGCTCGCAGGGAGTATCTCGACGAGGCCTGTCGGGGCGACGAGGCGCTGAGGGCCCGCGTCGAGGCGAGCCTCCAGGCGGACGAACCGACCGTCGATCACGTCTCCGCGCCGGGCCCGATCTCGTCCGCCGAGACGCTCGCGGCGACCGGCGGCGCGCGAGCCGTGCCTCACCTCGAGGGGCCGGGCACGCAGCTCGGTCCCTACCGGCTCCTGGAGAGGCTCGGGGAAGGCGGCTTCGGCACGGTCTTCCTCGCAGAGCAGGAGGAGCCGATCGTCCGGCGGGTCGCGGTGAAGATCCTGAAGCCCGGGATGGACACGCAGAAGGTCGTGACGCGCTTCGAGCTGGAGCGCCAGGCCCTGGCGATGATGGACCACCCCAACATCGCACGTGTCATCGACGCGGGGGCGACGCCGACGGGGCGCCCCTTCTTC
>Ga0209573_1004824_pt1 | contig 12884 bp, 13 predicted proteins | sample TNRBio252014_DNA_FD_185870 | JGI IMG/M metagenome (GOLD analysis project Ga0209573, IMG submission 185870) | Wastewater treatment Type I Accumulibacter community from EBPR Bioreactor in Madison, WI, USA - TNR Reactor_6/25/2014_ DNA (SPAdes)... | ecosystem: Engineered > Bioreactor > EBPR >...
GTCGGCCCTACTTCCCTACTCGCGGAGACACTCACCCGTTCGAACTCTCCGCGATGAGCACCTCGGCGGGAATGCCAAGGCTGCGGTGCAGCCGCCGGATCATGGCCAGCGTCAGCGGGCGCTTGCGGCTCAGCACTTCGTACACACGATTGGGGCGCCCGATGATCGGCTCGAGGTCCTTCACCGTCAGGCCACTCTGCTCCATCCGGAACTTGATCGCTTCCACGGGGTCGGGCGCATCGATCGGATAGTGCCGGGCCTCGTAGGCCTGCACCAGCGTGGCGATGATGTCCAGTCGGTCGCCCTTCGGCGTACCCGGCGCCGGGTCGGACTCCATCAAGGCCGAGATGTCGGCGAGGGCCGCTCGGTAATCGGCGTCGTTGTGGATCGGGCGGATGTTCACAGTGACCTCGTTCAGCTCGGCTCGATGGTGTGGGCGTCTATCGCGTCGCATTGCTTGTGCGTGCCGATGAACTTGACGTAGACGATCTGCAGTCGGTAGGCGATGGCAACGACCAGCCGGTACTCGTTGCCCTTGATGTTGAACACCACGCGCCGGTTCTTCAGGATGCTGGCGCTTCGGTACTGGGCTTTGATGTCCGACGGTTGATCCCATGCGGCCTTCGATGCTTCCTCGAACCACGCCTTCAAGGGCTGCTCGGCGTCCGGATGCTGTTGCCAGAAGTCCCGCATGGTGGCGAAAGCAAGGACTCTCATGTCGACAGTGTAGTCCCAACTTGGGACTGTCGTCGACCACCGCTTCGCACTTGCGCCAAAGACGCGAAACCTACGTCTCGTCAACCCGCATGAGAACCCGCCCACGCGTCGCGGCGCTTATCGTGCGCACTCCAACACTTGATGGATGCTGAAGTGCCTTCACACGGGTGGTGGCGCCGGAGGCCTTTGACCGTCGGCGAGTGAATGGAACCGGCACAGGACCACGCCCGCCTGCGCAAGACCCAAACCTTCACCGATCCCACAGGCCAGAGCGCATCGGAGCAAATGGCACGGCGCCTGGCGCGCCTGCAAGCCTTGAAGAGGCTACCCCGAGGTGTCCGCGTCGGCGGAGTCCTCGGCGCCACGGGTCACCGTCCGGCGCTCGATATCAGGACTGCACAGAGGCTGGACATGTCGGTCGACGCGCAACCGGCAAAGGCCGCCGCACTGCTCGATGTCGGCCTGCAGCCGAAGACCCGGCCGGAGCAGCATGTCGCTCTGGCCGTTCCCGTCCCCCGTGAACCATTCGGGAATTAGGAGGAGCCCGGCTCGGAACCCCGCTTGGCCAGCGAACTCGGACGCCTCGTTGACCTCATCGCGATGGGCCAAGAGCCGTGATGGCCAGGCAAGCTGAGCGAGCAAGAGCCTGTGTCGCCTGCGCTCACGGCGCACCTCACACGGCGACGTTCAGCAAGGATGTAAGCGCGCCGCCGGCGCGTGCAGGCTCCGGGCCCATGGGCACCGCCAACAAGGCGATCTCCACGTGGCGCGCGCCACTGCGCACCCTGGCGCGCATGCAGTCACGACCGCGGTCGACCAGTGCTTGCCACACGTCCGGCGCCGCGGGATACACCAAGCAGGCCACCACCCGAGGCGCATCGAACAGGGTCGAGTACGCCAGCGCCTGCAGCACGTCGTTCCGGTGTTGCTCGCGCAACGATTCGTCGACGTTGGTCCACCCGAGCCGCTCAATCTCCTGCGCGTGCCGCTTGTACTTGGCATCGAGAACCACCACCACGTCGCTGCGCTGCATCACCACGTCTGGCACCAGCGAGCGCTGTGAACCCGTGCTGGCGGGCCGCCAATCCAGCGGCACCTTTGTTGCCGACGTCCGTCCTGCACGTAGTTGGGCGCCGTGAAGTCGAGATGCATGGTCTGCAAGTGTTTCAACCCAGGCTTCAAAGAACGCCTCCATGTCCAGCCGCCAGGCCAGACCGCTCAGTTCCGACAGGCCGCCCAGACCCCGTTCTTCCACGGTCCAGTCGATGGCCGCGAGCCCATCGCGGAACACCCGGGTGCTGAGAGGGTGTTGGTGCCAGGCGGCGCGCCGGGAAGGGCTGGGAACCTGGGGCGACACACCGCCAAGCCGCATCAGCAGTTCCTCACAATCAGCCAGCAACCGCCGCACGATGCGTCCGCCGCTACCCTGACCGCGTAGCGACTCGCGATGACGCCGCACCACCCAATGCATCGCGGCTGTCAACTCGGAGTCTTCGCGCAAGTCCGGAAAGCGGCATGGCAGCGACAAGACTTGGCCGCAAGCGAACCGCGTCGTGGCATAGCGCGTCCAGTTCACCTGTCCCTTTGGCGCCAGCAAACTGGCCTCGGCCACCACAAACCTGCGTTGCATCGCGGCCAGCAGCGCGCGCACGCGCGCCAACACGACGCTGGAAAGCACCCAGGGCGGAACACGCCGTTCCGAACGCGGCACCGTTGGAAGCGCCAGCAGTGTTGGCACCACCTTGCCGCCGGTACCAGCCATCACGTCACCCGCGGTCGTCCACGGGAAGCGGGGCTCGACCACCAGACCGAGGTCTGCCCTGCCAGATACCGGTGACAACAGCGGGACGGCTCCAACCTGCGACGCGGCGCAAAGGGACAAGCCGATCTGCCCACCGCGCTGGGTGACGTCGGCTGTCACGCCTACGTCGCGAAGCAGACCCCGGTTGGCGGCAATGAGGTGTTCGGCCTGGCTCTCAGCAGCGCCGTCGCCGCTGCCCAGCCATTCAGCTACCGCCACAAAGCGCGTCGAATTGTCGGGAATGCTGCGTGTGCCCACGCCGATACGGACGGCTTGGGCGCGTGGCACGCTGCTGCGAGGGGTTGCGGAGCCTGCCCTGCGTCCGCGCTTGGCCGCGGCTGCCATCTCAAGCTTGCGTGATTCGATCGAGATAGGCTCGGATCTCGTCCGCGAAGCCCGACACGTAACCCTGCGCCAAATACTCTTCCAGCAAGGGCCTAACCGCGGTGTTCAAGCGCACCGACGGCGCTGCGCCCTGGCTCAGAAAGTAGGCGTGACCGGGGGCGAGCGCCAGCACGTCATCCGGCGCGTATTCGATGAAGAGGGTCAGCAGGTCCTGGAACGCCTTCGTCAACGTCGGCTCGTTCTGCGCTTGCACGACTTCGAGCTGCGGCCAGAGCGAGACGAAAGCGAAGCGGCGGCGTACGGCCACGTCCAGGATGGCAATCGAGCGGTCGGCGCTGTTCATCGTTCCAAGTACGTGCAGATTGGCAGGTAGCGAGAAACTGCGGTCCGCGGCTAGGCCTTCGAATGGGTAGGCCAGGCGCACTGCGCGCTGTTGCCTGGCAGGCTCGAGCAAGTAGATGGCTTCGCCCAGAACCTTCGCCAAGTCGGCCCGGTTGATCTCGTCGATCACTAGCAGGTAGGGATCGGGTGTCAAGGCGGCCGCTTCCTGCGCAGCCCGCATCAGATGGCCGGCGGTGGGCTGGAAGGTGAAGCCCATCGGGCCACCATCGCGCGGTGCCAAGCCGCCGATGAAGGACTCGTACGTGGTGCCCGGGTGGAACTGAATGAGTTGCCCGCGCCCGCCATAGCCTTCGTTCAGGAGACGCAAAGCCATCTCCGTCTTGCCGGTACCCGGTGGACCTTCAATCACCGCGAAGCGCCTGCGTGCGAGCAGGTCTGCCACGTCGTCGTCCGTCGTGCTGGGCAGCATGCGGGCCATCCAGGCGCGTCGGATGCGGTCAGCGTCCGCAGCGCTGTCCCTTTTCTGATCGATGCCGCGTTCGGCGAACAGCAGGTCAATGAATGCGGTGATGGCGTCACCCAGCAAGGCGTCACTGTCCGCATTCGACTCAGGAGGTGGTGCAAAAACAGCATAGAGGACCGATCCGTACTTTGATCTCGCGTTGGCCCAGGCCTCGAGCACGGTATGTACTGCACTTGGAAGACCGATGTCCGTGCGAACCGGGTCCCGTTTCGCCCACGCCGAGCCTGGCGCGCGCTTGTTCAGCCAGGCGCATATGGCCGCGCATTTGCGCGCATGCCCGGGGCGCCCGAGCGCCACCTCGTCGGGCGCCAGGCCGTTCGTTCCCACCCCCATCGCGATCAACGCAGCCCGCCCGGGTTCGTCGGACGGAAACATGACGAAGCTCATGCCTCCATAGGCGCCTGATTGCTCTTGGTCGGGTGCGATCAGCCCGGCATACGGTGCCGAGTCGGCGCTCGCCTGTCCGTTCACCCGCAACTGGAAGCGCTTCTCGTCATTGCGCTTCTCGGTCAGGTCTCGGACGTTCTTGAACCTCGCCTGCAGCGCGGCCGAGAACGCCACCCGTGCATGGTCCGACCATTGCTCGCGCGGCAAGCGCGCCAACTCGACCAGTTCCTTCATCGGAACATCCTCCTGCTCAGCCTCAGGAACGCGGACCAATAACCGCCCACCCTACATCAGCACGATGTCGTATTGAGGGGGCTGGCGCGAAAAGCGCTGGCACGACAACGGCTTGCGTTCGCGTTCGCGGCGGCTGGCGTTTCGGGCTACCCGTCTGGCTACCTGGATCGCATGGGCTCTGAGGCGACGCGGCGGGTCGTCATGAAACGTGCACATGTCAAGCATGACCTTCAGCCCATGCGGCGAAGTCGTCAAGCTCCGCGAGCAGGCGCTGCGCCTCTTCGAACGTGGTGCTGCGCGCACCGTAGTTGACCTCGTCCTTGCGGCCCAGCAGCTTGCGGAAGAACTTCTCCTGCTTGTCCGGCAGGCGGTTGCCCAGGACCTCGCGCAACAGGCGAGGTGCACCCTGGTGGTCCTGCTGGTTGACGACGCCCCGGGCCTTGGCGGTGATCGCGTCGCTGTAGGCAATGGCCGCCGTGACCATCAGCGTGACAGCCGGGTTGTAGCTCTTGCTTTGCGCCAGTGTGACCAGGCTGCGCGCCGACTCGTGGAACTCGCGGGCCTGCAGCAACCGGGCCGGGGCATGGCCGCCGTCCACCGCCTTGCGGGGGCCCTTGCCCGTCATGCGGCTGCCTTGGCGAGCCGCCGCCGGGCCTGATCCGGCGCAGCACCCTTGAGCACGCGCCCCTCACGCACGACGTTGACCCACCAGGGATCGTCGTCCGGCAGCGCCGCCAAGTCCTTGGCCGTCAGGGCCGTGAGCGAAATGCGGATCTGCTGGGCGTCTTCAAGCGGCATCAGCGCCTCGCGAACCTGGTCGGCCACGGCTTGAGACCGGACCACGAGCGCGATGTCGACATCGCTGTCCGGCGCATCCTCGCCACGCGCCACGCTGCCGTAGAGCCATGCGGCGCTCACGCCGCCCTGGCGATCGAGCACATCACGGATCGAACGCATGAGCGCATCCCATCGACCTTGCTCGTCGTGGAACAGCGCGGCCAGCGACGATGCGAGCGGATGCGCCACGTTCAGTTCATAGAGCTGCGTCCGGCCCGAGCCATGGGCCTTGACCAGCCGCTGGCGGGCCAGCACGTCCAGCACGCCGCGCGTGCCCTGCGGTGTCAGCCCGGCCGCCGCAGCCAGTTGCGGCGCCGATTGCGGCGCTTTGTCCGAGGCCAGGGCGCGCAAGACACGCACGTGGCCTACGCTGCCGAGCAGCGCCGTCAGTGGGTGCCGCAGGTGGCTTTGGGTTTGGGAAGGAGCGGGCACGAGGAGAAAATACGATTTTCCCTGGAGAAAGTCAATTTTCCATCGACTCATTCGTCCGCCATCCCTCGATTTGGTCCCTGCAGCTCCCGCCAACGGGAAGCGCAGTGCCTGGCACGCAGGCATGCGGATGCTGCAGAAAGGCTGGCAGAGATGACCCACCACTTGTGTCGTCAACGCGCGATGCGTGACCGTCCCCTGTTCGCCGAGTCACCTCTGCCCCTCAAGAAGTCGTCGCTATTCTTCTTCCAGGTCAACCATCGACGGTTTGCAGTCCGGCTCAGGACATACGTCGTCGCCGCAGCGCGGCGACCACCGCGAAAACGAGCGCGGCCCGCCTCTCGATGGATGCCAAGCCAGCCCGGCGCGACAAGGCTGGCATCACTCGACCTCAGAGGTCATCTCGACGCGCCTTTGCCCGCCGTTCCCGCGGGGTCGCGCCTCGCCAACGTGCGCCACAGGGTACGAGCGTTTCGATTCGCCAGCGCCACACAGGCCTTGGGCCAACCGACACGTCCCTGCAACTGGAGCGCCCACTTGCCATCGGCATCGTCGTGTCGGGCTGCGACGGTCAAGGCACTTCGCGCGCCAAGGACCAGCAGTTTGCGCAGGTAAGCATCGCCTCGCTTGGTGATGCGACCAAGCCGCTGCGTTCCGCCTGAAGAGCGCTGCCGCGGGACCAAGCCGAGCCAGGCGCCGAACTGGAGCCCATTGCGAAACTGGGTCAAGTCGCCGAGGCTCGCTGCCAGCGCTGATGCACTCAGCGGGCCAACGCCTCGTACCTGCATGGCGAGCCTTGCGTTCTCGTCACTGCGTGCATGCTTGGCGATCTGCTGATCGCACCAAGCAACCTGCCGCTGAAGCTCATCGAGGTGGGCACAGCAGCGGCGCAGAGCCGGCCTTGCGTTCACCGGCAGCCCTGAGGCGCGATCCGACACCGCCTCCTGCAGCGCGTCACGGAACCGGGCACTCGCGCGCGGAAGCATGATGCCGAACTCGAACAGCAAGCTCCTGGCACGGTTCATCCAGGCCGTACGATCTTTGATGTAGCCATCGCGCAAGCGATGGACCGCCAGCCAGCCTTGCTGATCGGGTGTCTTCACGGCAACGAATCGCATGCGGGGTCTGCATGCGGCTTCGCAGATGGCCTCGGCATCGGTGGCGTCGTTCTTGCCGGTGGCCCCGGTCATTCGATACGGCGACACAAAGCATGGTGCGATCAGCCTCGGGACCAAGCCCTTGGTCGACAGCTGCCGTGCCAAGTGGTGCGCAGCGGAACAAGATTCGAACGCGACGACGCAGCCCTCGTGCAGCTTCTCGCACCAGGCGATGAGTGCGGATCGCTGAATCTGCTTGGCAACCACCACGTTGCCTGCGGCGTCAACCGCATGCAGCTGCACAACCGACTGCGCCAGGTCGACGCCGACACGGACGATGCTGTCGTAACTCTTCATCTGAATACCCTCACTTTCGAACCTAATTGAAGTCCAGGCGGCTGGGAACATCCCATCGCGAAGGTGAGGATGACAACGACAGCCCCTCAATGAACAGCTGGTCGGCAACAGGGCTCTGGCCGAGGCTCGGCGCCGGCCACAAGCGTCAGCGCTTTCGCAGGGATTTCGACTTGCGACCGATAGGCACCGCCTCAGTGCAGGACAAGTTGCCCCTCTGCACAGCGCCATGCCTCGAGGTCGATAGCCCGGTCCACCCGCCACGCCAGCCGCTGCCGGACCACCCAGCGCACTGTGGCCACGCCCGCCAGCACCACGGCCGCCACGGGCACGAACAGCACCATCCCCGCATCGCCCAGCCAGGCCGTCATGCCGACGAAGCCTGCGGCCAGCCACGGCACGTCACCCACCCGCACCAAACCCGGCGGCTCGCTGCGGGCGTAGTTGACGCCGTCGATCGTCGTCCAGTTGGCCAGGGCCAGCACGCGCGGGCGGCTGTGCGTGGTGGTGATCAGGCTGGCCTCGTGCCCGCGGCGCGCCGGCATGTCCCGCGTGTGGACGGTGAACTTGCGCTCGGTGCCGTCCGGCGCACGCAGCCACAGCTCCCATCGATCGGTCGGCGCGATGGGGTGCAGGTGGCGCCAGTGCACGTTGACGTGGCGGCGCAGTTCGACGATGTGGCCGTGGAAGGTCGGAAGCTCGGACATGGTCGCTCCGGTGAGACGGAGGACCAGCGTTCCATGAGCGAAGCTCTCCTCAAGAGTTGCGCCGCCGCGCCGGGCTTTCGAGCGACAGCACGTGTCACTGCAGTGATCGCCGGCTGTCACCCGATCGATTCCCCACTCACACCGCGAATCGCGCGCCGCCCCAGGGCTGTACCTGCAGTGCATCTCGGATGTCACTTCCAGGGGCAGGCAGCCGGTCGGCCCGAGCACGGTCGGACCCAGAGGTAGAACACCTCCCCGTCAACCCCAGGCGATTTCGCGGGCCTTTCGCCATCGGCTCACCAATCGGCGAATTTCGGCGTTGCAAGGCCCGCGCTGCCGGCCCACACTGCCGGTGCGCAAGCAGGGACCAGCTGGCAACCCTGGGCGGCATAGAGCCCCCGAAGTCGCAAGACCGCAAGCCTTGGAGCCGTGACCTCGTCACCATCGTGCCCGCGACCGCGGGCACGCACAGAACCCGACGCATCCGCGTCGCCGCGTCGTCATCGACGCCATCGCGCCGCGCCAGGGCCTGACCGTGGCGCCATCCTCGAGCCCGTGCCCGACACCGGTCCGAGGTGATGCGCACCCGGCAGCCGCCGCCCCGAGCGGCCCTGCCCCGACCGGTGGCCTGACCACCGATGGCTGCCCGGCCCCAGACGCTGCGGCAGTGACCATCCACAGCTCTCGCACCCGTTCCGGGCTGCGATTGACGCCTGCTCTGCGGAGCCGGCGTTCGAGTTCCTCCCCCCACGCGCTCACGCACTGGCCTCTGCTTGCAAGCCAGCCCTGCCCAACCGCCCGGTGCTTGCCACCGGGCGGCGGCAGGGCCTGCGTGAACGGCCTGCGCGTCCGTCGCGGAACGGGCGCTGCCAGTCGGGCCGGCGTGGGGGACGAGTCCGCGGTGCCGCTCGGGCACCGCACCGGGGGTCGATCCCCCCGGGATTGCCTTGGGCCCCTGGAGGGCCTGGTCTGCTTCGGCAGACGCCACATCGCGCCCGACGCGTGCTGGCTGGCGATCGCTTTTACGAACCTCCGCGCGGTGGCTGCCCTTGGGGGTGGCCGCCGCAAGCCACTGGCCCGGCATCGGCCCCGGAACCCGCCGATGCCTGCACCACAGGGTTCCACCGATTCGACTGCCGAGGACTCGCCCCATGCCTGCCACACCGCACCGCCCTGCGCCCACCACCACACGCCGCCCCGCGCGCGCCGGGCCCATCGCCCGGTCTCGCACCTACGAGCAGCCTGCGCTGATCGAGCTGCCGCTGAACCCGCGCCGCAGCACCTACGTGCTGAACCTCATCCTGCAGCAGCACAACTGGCGCAACAGCAGCAAGCACAATGGCGTGAGCCACAAGACCATCGCCGAGCGGGCGCGCTTCTGCCACTGGCTCTTCACCTTCCTGCGCCATCACCCCAAGCGCTTCAAGCTCGACCCGCGCTCGTTCAGCGGCCGGCATGTCGAGGCCGTCACCGCGCACTGGCAGGCCGAGGCCCAAGCCGGCCGCATGAGCCCCGCCACCATCCAGACCTACTTCAGCTTCATGCGTACCCTTGCCGGCTGGATCGGCAAGCCACGTCTGCTGAAACCCATCGCCAGCTACTTCGACGACCCCGCGCTGCACCGCCGCAGCCTGGCCGCCACGGTGGACAAGACCTGGCGCGCCCAGGGCGTGGATGCCGACACGGTGATCCGCGAGGTGGACGCCCACGACCGGCACGCCGCCGCATCGCTGCGGCTGATGCAGGCCTTTGGCCTGCGCTTCAAGGAAAGCCTGATGCTGCGGCCCCACCAGGACGTGCTGACCGCGCAGCAGGCCGGCCGCCCCGCCGACGGCCCCGCGCGCTACCTGGACACGCACCGTGGCACCAAGGGCGGCCGCGACCGGCTGCTGCCCATCGACACCCCGCAGCGCGAGGCCGCCGTGGCGCACGCCTGCCGCGTGGCCATCGGCCCCGACGACAGCGTCAGCGACCCGCGTCGCACGCTGGCCCAGGCCGAGCGGCGGCTTCGCTACGTGATGGAAGGCCATGGCATCACCCGCGCCGGCCTGAACGTGGTGCCGCACGGACTGCGCCACCAGGACGTGGCCGATGCCTACCGCACGATGACCGGCCAGCCGCCCCCGGTGGCCGGCGGCGGCGCGGTGGACGCGGCGCTGGACGCACAGGCCCGCCAAGCCATCGCCGAGCACCTGGGCCATGGCCGCCCGGCGATCGTCAACGCGTACTTGGGCCGACCCCACCCCGGCGCCAAGGCGTCTTCACCCGCAGCCCACCCGAACCCCGACACCCGCAACCCCGAACCCCAAGGAGATGAATGATGTTTGTGACCGACGACACCCAGGAACGCAGCCCCTACTGGCTGAGCCCAGGCATCGACGTGCCCACGCGCGAAGAGATCCTGCCCGGCATGCGCAGCGCCAAGGGCCTGTTCCACATCTGCGACGAGCACGCCGAAGCCGCCTTCGTGCCGACGGATGCGTTCATGCGCAACTCACCCATATGGCGGCTGGACGTGCTGGGCGACATCCTGATCGACCTGCAGCGCGGCCAGCAGCACGCGGCGGTGGAGCTCTTCCGCGAGTTGTCGCGCAAGAACCCGGAGGTGGGGCTCGAGCGGCAGCTGCAGGGCTTCCGGCATGCCTGCGAAAAGCTGGGCCTCGGGCTGCCTGAGAACGTGGAGGCGTTGATCGTGCTGGATCGGCAGTTCACCGGCGAGCACGCCTGACGTGCCAGCGGCGGCATTGGGCCCAGGCACGATGCCGCTATCTCACCTGGTACGCTGGCAGCCAAAGCGGCATCGACGAAGCCACTGCCAGGGATGGACCACCTCTACCAGAACTGCGAGAAGTTCGCGGCCGAGCACTTCGGCTCGACGGTCGACGCGAACATGTCGCGACCTCTGCGGCTCGCTGAGCCTCCCAGCTTCGAGTCCTTGAATCTACCTCTTCGACCTCACGCCTCGCGGAGGCTGACGTCGTCGTGCAGTTCAGGCACATCCGTCGCTTCGCTTGGCTACGGCGCGTAGCCTTCACAACTGCACTTGGTAGCATGCCAAGCTTGGTTCCTCAACCTTTGGGACCGATCCTCTACGAGTGACACCACGCCAATGTCGGTACCTGTCGTTGATCTCTTCGCTGGCCCTGGAGGCTTGGGCGAAGGCTTCTCGCGATCGCGCGCCTGCGACTTCAGGCTGGCTGTGTCCATCGAAAAGGATCCGATGGCTTGGCAGACGCTGCGACTACGGGCGGCTCACCGCGAACTCATGCGTGAGGTCGGACCAGTCTCTTCTACGTGGCAGAAGTGGGACGCGATCATTGCGTCGACCGGATGGCCAGAGACATTTGAGGCGTTGCGAGCGTCAAGTGACTCTGCGATCAGGGCAGCGTGCAAGGCCGCGAGTGACGAGGCATGGCTGTGCGAGTTGGGCCCTGACAACAGAGACGAAGTTGCGGCGGGCATACGGACGAGGCTAGCGCCGTTCAGGCGGCGGAACGGCACGATGCCAAGGAACACGGTTCTGATCGGCGGGCCACCCTGCCAAGCGTATTCAATCGTAGGTCGATCCCGAAATCGCGCAAAGAGCGACTATCGGGCGGAGTGGGACCAACGGCACTACCTCTATCTTGAGTACCTAAATGTCATCGCGGATCTCCAACCTGCCGTGTTTGTGATGGAGAACGTGAAAGGCATGTTGACCAGTCGCATTCTGGGAAGGGGCATGTTCGCGAGCATCCAGAATGACCTGACCCGTCCGGACCGCGCACTGGGAAGAAACAATGGTCACTCCTACAGGCTGGTGAGTCTGGACCGAAACACGCTTATGCCGACTGACCCGGAGCCGGATGACTTCATTGTTTGTGCCGAGGACCACGGAGTCCCTCAAGCACGGCACCGCGTGATCATCTGCGGGATCAGGAACGACGTCATCTCGAGGCTGGCAGATGTCCCGCACCTTGAGACAGTTCCCCGGCCAGCGACCGTAGAGTCTGCGATCTCGGACCTGCCGCCGCTCCATCCCGTCATATCGCACAGAGGTAAGGGCATGTCACTGCTCGACTGCTTCTCGCTGCCGATCTATGTAGCGGCGCTGAAGGAGCTCAATGGGCGGGGATCGACCGGCCGCGCTGTCGCGAGCGCGATGGAGCAAGCTGTTCGCGAACTGCGATCAAGCGGGCAGGTGTCGTGCGGCGCTGAGCGGCAGCCTGCCGCGCCGGCAAGGCTAGGCCGGCCTGATGCGCTCATGAGCTGGCTTCGTGATCGTCCGAGCCGGGTTCTTGCGAATCATGAGTGCCGAGCCCACATGCCCGAGGATCTGGTGCGATACCTGTTCGTCGCTTCGTATGGATCGGCAGTGGGCCGAAGCCCGAAGCTCGGCGACTTCCCGCTCAGCCTACTGCCGGACCACGAAAACGTAGATCGGGACAATCCGGCCAGGTCAATATTCAAGGATCGCTTCAGGGTTCAGATTGCACGGGAGTGTGCAACCACGATCACGAGTCATATCGGGAAAGATGGTCACGCCTTCATTCACCCGGATATTCGGCAGTGTCGCAGTCTCACGGTGAGGGAGGCCGCTCGATTGCAGACCTTCCCGGACAGCTACGTCTTCCTGGGCAACAGAACTTCCCAGTACACGCAGGTTGGAAACGCCGTGCCTCCGCTGCTTGCCCTGAGGATTGCCGATGCGATCGCCGCCGTGCTTACCGAGGCCGGGCTGGCGACGGGCCCGGTGGCAATGGACGCCTATGCCTGACGTCGTTTCACCGGACAAGCGCCGTCAGATGATGGCGGGAATCCGGGGGCGCGACACGCAACCGGAGTTCACAGTCCGAAGGGGCCTGTACAGGGCCGGTTACCGGTACGTTCTCCATCGCAGGGATCTGCCTGGCCGCCCGGACATCGTGTTGCCGAAGTACCGACTGGCCGTCCTGGTACATGGGTGCTTCTGGCATCGGCACCCCAACTGCCAGCTCTCAGCGACTCCGGCTACTCGCGCCGACTTCTGGAGTGTGAGCGTCCGGCGGCACCGCATTGACGCGTTCAGTGCGCGCGACCAGGATGCCGTCCGGCCTGGCTTCGTGCAACCTGCCGGGGCAACGTGGGGGCGG
>Ga0209573_1004826_pt1 | contig 12878 bp, 9 predicted proteins | sample TNRBio252014_DNA_FD_185870 | JGI IMG/M metagenome (GOLD analysis project Ga0209573, IMG submission 185870) | Wastewater treatment Type I Accumulibacter community from EBPR Bioreactor in Madison, WI, USA - TNR Reactor_6/25/2014_ DNA (SPAdes)... | ecosystem: Engineered > Bioreactor > EBPR >...
TGAAGGAAGGTGACCTGCTTTTCACCATCGACCCGCGTCCCTATGAGGCCATCGTGCAGCGTGCCGAGGCGGTGCTGGCGCAGGCGAAAACGAATGCTGAGTTGGCAAACATCGAGGCCAAAAACGCCACCACGCTGCGTCAGGGGCAGGTCATCTCGACGGAGGAATCCGAGCGCCGTCTGAAAAGCGCCGCCGGTGAGCAGGCCGCTGTCCGTGCCGCCGAGGCCATGGTCACCACGGCCAGGCTCGACCTCGAATTCACCCAGATCAAAGCGCCGATCACCGGCCGCGTGAGCGATGCCCGCGTGACGGAGGGAAACCTCATCACCGGCGGCACCAGCGATCCCACGCTGCTCACCACCATCGTCGCGCTCGACCCGATCTATGTCGATTTCGAGGTCGATGAACGGTCCGCACTGAAATACCGCGAGATGCACAAATCGGGCGAACGCGAGAGCGCCCTGTTTCAGCGCATCCCGGCGGAAATGGCGCTCGTGAACCAGGAAGGCTGGCCGCACAAAGGCGAGATCGACTTCGTGGACAACCAGATCAACCCCGAGACCGGCACCATCCGCGCACGTGGCATTTTTCCGAACAAAGACCGCCTCATGTCGCCCGGCTTCTTTGCCAAGGTGCGCATCCCCGGCAGCGGCGAATATGATGGCCTGCTCATCCGCGATGCCGCCGTCGGCGATGATCAAGGCAGCAGCTACGTGTGGGTGATCGATGCGGAGGACAAGGCCGTGTATCGCCCCGTGAAGCTCGGCCCGCTCGTCGATGGCCTGCGCGTCGTGCGTGAAGGATTGAAGGCCGATGAGCGCGTCGTCATTCTCGGCCTCATGAGCGTGCGCAATGGCAACCAAGTGAAGCCCGCGCTCACCGACATGGCCCTCACCCAACCCGCGAAGGACAAGCAGCCATGAACTTCGCCCGCATCTTCGTGGACCGCCCCATCTTCGCGGGCGTGCTCAGCATCGTCATCACGTTGCTCGGTGCTTTGGCCTACTTTTCGTTGCCCGTGGCGCAGTATCCGGAGGTCATCCCGCCCACCGTCGTCGTTTCCGCGACGTATCCCGGCGCTGATGCCCGCACGCTCGCCGAGACCGTCTCCACGCCGCTGGAGCAGGAGATCAATGGCGTCGAGGACATGATATACCTCTCGTCGTCATCCACCAGCGATGGCCGCGTGCAAATCACCGTCACCTTCCGTCTCGGCACCGATCTGGACAAAGCGCAGGTGCTTGTGCAAAACCGCGTGAATGCCGCTGTGGCACGGCTGCCGGAGGAAGTGCGTCGTCTCGGTGTCATCGTGAACAAACGCTCGCCCGACCTCACGCTCGCCGCGCAGTTTTACAGCCCCGATGGCTCGCGCGAGGTCGGCTATCTCAGCAACTACGTCACGCTTCAAATTCAGAATGAAATCGCACGTCTTCCCGGCGTCGCCGAGGCGTCCTCACTCGGCGGACTCGACTACTCGATGCGTGTGTGGCTCGATCCTGAAAAAGTCGCCGGCGTCGGACTCACCGCGGGTGATGTCGTCCGCGCCATCCGTGAACAAAACGTGCAGGTCGCGGCCGGATCGCTCGGCCAGCCGCCAGCGGCGGAGGGTTTGGAGTTTCAATACACCCTCACCGCGCCGGGCCGCTTGAAGAAGGCGGAGGAGTTTGGCGACATCGTGCTCAAAACCGGCACGCAGGGCGATGTTGTGCGTCTGCGCGATGTCGCCCGCATCGAACTCGGCTCCCGCGACTACTCCAGCAAGACCTACATGGACGGTTACAACGCCGTCTCGCTACGCGTGTTCCAGCTCCCCGGTAGCAACGCCATTCAGACCGCCGATGCCGTCTATGCACGCCTCGCGCAGCTCAAGGAACGCTTCCCACCCGGCATCGACTACCGCATCAACTACGACACCACCAAGTTCGTCCGCGCCTCGATCAAATCCGTGCTCACCACGCTTATCGAGGCCGTGCTGCTCGTCGTTTTCGTCGTCATTCTTTTCCTGCAAAGCTGGCGTGCTTCCATCATCCCGCTGCTCGCCGTTCCCGTGTCGCTCATCGGCACGCTGGCCGTCATGCAGGCCTTCGGCTTCTCGCTGAACAATCTGTCTCTGTTTGGCCTCGTGCTCGCGATCGGCATCGTCGTCGATGACGCCATCGTCGTGGTCGAAAACGTCGAACGAAACATCGCCAAAGGTCTCGCGCCGCGCGAGGCCGCCATCCAGGCCATGAAAGAGGTCAGCGGGGCCGTCATCGCTGTCGCGCTGGTGCTTTGCGCCGTCTTTGTGCCCACCGCCTTCGTCAGCGGCATCACCGGGCAGTTTTATAAGCAGTTCGCACTCACCATCGCCGTCTCCACGGTCATTTCGGCCTTCAATTCGCTCACGCTCAGCCCCGCCTTGTGCGCCATCCTGCTGCAACCGCATGGAGCGAAGACCGACTGGCTCACGAAGCTCATCAATCTCTTCTTCGGCTGGTTCTTCCGCCTGTTTAACAAGGTCTTCGACTTCAGCTCCAGCCTCTACGCGGGACTCGTGCGCAAGCTCATCCGCCTCGCGCTGCTCGTCATCCTTGGTTACGGCGGCCTGCTTTTCCTCACGCAAAAAGTCTTCAACACCGTCCCCGGTGGCTACATCCCCGCGCAGGACATGGGCTACGCCATCGTGCTCGTGCAGCTCCCCGATGCCGCCGCCTTCGACCGCACCGATGCCGTCGTGCGGAAGATGGACCACATGGCGCAGCAGATCCCCGGCATCGCGCACACCTTCGCCATCTCCGGCTATTCCTCCGTTCTTCAAGCGAACCAGCCTAACGTCGGCGCGGCCTTCCTTGTCTTCGATGAGTTCGACAAACGCACCTCGCCCGAGATGAAAGGCGACCGCTTGCTCGCCAGCATCCGCGAAAAATTCGCCACGATTCAAGAGGGCCGCGTGCTTGTGCTGCCACCGCCGCCGCTGCGTGGTCTCGGCAATGCCGGTGGCTTCAAAATCCAGGTGCAGGACCTCAACAACGCTGGACTCGATGCTCTCGAAGCCGCCACGCAGAAGCTCCTCGCCGCCGCGCAGAACGAACCGGGCCTCATCTCGCTCGTCACCGGCTTCCGCGCCCGCACGCCGCAATTCAAACTCGAGATCAACCGCGCTCAGGCGAAGACGATGGGCGTTTCGTTGGCTGATTTGAACGAGGCGCTGCAAGTCTATCTAGGCTCTGTCTATGTGAACGACTTCAATTTGTTCGGCCGCACCTATCAGGTCACCGCGCAGGCCGATCACGAGTTCCGCAAAGACCCCGCCGACGTGTCCCGCATCAAGATCCGCAATCAAAACGGCGATATGGTGCCGCTCGGAGCTTTGGTCAAAGTCATCAAGACCGGCGGCGCCGACCGCGTGCAACGCTACAATCTCTACTACTCCGCCGACATCAACGGCAACACGCTCCCCGGCATCAGCTCCAGCCAGATGATCGAAAAGATCGAGCGCCTCGCCAAAGAGCACCTGCCCACTGGTTTTGCCATCGAGTGGACCGATCTCACCTACCAGCAGATTCTGTCCGGGGACACGCTCATGTACATTTTCCCGCTGTGCGTCATCTTCGTCTTCCTGGTGCTCGCCGCGCAGTATGAAAGCTGGAGCATGCCCATCGCCATCATTTTGATCGTCCCCATGTGCCTGCTCTCCGCCATCGGCGGCGTGTGGCTGCGCGGGCTCGACAACAACATCTTCACGCAGATCGGGCTCGTCGTGCTCGTCGGTCTCGCGGCCAAAAACGCCATCCTCATCGTCGAATTCGCCAAGCAGCTTCAGGACGACGGCATGGACCGCGTCAAAGCCGCTGTGGAGGCCAGCCGCCTGCGTTTGCGCCCCATTTTGATGACCAGCTTCGCCTTCATCCTCGGCGTGCTCCCGCTCGTGCTCGCCACCGGAGCCGGTGCCGAAATGCGCCAAGCCCTCGGCACCGCCGTTTTCTACGGCATGATCGGCGTCACCATCTTCGGATTGCTCTTCACGCCCGTCTTCTACGTCATCCTCCGCGCCATCGTCGAACGTCGGCAGGCCAAACCTCTTCCTTCTACCGCTCATGCAGCTCATTAAAACACTTCCGCTGCTTCTTTGCGTGCTTTCGAGCTGCACCGTCGGCCCCAAATTCCTCCAACCGCAGCCGAAGATGCCTGCGGACTATGCCTCCAAATCCTCCAACGCCACCGCCGTTTCTCCGACTTGGTGGCGCAAGCTCAACGACAGCACGCTCAACAACCTCATCGCGCAATCCACCGATCAAAACAAAGACCTCGCTGTCGCCAAATCGCGTTTGCTTGAAGCCCGTGCCTTGTGGCGTGAGGCGCAGTTCGACTTCGCGCCCACCGTCACCGCCAGCGGCACGTATGACACGACGCTGCTCGGCAACTCCATGAACGCCGCCTTTCGCGGTCGCACCGTCGATACCTGGCGCACCGGCTTTGACGCCGATTACGAACTCGACCTCTTCGGACGCGTGCGAAACAGCGTGAAGGCCGCAAAGGCCACCAGCGCCGCCGCCGAGGCCAACGTGCAGGACATGCTCATCACGCTCCAGGCCGAGGTTACCATCAACTACCTCGAACTTCGCGGTGCCCAGGCCCAGCTCAACGTCGCGCAAGAAAACGCGGGCAATCAAAGCGAAGCCCTGCGCATCGCCGAAGCCTCCCTCAAAGGCGGACGCGGCACACAGCTCGACGTCGCCCGTGCCAACGCCCTCTTGAACGCTACGCAGGCCCAAATCCCCACTTACGAGGAAAGCGTCGCCAAAGCCATCCATCGCATCGCTGTGCTCTGCGGCCGCAATCCCTCCGAACTGCGCTCCAGCCTGCAAAAAAGTTCCCGACAACCCGCCGTGTTTTCCAGCGTCGCCATCGCCAAACCCGCCGAACTGCTGCGACTTCGCCCCGACATCCGCATCGCCGAAAACGCCCTCGCAGCAGAGACCGCGAGAGTCGGCATCGCCACCGCCGATCTCTTCCCCCGTGTCACCTTCGGCGGACGTCTCAATCTCGAAGGCCAGACCCTCGCCAGCCTCGGCCAATACGGCGCGAACGCCTACAGCTTCGGCCCGCGCATCAGTTGGGCCTTCCTGAATCTCGGCCGCGTGCGTCAGCAGATCAAAGCCGCCGGTCATCGCGCCGATGCCGCCCTCTCGACTTACGAGCAAACCGTGCTTCTTGCCCTCGAAGAAGTCGAAAACGCCCTCACCAGCTACGACCGCGAGCGCCAGCGCCTCCGCCACCTCGAAGCCAGCGCCGCCAGCGCCCGCGAAGCCGCCACGCTTGCCCGACAGCGCTATCAAGACGGCGTCGCCGACTTCCTCACCGTCCTCGACGCCGAACGCGTCGCCCTCAGCGCCCAAAACGACATCGTCCTCAGTCGCACCCGCGCCACCGCCGCCTGGGTCCGTATTCACAAAGCCATGGGAGGCGGTTCGTAGCTTCGATTGGCAATCGAAGCTTTTGGGTCACGCGGATTCGACTGCCAGTCGAATTTACTTCCATCACTTCACGCTCACGCAAACCATGTCGCCTGCCGCATTGCGGGCGTAGATGCGCCCATTCGCCAAAACCGGCATCGACCAGCAGCGCCCCGTCAAAATGCTCGTGCGTGAAATGGGCTCAAACTTCGCCGAATCGGCCTTCGCGATGATCAGTTCACCTTTGGCGCTCAAAACGATCAATTTGCCATCCGCGGCCATCAGCGAGCAAAAACCCACGTCTGCCGCGCTCCACTTTTCGGTGCCGGTGGCGAAGTCGATGCACTTAAACGTGTTGGTTTTGTCGTAGTCGCCGTCGCTGCCGTAGAGATGACCGTCGATGAGCACGCAGGAGTTGAATTGGTTCTTCATCACCCGACTGCGCCAGACCTCGGAAGGCGTCGCCGAGGCCAGATCAAGCACCGCGCAGCCTTTGTTGTAACCGGACGAGATGAAGAGCTTCGTGCCGCTGAGGATGGGATCGGCCGCGTTCACGCCGTAGCTCGTGTTCCAGGTGTGTTCCCACAAAACCGTGCCGTTGCTCGGATCGACGCCCTTGTAGGCGCGGCGCGTGCTCAGCACGACCTGCTCCTTGCCATTCACCGTGATCAAATGCGGCGTCGAGTAGCCCGCTGTGTCCGCTTCCGACTTCCACACCAGCTTCCCGGTGGCCTTTTCAAACGCCGCGCCGTTCTGGCCGATGTTCAGGATCAAGTTTGCGCCATGAATCAGCGCCGAACCCGAGAAACCCCACTCGGGAATTTCCGCCTCTGTCTCCGCCAGGAAATTCTTCTGCCACACGATCTTCCCCGTCGCCGCCTCGAAGCAGATCAGATCACCCCATCGGCTAAGATGCCACGCCTTACCGCCTTCGATCACCGGCCCGGCGCTGGTGCCGCCCTCGTAATACTTGTCGCCGAGATCGGCCTTGTAGGAGTGCTTCCACACCTCCTTGCCTGTCGCCGCGTCGAAGCAAAACACGGTGTCCTTGCCATCCTCATGCCCCGAGGTGAAAACGCGCCCATCGGCCACCGTGAACGACGCGAAGCCGATGCCAATATGAGCCTTCCAAAGCGGCTTCACCTCCGTCCCCTCCAGTTTTTCCGACGAGATGCCGTTCTTGTCCGGCCCACGCCACACAGGCCAGTCGGCGGCGTGAACGAAGGAAGTGAACGCGGCGAGAAGTAGGAGCGAGGTTTTCATGAGGGATGACTAAATCAGTTTCATTAGAACGCCTGGCAAGGGCAGCGTGAAGACCATTTTTTCGTCACTCACGGGATGGGTGAAGCGCAGTTCGCTGGAGTGCAGGCCGAGGCGCTTGGCGGGGTCGGTCACGGCGCCGTAGGGTTTGTCGCCGACGATGGGGTGGCCCATGTCGGAGAGGTGGACGCGGATCTGATGGCGGCGGCCGGTTTCGAGCTTCAATTCGACGAGCGTCGTGTTGTGGCTCCGTTTGAGCACCTTGAAATGGGTGATGGCCTCGCGGGTGTCGTCGTCGGGCGGGACGCTGCGGACGCGCAGGGAGAATTCCTCGTTCACATGGCAGCGCAGGGTGCCGGAATCGCGTTTCACGACGCCTTCGACGACGGCGAGGTAGGTTTTCTCGAACTTGTGCCAGTTTAGCTGGAGCACGCGTTTGACGGGCTGGGTCTTGGCAAAGACGATGAGGCCGGAGGTGTCGCGGTCGAGGCGGTGGACGATCCAGACGCGGTTGCGGGCGTCGGTGGCGCGGACGTGGTCGGTGAGCGCGGCGTAAGCGGTGCGGCCATTGCCTGAGTCGAGGGCGACGGTGAGCCAGCCCGCGCCCTTGTCGAGCACGATGATGGACTCGTCCTCATGCACGATGTTTAAACCGGAGGGCAGGGGCCGCGCTGCTTTCTGCGGCACGCGCTCGACCTTGATGGTTACTTTGTCTCCCGGCTTCAAGGCGTGGTCGTGGCGGGTGATGGAGCGGTCGTTCACACGGACGCTGCCGAACTTGAGGCATTGCTTGATGCGGGTGCGCTTCATGTCCGGCCAGTTCTCGAAGAGAAAAGGCAGGAGCGTGGCGGCTTCGGTGACGGTGCGCTGGGGTGGCATGGGCCTTCATGCCACGGGAAGAAGTTGCTGGCTAAGGAAAAGCGGGGTGGCACGTTCTCAGCGGTCCCCCCAACGCGCCCCATGATCCTGCCCCGCCCCACGCTTCCTCTGCTGTTTCTGACCGTCCTCACCGCCGGTGCGGTGGATTTCAAAAAGGACATCGAGCCGATCTTGGAAAAGAACTGCTACGAGTGCCACAGCGAGAAGAACAAAAAGCGGAAGGGTGGCTTCGTGTTTGACGAGCTGGAGACCTTCAAGCTCGACATCGCCGACAACGACGTGGCGCAGATCCGGCCGGGCAAGCCGGCGGAAAGCCACTTTCTGGAGGTCATTGTGAATCCCGACCACGACCGCCACATGCCGCCGGACGACCAGCTCTCCAGCGGGGACATCAAAAAACTCACGGAGTGGATCACCGAGGGCGCGAGCTTTGAAAAGAACGACGGCACGAAGCCGATGGTGGCCGCCACGCCAAAGAAAGATCTGCCGCCGATCATGAGCTGGACGAATCTGGAGGGTAAAACGATCCGCGCGGGCTTTGTGCGTTTGGATGGAGAGAACGTGGTGCTGCGCATGCCCGCGAACGGTGCCGAGGTGCCCTATCCGCTGGCGAAACTGAGCCCGGAGAGCGTGAAGCAGGCGCAGGAATCGGGCGCGCCGTGAAGTCGTAGATTCGACTGGCAGTCGAGGCTACTTTTCTGCCAGAGCGTCACTGACAGCGGCCTCCAGCGGGCGTGAGCCGTGGCCGCCGAGGCGTTCGTCGAGGGCTTCGAGGCGCTGGATCAGATCGGCGACGTGCTTGCGCGGATACATGCCACCGGCCTCGGCGCAGAAGTGCGTGCGGCAGCCGAAAGGGCGGTGCTGGTAGATGGTGCAGCGGCCATTGCGTCCCAAAAGCGGGCAGGCACCGTCGGGGTGTGGTTTGAGGACTTTGCGGCCGCTGCGGCGCACGCCGTCGGCGGCATGGAGCGCCTCGCCACGCGTGAGCAGCGGGGTGTGGCCGGCGATGCGAAAATGGCAGCAGCCTGTGCGCATCTCGCACTGGCGGGGCAGGGGACGACGCTCCAGTTCGGCGTAGATGGCCTCGATCTCGGCACGATGCGCGGTCGGTTTCGGGTTTTTCATGCTGCGTGGAGTCAGCATGGACGTGCTGGCATTTGTGGCACGCGATTTTTGCAAAGCGGCAATTGAGATTTGAGATTTCGCATTCCGCCCCCATCGTACGCGCCCCTCGTCGCCGCACCAACCTGTTGTGGGCGGCGTCCTGGGTCCAACCCTCCACCTCCTAGAGACCACGAAGCACGCATGAGTCTGCCCGAAATTGCCGGACATGAATTGCAGGACCTGGTCGGCAGCGGACGGTGCGGCGCGGTTTACCGGGCGGTCTCCACCCACGGCAAGGCCTGCGCGGTGAAGGTCTTCAGCTCGATGGCGATCAACCGCAAGGCGCTGGCCACGGCCTTCCGCGCCTTGCAGCAAATGCCGCATCATCGCGGTGTGCTGCCGGTGGAGAATTTCAGCTTCGACAAGACGCCGTACTTTTGCGTCATGCCGCTCGTCGGCGTGATGACGAAGGACAACCACGGCCGCCGTATGTGGCAGACGCCCACGCTGGAGTCCGCCTGCGGCGGTCTGCCACCGGAGCAGGCCTGGCGGCACATTTATGAGGTGGCGGACGCCCTTTCCTGGCTGCACAAGCATGGCCTGCCGCACGGCAATCTGCGCCCCTGCAACGTGCTGCTGGAGGATGATGCGGAGTCTTCGATCCGCCTCACCGACATCGCGCAGGGCTGGGTGGGCGGCATTCATCACCTGGAGCTGACGGACCACTTCGTGCATCTCTGCCCGGAGCAGGCGGAGAACCCGGATGGTGTTTTCGCCGGTTATGGTCCCTCGTGGGATGTGTATAGCTTTGGCGTCCTCGCTTATCGTTTGCTGAACGGCTACCTGCCGCGTGGCGCGGAGATGTGGGACAGCGAGGTCGAGCGCGCCAACCAGGCCGCCGCCTCCGGCCTCGCGGTGCAGGTTGACAGCAACGCGCTGCTCGCCGCCGTCAAATCCCAGCCGAAAATCGTCTGGCCGCAACCGGCGCAGTCGAAGTGGGAGGAGCGCCGCCGCAACATCATCGAACGCGCTCTGGATCTGAACCCCGCCGCGCGCTGGGCGGACATGCGCGAGATCGTGCGCGAGTTCGAGGTGCTCGAAGGCGACTACCTGCTCGAAGAAGCGCGTGAGCAGACCGTCCGCGAGCGCCAGAAGCAGGCGAAGAAGGTGCTCACGCTCCAGACCATCGCCATCTCGCTGCTCACGATTTTTGTGATGTGCTTTATCTACGCCTTTGTGACGCTGCGCCGGGCGCAGAAGGCGGAGACGACCATCGCCAGCATCAGTTCCAATCACAAGCTCGAGACCGACGCGCTCGGCGTCCAGATCACCACCCTGACGAGCGAGCGTGATGTTTCCCGCGCCGCGAAGGCCGTGGCAGACCAGAATTTGCAGAACTCGCAGAACGCGGTGGACCAGTTCCTCACCCAGCTTCTGCAAACACCGACCGGCAACGAGATGGAGGCCGGTTTTTCACGCGACCAGCTCAAGGAGGCGCTCGCTTACTGCCTGCGCGGCCTGCCCGCGCTGGAGCAGTCTCCCGCGCTCGGCGTCGAGCGTCTGCGCGCGTATGGAAACATCGGCCAGTTGCATCTGAAACTGCGCGATGGCCCGCAGGCCGTGGAGTTCCTCACCAAGGCGCGTGAGCAGGCTTCCGAGCTGATCGCCAAAGGGTCTGCGGAACCGGCGCAGCTCGCGCTCTATCAGCAGTGGCTGGGCCGTTACAGCCTGCTGCTCTCCGACATTCGCGGACGCGAGGGCCGGCATGCCGACTCGCTCGCGCTGCTGAAGGAGGCCACCGTGAATCTCGACCAAGGCCTGGCCGCTGATCCCAAAAACCGCCTCGCCCGCAACGAATGCGCCCGTGCCTGGCTCGAATACGGCCTGCGCACGCTGCGCAATGGCGACATGGCCGACTCCGAGCAGGCGCTGGCCCGTGTGCCGGTCATTCTCGACGCCAAGCTGATCGGCCACGACCTCATCAACGACGAAAAATTCATCCTCGCCCGGGCCAAGTATGCCAAGGGCATCAGCCAGCGCGAGGCGGGCAAGATCGAAGAGGCGCTCAACACGCTCATCGATTCCGTGAAGGACATGGGCGAGCTCGTGCTCGGCAGCAGTCCGCGCAACCAGGAGCAGGCGCTGCTGCTCTCCGAGGCCTACACCGAGCTGGCGGAGCTGATCGGCCGTCATTTTGGCGGCGCAGACGCCAAGGAGGCGCACAACCAGGCCCTGCCCATCCTGCTGGAGCTCAACCGCCTGCTTCCTGAATGGGGAGAGGTCAAATACCTCCTGGCCCGCAATTACGGCGCGCTCGCCTCCCTCGCCCGTGATGCGGGCAGTCCTTCCGAGGCCGCCAAGAAAAAGCAGGACGCCATCGAGCTGGTGAACGAGATCCTCGCCGATGACAAGGACAACGCCCGCTACGGCTTTCTGCTGGCCAAGCTGCACGGTGAATACGCCGAGCTGCTGGCCGATGGCGGCAAGAACAGCGCCGCCATCCCGATCGCCAAGCAGGCGGTGGAGTCTTTGGAGGCGATGATCAAGGCGCAGCCGGCTTCGGAAAAACTCACGCCCGAGCGCCGCATGTGGGCGGGCCAGCTCGCGCAGCTTTACGGCTCGCTGGGCCACACCAGCGAGAGCGCCGGCAAAAAAACCGAGGCCAAAGCCGCCTTTGCCAACGCCGTCGCCATCTGGGAAAAGCTCGCCGCCGCCACTTCCAATGACGAGGCCGTGCAGACTGGTCTGACCTGGAGCAAGGGCCGCCTCGCCAAGATCAAATGAGCCTGGCGGAGAAACAGCAGTCGCTCATCGACGACCTGAACATCATCCAGGATCCGCACGAGCGTCTGAACGCCGTCGTTTCACGTTCCAGCGCCATGAAACTGGCCGAGGCGCACAAGATCGACGCCAACCTTGTTCCCGGCTGTGTCTCCCGCGTCTGGCTGCATGGAGAAATGGTCGATGGCCGTGCCCAGTTCGCCTGCGATGCTGAATCCCCCATGGTGAAGGGCCTCGCCGCCCTGCTGTGCGAGATCTACACCGATTCCGACCCCGCCGAAGCCGCCGCCATCGAGCCGAAAGTCTGGGAAGACTGCGGTTTCACCAAGATGCTCTCTCCCACGCGATTGAACGGCCTCGCGAACATGCGGAAGCTCATTCGCGAGATGGCGGAGGCATGGAGCGGAGCTGGCGCTTGAGGTTTGCTGTCGTTGGCGATGGTTGGCGGTTGTTTGCAGTGGATGCTGAGCCAGCAGACGATCCTCGATGTCTTCCAACCACCGCAAACCATTGCAAACAACTGCCATCCACGGCAAACCTCTGCTCCATGCTTCGCCTCCAAAAATTCCACGGCTCCGAAATCGAGCCGCATCTCGACGCGCTCGGCACCTTGCGCATCACCGTCTTTCGCGAGTATCCGTATCTTTATGACGGCAGTTTGGAGTATGAGCGCGACTACCTGCGCTCCTACCTGAACTCCAAGGGCAGTCTCGTCGTGCTGGCCTTCGATGACGACCGCGTCGTCGGTGCCACCACCTGTCTGCCGATGCTGGATGAAGGCCCGGAGTTTCAGGCGGCGTTTGTGAGGGCCGGCTACGACCTTTCCACGATCTGCTACTTCGGCGAATCCATCCTGCGGTCCGAATATCGCGGCCAGGGCGTCGGCAAAGCATTCTTCGCCCGCCGTGAGGAGCACGTTCAGGCCTTGGGCATGAGAGTGAGCACCTTCTGCGCTGTGGACCGCCCCGCTGACCATCCGCTGCGTCCCGCAGCCTATCGCCCGCTCGATGATTTTTGGCGCGGCCAGGGTTACACGAAGCATCCCGAGCTTCAGGCCACGTTTGAATGGAAGGAGATCGGCGAGGAGATCGAATCTCCGAAGACGCTGACGTTTTGGACGAAGGCGTGGGCCTGAGCCGCGCCTGCGGTGCCTCGAATCAGGGCGTCATGAGCTTGACCGCTTCCGGGTGCAGTTTGAGCCAGGCCGCAGCCTCCTGGGGCTCGGTGAGCTTCCAGTCTTGATAGTGCAGGGTGAGGGCGCGCTGCAGACGGGCCGGGTCTTGCATGGTCAGGATCTCACTCAGCACGGCGGCGGGATTGGAGGAGATCAAAACTTCGGCCAACTGCTCGATGCCGATGTCTTTTTCGATGCCGGGCTTCTGCTGTTTCAACCACGCGGTGAAGGCTTCCAGATTCTGG